>Ga0136651_10000517_pt1 | contig 21355 bp, 18 predicted proteins | sample Mar14236cmmetaG_FD_94867 | JGI IMG/M metagenome (GOLD analysis project Ga0136651, IMG submission 94867) | Marine hydrothermal vent microbial communities from Guaymas Basin, Gulf of California to study Microbial Dark Matter (Phase II) - Marker... ... | reverse complement strand
ATCTCTGCTGTTCTGTCCTTGGAGCAGTATCATCATAGTCAAGATTCACAGATATTTTCTTTCCTACTTTTCCTCTTGCATGAATTTGCAATTCCTGTTCAACTTCTGTGCTTGAGGAAGGTTCCTCCTCTCTTGCCTGAGAGGACAAATAGTTAAATCTTGTGTACTTTAAACCTATAACTTTTCTCCCCCTTATTGTAAGATGGGATTCTCCCGGTAAAGATGTATCTATTATCCCTTTTCTCAGAGAGAAGGATGTGAGGTTATTAAAATTGCCGGAAGAAAAATCAGTATTCAGGGAACAAGACCCATCAAAGATTCCCTCATCACTGAGAGAAAAGTTTAAGTTTTCACTGGAGGAGGGAAAGGCAGGTAGAAAAGCTTTTAAAAGGAATAACAGGATGAATAAAAAAGTAAAACATACCTCCTTTTTTCTCCTGTTCAATTCACAAACACCTTCTAACAAGATGTGATTTATCTTTGCCCATAATACAAAATAAAGGGAAAATGGCAAGAAACTTTATTTATTCAAGGCGAGCCTCAATTGACTTCAGATGAGCTTCAAGCCCTTCTTGAAGAGCAATTTTCTCTATATGTTCTTTCATCTTTAAAAGGGTATCCAGGGAAAGTTTCTGGTAGGATATTCTCTTAAGGAAGGTATCAACCGAAAGCCCTGATAAAAACCTTGCACTTCCACCTGTTGGTAAAATATGATTGCATCCTGTGAAATAGTCCCCTGCAGCAACAGGTGAAAAAGGACCAAGGAATACAGAGCCTGCATTTTTTATAAAAGGCAGAAGCTTTTCAGGGTCCCCTGTTATAATCTCAAGATGTTCAGGGGCAAATTTATTGGCAAAATTTACAGCTTCTTCTAAATTCTCTGCAAAAGAATAAAACTGTTCTTTTCAAGAGAGGAGAGAATTATCTTTTTTCTTTTGCAAGAATTTGCCTCCCTTCCCAATCTCTCCCACACATCAAAGGCAAGCTTTCGTGAGGTTGTAACAAGGACACTGAAGGATGCCTCATCATGTTCTGCTTGAGATAGCATATCCCATACAATATAATCCGGGGGAGCAGAATTATCTGCTATGATTAAAACCTCGCTTGGTCCTGCAGGACAGTCAATACCAATCTCTCCAAGACTTGCAAGATAAGCCTTTGCACAGGTAACATATATGTTGCCGGGTCCTGCTATAAGGTCCACCCTGGGGAAGGTAGAGGTTCCAAAGGCAAGAGCAGCAACAGCCTGCGCTCCTCCTCCCTTAACAATCAAATCAGCACCTGCAAGGTGAGCTGCAACCACAACTTCAGGTAAGATTTCCCCTCCAGATGAGGGAGGACTGCAAACAACAACTTCCTTAACACCTGCAAGTTTTGCAGGAATACATCCCATTACTGCAGTGGAAGGATAGCTTGCTTTTCCTCCAGGGACATATATTGCAGCTTTCTCTACAGGAGAGAAAAACTCTCCCAGGGTATAATCACCGTATTTTTCACCTTTACAGGACCAGTTTTTTCTTCTCTCAAGCTGATTTTGATGAAAGAACCTCACCTGCTGACACATTCTTTTAAGAGAGGAGACCAAAGAAGAAGGAAGATTTCTGTAGGCTTTTTTAACCTCATCATCTGTTAAAATCAAAGAGTCAGAGGAAAGTCTCACACCATCAAATTTCTCGGTAAATTCCAAAAAAGCCTCATCTCCCCTATCTTTTACCTCATTCACTATGGAAATTACGCGGGGAAGGACTTTTTCAAACTGAAGAAAAGACCTTTTTATGAGATTTTCGTATTCCTTCTCACCAATATCTTTTATCTTTACAGGTTTTCTCAAAAAATCCTCCTTAAACTTTCTCTGAAAAAACCTTCTCAATCTCTCCCAGAGCATATCCTCTTTCAGCCTGAACTATCCTGACAGGTAAAATTTTCCCCTTAATTTTGTCAAGACTCTCTTTACAGGAGGTTATAAGAACCTTTATATAATTATGGGTGTACCCTGCAGGGTAACCTGTCTTTAAATCGGGTTTGCTTTCTACCAGCACAGGTAAAGTTTTTCCTGTAAATTTTTTTATAAATTCCTTTGAGGTATCAAGAAAAGTCTCTCTTAAAATTCTGCTTCTTTCTTTTTTCACACTTTCTCTGACCTTTCCCTTCATTCTGGAAGCAGGGGTCTCGGGACGAGGAGAAAAGCGAAAGACGTGCAATCTGTGAAATCCTGCATCCTTCACAAATTGCAAAGTCCTCTGAAAATTTTCCTCCTTTTCCCCGGGAAAACCAACTATGACATCACCTGTTATTCCAATCTCAGGTATCCTCTTCCTGAACTTTTCTATAAGACTTTTAAGCCATGATGTGGTGTAGCCTCTTCCCATTCTTTTTAAAATTTCATCATCCCCACTTTGAAAGGAAAGATGAAGGTGAGGACAGATAAGCTCTGTTCCTGCCATAAGTTCCAAAAGTCCCTCCGGGATAAGATGGGGCTCAAGAGAGCTAAGTCTTATCCTCACATCCTCGCTCAAAAAGGGCAAAATTTTCTCCAGAAGTAAGACAAGAGAAGAATTAAAATCCTTCCCGTATAAGGCAAGGTTAACACCTGTTAAAACAATCTCTCTGTAACCTGCAGCATAAAGATTTTTAATTTCTGAAATAATCTCCTCAGGTTTTCTGCTCCTTATCTTTTTACCTCTCACATAGGGAATCCTGCAGTAGGTGCAAAATCTGTCACATCCATCCTCCACCTTAACAAAAGCCCTATCATGAGAAAAAAACCTATGAATTGTAAAATCACCATTAAGCTGCACTTCTGGCAAAAGGATTTTCTCTATCCTGAGCTTGTCAATATTTCTTACAATCTTAACCTCAGGATATTTATTTTTTATTTTACAGGATTCTGCCTCCACAAAGCATCCTGTTACATATATTTTAGCCAGCTTATTTTTTAAAAGGGCTTTTTTTACAGCCTGCATTGACTTTTTGTCAGCTTCCTCTGTCACACTGCAGGTATTCACAATGTAGACATCAGCCAGGGAGGAGAAAGGAACAACCTCAAATCCAGCTCTTTCAAGCCTTTCCCTCATAAGTTGTGTCTCATACTGGTTAACCTTGCATCCAATTGTTGCAAAAGCTACCCTTGGCATCTTACCTCTGTTTTAATGTTTTAAAAATGGCAGGATTATCCAAAAAGACTTTTAACTTTTTTAAAAAACTCCTTCATCCGGGGATGATTTCTCTCCCTACCAAGCTCATCAAATCTTTTAAGAAGCTGTTTTTGTTCAGAGGTAAGATTAACAGGAGTCTCAACAATAACTCTGACAAACTGATCACCTCTTCCAGGTAAGTTAAGGTGAGGGATTCCCTTTCCTCTCAAACGGAATATTTTACCACTCTGGGTTCCCGCAGGTATTTTAAGCTTCACCTTACCATCAATAGTAGGAACTGATATCTCCCCTCCTAATGCAGCAAGAGCAAAACTTATTGGAACCTCAACCACCACATCATCTCCTTCCCTTGAAAAAACAGGGTGAGGCCTCACCTTTATTTTTACAAAAAGATCCCCTCTCTCTCCCCCTTCAATTCCTGCCTCTCCCTCTCCCCTCAATCTCAGGATGGTCCCATCATCAACGCCAGGTGGAACCCTCACTACTATTTTTCTTGTCTTCCTGACTCTTCCTGTGCCATGACAGGTGCGACAGGGTCTTCTTATAATTGTTCCCCTTCCCTGGCAGTGAGTGCAGGTGCGAGTGAAAGAGAAAAACCCTTGCCTTGTCTGGATATAACCTGTTCCTCCACATGTAGGACAGGATTCCGGATGATAACCGGGTTCTGTTCCCTCTCCACCACACCTGTCACACACCTCATACCGTGTAACCGAAATTTCCTTCTCACTTCCTCTCACTGCCTCCTCAAAATCTACCTCCAGAGTATACTGAAGAGAGGCTCCTTTCTGAGCTCTTTTCCTGCGCGTTGCCGTGGTTCTCCCAAAAAAGTCTCCAAATATACTATCACCAAATATATCCTCTCCTCCAAAAACTTCCTCAAATATCTTAAAGGGGTCAAAGTCAAAACCAAATCCGCCTCCCTCCGCACCTGCACCAACTCCTGCCTCAAGACCAGCATGACCATACTGGTCATAAATTCTTCTTTTTTCAGGATCAGACAGAACCTTATAAGCCTCGGCAATCTCCTTAAACTTTTCCTCTGCTTCCTTTGGATTATCAGGGTTTCTATCTGGATGATACTTTATAGCAAGGCGCCTGTAGGCCTTTTTTATCTCTTCAGGAGAGGCATCCCTTGGTACCCCTAAAATCTCATAGTAATCTCTCTTTGCCACTTCCTGTCACCATATCATTATCAAAAGCTTACTCTTCTACCCTGTAATCAGCATCAGTTATATCTTCGTCTTTTCCCTTTTTACCTTCTTCCTTTTGCTTGAAGCCGGTCGCAGCACCTTCCTGCCCCTGTCCTTGAGAAGTCTTTTGATAAAGAGCCTGCCCAAGCTTCTGAGCCACCTGACTTAACTTTGTTATCTTATCCCTGATCTCCTGTGTATTTTCACCCTGCATACTCCGTCTTAAATCCTCAATGGCATCCTGGATTTCTTTTCTTTCTGCCTCACTTAACTTATCTCCATATTCCCTTAAAGCTTTTTCTACATCGTAGATAATGCTATCTGCCTGATTCCTCGCCTCCACAAGTTCTCTTCTTCTTCTGTCCTCCTCTGCGTGTTCCTGAGCTTCACGAATCATTCTCTCTCTTTCCTCCTCAGAAAGAGCACCTGTATCCCTTATGGTGATACTCTGCTCCCTTCCTGTGGCCTTATCCTTTGCACTGACGTGAAGAATACCATTTGCATCTATATCAAAGGTGACCTCTATCTGAGGAACACCACGAGGTGCAGGAGGAATTCCTGTAAGCTGAAATCTCCCGAGAGTCCTGTTGTCTTTTGCCATAGGTCTTTCTCCCTGGAGAACATGAATGTCGACAGCTGTCTGATTATCCTCGGCAGTTGTGAATATCTTGCTAACCCTTGTTGGAATAGTTGTATTTCTTTCAATTAACTTGGTGAAAACACCACCAAGAGTTTCAATACCAAGAGACAAAGGTGTAACATCAAGAAGGAGTATATCCTTAACCTCTCCTGCAAGAACTCCTCCCTGAATAGCAGCACCTATTGCCACAACCTCATCTGGATTAACTCCTTTATGAGGTTCCTTTCCAAAAAATTCTTTAACCTTTTGCTGGACTTTAGGCATTCTGGTCTGGCCACCTACAAGAATCACCTCGTCTATATCAGAGGGCTTAAGCTTTGCATCAGCAAGAGCCTGACGACATGGCTCAAGAGTTCTCTCAATTAAATCCTCTGTCAGCTGTTCAAGTTTTGACCTTGTTAAGGTTATATTAAGGTGCTTTGGTCCTGACTGATCAGCAGTTATAAATGGGAGATTTATCTGCGTCTCCATTGTAGAGGAGAGTTCACACTTAGCCTTTTCCGCAGCCTCCTTTAATCTCTGAAGAGCCATTCTGTCTTTGCGAAGATCTATCCCATGTTCTTTCTGGAAATTGTCGGCTATCCAGTCTATAATTCTCTGGTCAAAATCATCTCCTCCAAGATAGGTATCACCATTTGTAGCAAGAACCTCTATCACATTGTCTCCAACCTCAAGAATGGAAATATCAAAAGTTCCTCCTCCAAGATCATAAACAGCTATTTTTTTCTCTCCCTTTTTGTCAAGTCCATAAGCCATAGCTGCGGCAGTTGGCTCGTTAATTATACGCTCCACCTTAAGCCCTGCTATTGCTCCTGCATCCTTTGTAGCCTGACGCTGAGCATCATTAAAGTAGGCGGGCACAGTTATTACCGCTCTTGTAACCTCTTCTCCAAGATAGTCTTCTGCAATCTGCTTCATCTTCTGCAGAATTCTTGCAGAGATTTCCTGAGGCAAAAATATACCCCTGTTAACTTTAACTGCGGCTCTTCCCTGGGAATCCGGCACTATCTTGTAGGAGACTCTCTTTTGGGCCTCCTTAACCGCATCCTCCTCGTATCTTCTTCCTATAATCCTTTTAACAGAATAAATGGTATTTTCAGGGTTGGTTATAGCCTGCCTTTTGGCGGGTCCACCAACAAGCATCTCCCCTTTTTCAGTAAAAGCCACAACCGAAGGAGTTGTTCGTGAGCCCTCCTGATTGGGGATTACCTTGGGCTCACCCCCCTCCATAACCGCAACACAGGAATTTGTGGTGCCAAGATCTATACCAATTATTTTATTGCTAACTTTCCTTGCCATTGGTTACCTCCTTAAGACTATTTGGAAGTTTTTTAAGATTCTGACCCCTCCTCCTTCCCTTGGGAAGGTTCAGGAAAGTCAGAATCCGGGGAAGTTTTTTTTCTTTTGTTAACTTTAACCATAGCAGGACGCAACACCTTATCCTTAAACTTATAACCCTTGCGCATTTCTTCTACCACAATATTGTCAGGATGTTCATCTGATTCTATCCTCATAATTGCCTCGTGAAGGTGAGGGTCAAATTCCTCACCTTCAGCAGATATTTCCTCAATACCCTTTTTTTTCAAAATCTGCCTGAAATGGTCATAGACCATTTTAATTCCTTCAAGAAGAGAGGAAAAATCCTGGGAAACCTTAGCAGAATCAATAGCTCTTTCAAGATCGTCAAGAACAGGCAAAAATTCCTTTATTAAATCCTCTATGGCCCAGTTCACAATTTGCTGTCTTTCCTTAACCATTCTTTTCTTGTAATTTTCAAATTCTGCCTTTAACCTCTTCAAATGATCAAGATACTCCTCTGCCTCCTTATCCGAGGCCTCTGCCTCTCTTTTTACCTCTTCAAATTTATTTTTCAAAGAGGAAAGCTCCTCTTTTAATTTCTTTATCATTTCCTCCTTCAAAGAAAGCTCCTTTTGTGCTTCAAGATACTTGTTTTTGTAACTTACTCTTTTACCCTCACTCATGGCTTTTTAACCTCACTGCAAATTAAGCTAAGTTTAATTCTTAGAAAAAAAGTGGGTAAAGTCAAGCTTAAAAGTTGGCTTGACAAAGCTTTCTCTTTTATTATGGTAGGATGAAGAAAATGATAGAGGCAAGATTTTACAAAAAGCTTGAAGAAAAAAAGGTAAACTGTCTCTTATGCCCTCATCAGTGCATTATCAACTCTGGTAAAAGAGGGATATGTGGAGTGAGGGAAAACAGAGATGGTGTTCTTTTTTCACTTGTCTATGGAAAGGCTGTATCCTGGGGAGTCGACCCTATTGAAAAAAAACCACTTTACCACTTTTTACCAGGAGAGGATGCTTTTTCTTTTGCTACAGGAGGATGCAACTTAAGCTGCCTCAACTGTCAAAACTATACCATATCACAACTGCCCAAAAAAAGTAGAGAAATTCCAGGAGAAAACATATCTCCAGAAAAGATACTAAAACTTACAAAAAAAGGGGGCGCAAAAATCATTGCCTATACTTATACAGAACCCACCATTTTCTACGAGTATGCCTTTGATACCTGCAGACTTTCTCATCAGGAGGGTATAAAAAATGTATTCGTCACCAATGGTTACATTATGCCCTCTGCGCTTGAGGAAATATCTCCCTTCCTTGATGGAGCCAATGTTGATCTTAAGTCAATTAAAGAGGAATTTTACAGGAAAATATGTGGCGCAAGGCTTGAACCTGTCCTTGACACCATAAAACTTATGAAAAAATTAGGAATATGGGTGGAGGTAACCACCCTTGTTATACCGGGGTTAAATGATACAGATGAGGAATTTAAGGCTATAGCAGAATTTATAGCAAGTATTGATGAGGGTATTCCCTGGCATGTTTCCCGGTTTTATCCTGCTTATAAAATGCAACACTATCCTCCAACACCTGTTGAAACTTTAAAAAAAGCAATAAAAATAGGTAAAAAGGTGGGCTTAAAATACATCTACATTGGTAATGTACCAGGAGAGGAAACTGAAAATACTTTCTGTCCAAATTGCGGGAAAATTATAATAAAAAGAAGCGGCTTTCGGGTTGAAAGGGTGGATATAAAAGAGGGAAGATGTAGATTCTGTAAAACAGAAATAGAAGGAGTTTGGGAGTAGAAAAATGGAAAAATATACAGTGTACATCGGCCTTGAAGTGCATGTGGAGCTTTCCACACAAAGTAAACTTTTCTGTGGATGCAAAACAAAGTTCGGTGCTCCTCCCAATACTCAAACCTGTCCTGTTTGTCTTGGACTTCCCGGAGTTTTACCTGTTATAAACAAAAAGGCAGTGGACTTTGCGATAATTACCGCTCTTGCTTTAAATTCCCAAATAAACAAAAATTGTCGCTTTGCAAGGAAAAATTACTACTACCCGGATCTTCCCAAAAATTATCAGATATCCCAGTATGAGGAGCCTCTTGCCACCGGCGGGTGGGTGGAGATTAATATAAATGGAAAAGTTAAAAAAATAGGAATCCAGAGAATACATCTTGAAGAAGATGCAGGAAAACTTATCCACGGAGAAACTGAAAAGGACAAAGACTCAAGTTTTGTTGATTACAATAGAGCAGGGATACCTCTTATAGAGATAGTCTCAAAACCTGAGATTAGTTCCCCGGAGGAAGCCCATGAATACCTTGTTAACCTGCGCCGGATACTGCGTTATCTTGGTGTAAGTGACTGTAATATGGAAGAGGGTTCCTTACGGTGTGATGCTAATATTTCACTTGGGAAAGAGGGGAAGATGGGAACCAAAACAGAACTTAAGAATATGAATTCATTTAAGGAAATAAGGGAAGGACTTAAGGCAGAGATAAAAAGGCAGGCAGAGCTTCTTGCAAAAGGGGAAAAAATTGTGCAGGAGACAAGATACTGGGACCCCAAGAAAAAGAAAACCTTCAGTATGAGAGGAAAAGAAGAAGCCCATGACTACAGGTATTTCCCGGAACCTGATCTTCCTCCCCTTTTAATAGATGATAACTGGATAGAAAGGTTAAAGTCAACTCTGCCCGAGCTTCCCCAAAAAAGATTTAAACGCTTTGTCAGACAATATGGACTTCCTGAATATGACGCAAAGGTACTTACTGAATCAAGGGAAATAGCAGACTATTTTGAGGAATGTGTAAAATTTTTCCCAAAACCAAAGGTGGTGAGCAACTGGATAATGGGGGATTTCATGAGGCTTATAAAACAGGAAAGAAAAGAGCAAATTAAAATAAGCCCTGCTGCAACCTGCGAACTTCTCTCAGAGATAGAAAAAGGAACCTTAAGCATAAATATGGCAAAACAGGTAATGGAGGAGATGTTTAAAACAGGTAAGGGGGCATTTCAAATAATAGAGGAGAAGGGATTAAGACAGATAAGCGATGAGAAAAGCCTTGAAGAGGTAGCAAAAGAGGTGATAAAAGAAAATCCAAAAGCGGTAAACGATTGGAAAAAAGGTAAATCTCAGGCTATGAAGTTTCTTGTGGGTCAGATGATGAGAAAAACAAAAGGAAAAGCCAACCCTCAACTTGCAAACAAACTGATTGAGAAAAAACTAAGGGAAATTTCGGAGGAAACTTTATGAAAAAGGATTTTATCTCTATCTGGGACTTAACACCTCAGGAAATATACGACATTTTCAATTTAACAGAAAAACTTAAGGAAAACTTTTCCTCACAACCTTTAAAAGGGAAAAGTATTGCTTTAATCTTTGAAAAACCCTCGACAAGAACAAGACTCTCCTTTGAGGTGGGAGCTTACCAGCTTGGGGCTTTCCCTATTTTCTTATCTTTAAAAGACATTCATCTTGGAAAAAACGAGAGCTTGGAAGATACGGCAAGAGTAATGTCAAGATATGTTCAGGCAGTTGTTATAAGGACCTTTGAACAGGAAAAAGTGGAAAGGTTTGCTTTAAACTCCTCTGTCCCTGTAATAAATGCTCTCACTGATTTTCTGCATCCCTGTCAGGCACTTTCTGACTATTACACTCTCTGGAAAAAAGGGAAGCTCAACGAAGATATAAAATTTGCCTATGTTGGAGATGGAAACAATGTCTGTCATTCTCTAATATTAGGAGCTGCAAAACTTGGAATTCAGATGGTGGTTGCAACTCCCGAGGAATACAGACCCCACCCTCTTATTCTTGAAAAGATAAAAGGGACCAAAATAAGAATAATTACAAGTCCCGAGGAAGCAGTAAAAGATGCTGACATTGTTTACACTGATGTATGGGTTAGCATGGGAAAAGAGGAGGAAAAAGAAAAGAGAGAAAAAATTTTCAAGCCCTATCAAATAAACACCTCGCTTTTATCACTTGCTAAAAAAGATGCTCTTGTTATGCACTGTCTTCCTGCACACAGGGGTGAAGAAATAACGGACGAGGTTATTGATAGCAAAAACAGCATCGTATGGGAACAGGCAGAAAACAGACTCCACACTCAGAAAGCCCTTCTTGTTAAACTTTTAGGATAAAATGAAACCTGTGCTTTCTCATCCCTGGCAGGTAACTCTTGAAGAAGCTTTAAACATTCAGGAGGAGTTGAGAAAGAAAATCTGTCTTCAAGGAAGATTAAATTTAAGTAAAATAGGGAAAATAGGAGCAGTGGACGTAGCTTATAAAAATGAGAAGGCAATAGCGGGAGTTTGCGTTTTTAGTTACCCTGACCTGAGGATAACAAAGGAAAGCTTCTCTATAAGAGAGGTCAATTTCCCTTATATTCCAGGATTTTTATCCTTCAGAGAGGGACCCTGTATTATTGAGGCTCTGGAGAAAATAGATGAAGATGTTGATATATTGCTCTTTGATGGACAGGGAATAGCTCATCCACGAAGAATGGGTATTGCCACACATCTTGGTATATACTTTGGAATTGCCTCCGTTGGGTGTGCAAAAAAAAGACTTTCGGGAAATCACGAACCTTTAGAAAACAAGGAAGGTGTTATAAAGCCCCTTTACGATGGAGGAGAAATGATAGGTTATGCTGTGAGGGTAAAAAAGAACACCCGCCCTTTGTATATCTCACCGGGTAATTTAATTGATTTTGAAACCGCATTGAAAGTTATAATATCTGTTTGCAGAGGTTACAAAATTCCCGAGCCTTTGCGTATTGCACATATCTTTGTAAATAAATTAAAAAAGGTGGTGTAAGAAATGAGAAAAAATAAAAAAATAGTTCTTGCTTACTCAGGAGGGCTTGATACGTCAGTTATACTTCACTGGCTGAAAGAAAAACACAATGCTGAGGTTATAACATTTACCGCGGACCTTGGTCAGGGAGAGATACTGGAGAAGATAAAAGAAAAAGCAGAAAAAACAGGTGCAATTCGTGCTTATGTTAAAGACTTAAAAGAGGAGTTTGCAAGGGATTACATCCTTCCTGCCTTAAAAGCAGGAGCTCTTTATGAGGGAAAATATCCCCTTGCAACTGCCCTTGCAAGACCCCTTATTGCAAAAGAACTTGTAAAAATAGCAGAAAAGGAAGGGGCAGAAGCTATTGCCCATGGATGCACGGGAAAAGGTAACGATCAGGTGAGATTTGAGGTTACAGCAAGAGCACTAAACCCTGAAATTGAAATTATTGCTCCTGTGAGAGAATGGGAATTTACCTCCAGAGAAGAGGAAATAGAATATGCAAAGAAAAACAAAATTCCTGTAGAAATAAAAAAAAGTTCCCCTTACTCAATTGACCGCAATCTCTGGGGGATAAGCATAGAGTGTGGACCTCTTGAGGACCCCTGGCAAGAGCCACCTTCAGATAGTTTTCAAATTACAAAGCATCTGGAGGAGACTCCAGATAAGCCTTCTTATCTTGAGATTGAATTTGAAAAAGGTGTGCCTGTGGGAATAAACGGAGAAAAATATCCTCTTGTAAAACTTATAGAAACCTTAAATAAGGTGGGGGGAGAAAATGGCGTTGGAAGAATTGACATGATGGAAAACAGACTCGTGGGGATAAAGTCAAGAGAGGTATATGAGGCACCTGCTGCAACAATCCTCCACAAAGCCCACAGAGAGCTTGAGAGCCTCACTCTTGACAGAGAAACTTTTCACTTTAAGCCACTAATTTCCCAAAAATACGCAGAAATTATTTACTATGGGCTGTGGTATTCACCTTTGCGCGAGGCTATGGACAGGTTTATTGAGGAAACCCAGAAATATGTTACAGGATGTGTCAGGGTGAAACTTTTTAAAGGCTTATGCGAAGTTGTGGGAAGAAAATCCCCTTTCTCTCTCTATGACACAAAGCTTGCCACATACACCAAAGAAGACATATTTGACCAGAAGGCATCTTCAGGTTTTATAAAAATATGGGGACTTCCTGTTGTAACTTTTGCAAATATGAGGAGGAAGAAATGATTCCTCGCTACACCTTACCTGAGATGGGAAAGATATGGGAAGAGGAGGAAAAATTTAAAATATGGCTTGAGATAGAAATTCTTGCATGTGAGGCCTGGGCAAAACTTGGAAAAATCCCCCCTGAGGACTTAAAAGAAATTAAGACAAGGGCAAGGTTTGATATAGAAAAAATAAAGGAAATAGAAAAAGAGGTAAGACATGATGTTATAGCCTTCTTAATTAACCTTTCAGAAAATATTGGACCTTCCTCAAGATATATCCATCTTGGTCTTACTTCTTCAGATATTTTAGATACCGCTCTTGCTGTCCAGATCAAAAGAGCATCCCAGATAATTATAAAAGACCTGGAAAGGCTCCTTGAAGTTTTAAAAGAAAAGGCTCTTTTGTATAAAGATGTAGTTATGATGGGAAGAACCCACGGAGTTCATGCCGAACCTATAACCCTTGGATTAAAATTTACCCTCTGGTATGAAGAAATAAAAAGAAACCTTGAGAGGGTAAAAAGAGCAGCAGAGGATATAGCCTATGGAAAAATATCAGGAGCAGTTGGAACTTATGCTCATCTTAATCCAGAGGTGGAAAAGTGGGTATGTGAAAAACTCGGACTTAAACCCTGCCCTGTATCAAATCAAATAGTTCAAAGAGACAGACATGCTTTTTACCTTGCAACTCTTGCTATCCTTGCCTCCTCTCTTGAGAAGTTCTGCGTGGAAATAAGAGGACTTCACCGAACAGAAATAAGAGAGATAGAAGAGGGGTTTGGTAAAAAGCAAAGAGGTTCCTCCGCTATGCCTCATAAAAAAAATCCTATAATCTGTGAAAGAATCTGTGGCCTTGCAAGACTTTTAAGGTCCAATCTTCAGGCCTCTCTTGAAAATATTGCTCTCTGGGGAGAGAGAGATATATCTCACTCCTCCTGTGAAAGAGTTATTTTTCCTGACTCAACAATTCTTATAGATTACATGTTAAAAAAATTTACTCAGGTTATGGAGAATCTGCGTGTTTATCCTGAAAATATGGAGAAAAATCTCAAACTCTCAAGGGGGATTTTCTTTTCCCAAAGGATAATGCTTAAACTTGTGGAAAAGGGGCTTTCCCGGGACAGAGCTTATGAGATTGTTCAAAAAAATGCCATGAGGGTATGGGAGGAGGAAAAGGATTTCAAGGAAACTATTCTGAAAGACCCTGAAATTGGAAGATATCTTAAAAAAGAGGAAATAGAAGAGCTTTTTGATATAAAATATTATCTAAGGTATGTTGATAAAATCATGGAGAGAGTGGGGATAAACTAAAATGGCAAAGATAATACATCCCAGAGCTGTAATAAGCCCAAAAGCTGAGATAGCAGATGGGGTCAAAATAGGCCCCTATTCTATTATTGGAGACAATGTAAAAATAGATGAGGGAACAGAAATTGGGTCCGGAGTTTTAATTGAAGGATGGACAAAGATAGGTAAAGGGTGTAAAATACTCCACGGAGCAGTAATAGGGACCCCTCCCCAGGATTCAAAATACAAAGGAGAAAAAAGCTTTGTGGAAATTGGAGATAATAACCTTATAAGAGAGTATGTAACAATTCACAGAGGAACAGAAAAAGAAAGTATAACCTACATAGGCAACAACAACTTCCTTATGGCTTACTGCCACATTGCTCACAACTGCTGGATTGGCAACGAGGTAATTATAGCAAACGGGGGGACTCTTGCAGGATATGTAAAAGTGGAAAATAAAGCCGTAATTGGAGGACTAACCGGCATTCACCAATTTGTAAGAATAGGAACTCTTGCTATGGTCGGTGGATGCACCAAAGTTGTAAAGGATATTCCTCCTTTCACTCTTGCCAATGGAAATCCTGCACTGCTCTGGGGGTTGAATGTGGTAGGACTTAAAAGGGCCGGAATTCCACTGAAAACTCGTGAAAAATTAAAAAAAGCCTATAAGATTTTATTCAAATCAGGTCTCAATACCACACAGGCTTTAGAGAAAATAGAAAATGAATTTGAAAATATCCCTGAGGTAAGGTACCTCTGCGACTTTATCCGCTCTTCCAACAGGGGTATCTGTAAGGAAAGAACAAGACAAAAATAATGGATATTCTCCAGGCAACTCTTCTTGGAATACTGCAGGGAGTGACAGAATTTTTACCCATAAGCAGCTCCGGTCATCTTGCTATAGTCCAGCACTATTGGGGAATAAAAAAATCTCAAATTTTATTTGACGTACTTGTCCATGCGGGAACGTTGGGTTCTGTTTTTGTCTTTTTCAGAAAAGATATTTTCCTCATGCTTGTCTCACTTGTAAAACCTGGTAAAAAGGATGAGGAAAGTATAAAATATCGCCAGCTTACTCTGAGTGTGCTTGTGGGGACAATTCCCACCTGCCTTATAGGTCTTGTGTTTTACAGGATAAAGGAGGTTTTTTTTCTTAATGTTTTTTTTCCATCTTCAATGCTAATTTTAACCGGGATTTTTCTTTTAATAGGAGAGAAGATTTATTTAAAAAACCCATCTCCAAGAGAAAAAATAAAATTAAGTGATGCCCTTTTTGTAGGTTTTATGCAGGGGATTGCTCTTATACCAGGTATATCAAGATCAGGCATTACCATATCCTCTGCGCTCTCAAGAGGAGTTAAAAGAGAACTTTCTTTCCTTTACAGTTTCCTGCTTTTCATCCCCGCAGCAGCCGGAGCCTCAATCCTGGAAGGAAGGGAAATAGCTCTAAAACCTTATAAATTAAGCTTCCCTATTCTTTTTGGAACCCTTATAGCCTTTCTTGTGGGGCTTTTGTCTCTTTTTGCCTTAAAGAAGGTTCTTCAAAGAAAAAAACTTACCCTGTTCTCTTTTTACTGCTGGATTGTTGGGGGAGGAACAATTTTACTTGAAATAATAAAGATGATGAAATAAAAAGCTGCGGGAAAGCTTGACATTGAAGAATAGAAAAGTAAAATTAAATTGGACAAGATAAAAAGGAGGTTGGCTGCCGTAGTATCAAAAAAGAACCAGCTTAAACCAGTTGGAGCTAAGAAAAGAGAAAAGGCTATCCTTGTAGCCTTAGAAAAAGGCAGAGAAGCAAAGGATAGCTGGACAACAGAGGATTCCCTGAATGAACTTGCTCAGCTGGTTAAGACGGCGGGAGGTATTGTCCAGGCAAGAGTAGTTCAGAAAAGGGAGAGACCAGATCCTGCCTTCTACATAGGAAAAGGCAAAGCTGAAGAAATTGCTCATCTCTGCCAGAAGGTGGAGACAGATGTAGTTATTTTTGATGATGACCTTACTCCTTCCCAGCAGAGAAATCTTGAAGAAAAAATAGGTGTGAAAATTGTTGACAGAACCCAGCTCATTCTTGATATCTTTGCCTTAAGAGCAAAATCCAGCACCGGAAAAATTCAGGTAGAACTTGCCCAGATGGAATATCTCCTTCCGCGTCTTAAGGGTAAAGGAATAATTCTTTCCCGTCTCGGAGGAGGAATAGGAACCCGAGGTCCAGGAGAGACCAAACTTGAGGTTGACAGGAGGAAAATAAAAGAAAGAATAATAACTCTGCAGGAAAAACTGAGAAAAATAGAAAGACAGCGCAAAGTTACCAGAAAAAAAAGAAGGAATTTCTGGACAGCAGCCTTGATAGGCTATACCAATGTGGGTAAATCCACTCTTCTCAATAAAATAGCCGAAGCAAAGGTTAAAGTTGATGATAAACTGTTTGCCACTCTTGACCCCACTACAAGAAAAGTAATCCTTCCCACAGGAGGAGTACTGCTTTTAACCGACACTGTGGGCTTTATAAATAAACTTCCCCACCACCTGGTGGCTGCTTTTCATGCTACCTTACAGGAAGTAGAGGAAGCTGACATTTTAATTAACGTACTTGATGCCTCTCATCCAAAAATGCTGGAGCAAAACCGCGCCACCTACACTGTGCTGAAAGAGCTCGGAATCCAGGAAAAACCTATAATCAATGTTCTCAACAAAGTTGACCTTGTTGAAAACAAGGCACAACTTGAAAGATTGAAAAGATGCGTTGATTCACCTGTTGCCGTATCAGCTTTGACAGGATACGGTCTTGATAAGCTTTTAGAAAAAATAGCCAGGGTAATTGAAAAAAACATGGTGGAGGCAACTTTTTATTTCCCTTATGGAAGAGATGATCTTGTTTCTCTTATCTACCAGAATGGAGATATAAAAAAGAGAAAATACCTTGCTGACAGGGTAATGGTTCAGGCAAAAGTTAGCCTGCAAGTTGCAGAAAAACTTACAAACTATAGAAATGGAGGTAAGAAAAGTTGAAAGTAGTGGGCATAAATGGAAGCCCCAGAAAAGGTGGAAATACGGAAATTTTGATCAAAAAGGCATTTGATATTCTTGAGGAAAAGGGAATATCAACTGAACTTATAAATCTTGGGGAACTAAAAATTGAACCCTGTGATGCCTGCAAATACTGCAGAAAGAACATAGGAAAATGCCATATTGAAGATGATTTTGAAGTTGTATTTGATAAGATACTTAAGGCAGATGGAATTATTTTAGGAAGTCCTGTTTATCTTGGCTCTGTAACAGCACAGATGAAAGCTTTGATGGACAGAGCAGGATACATAGCAAGGGCAATGGATAAACCCTTCAGAAGAAAGGTTGGAGGAGCAATAGTGGTGGCAAGAAGAGCAGGCCAAAACTTTACCCTAATGCAACTTATTCAATTTTTCAATATTTTTGGAATAATAATTGCAGGCTCTACCCACTACTGGAATATAGGTTTTGGAAGAGAGAAAAAAGATGTGCTTAAAGACGGGGAAGCTATTGAAACTGTAAAGGATTTTGCAGAAAATATGGCCTGGATTTTGAATATTATCAATAAAAATAAAAACACGGAAGAAATAAGCGCGAGGTAGAACCTTGCTCTCACCTCAAATGATAGTGATTCTTCTTATTATATGTATAGGCTTTTCTGCTTTTTTCTCAGGATCTGAGATAGCTCTTTCCTCACTTGGCAAAATAACTTTAAAAAGACTGGGTAAGGAAAATCCCCGCAAGAAAAACCAATTTGAACTTCTCCTCTCGGACCCCTCTCGCTGGCTTGTTACAATCCTGATAGGTAACAATCTTGCCAACATCGCAGCTGCAAGTCTTGCTACAATACTTGTTCAGCAATGGGTGGGAGGAACTGAGGGCAGAGTTGTCGGAATTGTAACAGGAGTGATGACTTTCATAATCCTTTTATTTGGAGAGATAACGCCAAAAAGGTACTGTAGAGAAAATGCAGAAAAAGTTGCTCTTAAGGTTATTGGACCTATTTTCTTTCTCTCCAAGATTTTATCCCCTGTGGTAACAGGACTTTCCTTCTTGAGCAAAGGGATTTTAGGGCCTTCAGGCGAGAAATCTATTCCAAAAATAATTACGGAAAAAGAAATACATACCCTTATAGACATAGGTCAGGAGGAGGGAGCATTAGAAGAGAAGGAGGAACAACTTGCTCATTCTGCCCTTGAGTTTGATGAGACAAGCGTTAAGGAAATAATGACCCCTCGCACAAAGGTAGTGGCTATCTCGGAGAATGCAAGTCTTAGGGAACTTGCAAAAATCATAAATGAAGCAGGGTATTCACGAATACCAGTTTACCAGGGAAGATTGGACAACATTGTAGGAGTAGCCTACGCAAAAGACCTTTTACCAATTGCTGATAAATGGGAAAAGCTGAAAGCAAAAGATATAATGCATCCTCCTATATTTGTCCCTTACACAGCAAAACTTACCGAGATACTTCATCAATTTCAACGAGAAAAAACACACCTTGCTATAGTGGTTGATGAATACGGAGGAATGGCAGGAATTATAACCATAGAGGATGTGCTTGAAGAACTTGTGGGAGAGATTGAAGACGAATACGATAAGACTTCCTCTCAGAAAATTCAAATCTTAAAGGATGGCTCTGCTATAGTCGAAGGAGACACAGATATTGACGAGATTAATGACAAGCTCAATACCTCTCTTCCAGAAAAAGCAGCAGCATTTGAGTCTATTGGAGGACTCATATTTAACTACCTTGGAAGAATCCCCCATAGAGGGGAAGTCATAGAGCAAGACGGAGTAAGGATAGAGATAATAGACGTTGATAAAAGAAGAATAAAAAAGGTAAAAATATCTCCCCTCTCCTCTCAGAAGCCAAAATCTGATTTGTAATCTGCTATCAGGCATGCTTTTCCCATCTTAAAAGTTCCATAACAGAGGATAAAGTCCCCCCTTCTTTTATCTCTTCTCTTATTCTATTTTCTCTTTCAAGAACATCCATGGCTCTGTTAACTATTTCTGCTGCTTTTGCCTTAGGAACAACTACAAGACCATCCTGATCACCCAGAATCCAATCACCTGTAGAGATAATTCTACCTTCTATCTTTAAAGGAACACCTATCTCACCAAATCCTCTCGGCTCTCCTGCGCAGGGAGTAACAATTTTAGCATAAGCAGGGAAACTTAACTTTTTAATCTCTTCCACATCTCTTATACCCCCATTAATTACCACTCCTGCAAGGCCTTTCTGAACAGCAGAATGAGTTGCAAGTTCTCCCCACACAGCAGGACCTGTTCCTCCTGCGTCAATAAAAAGCACATCTCCCTTTTCTGCTTTATCAATTGCTTCCACCGGTTTTGCCCAGTCTCCCGGATAAGTCCTAACTGTAAGGATCTTTCCTATCATTTTCTTGCCTTCAGGACCAACTCTGACAAAACCTCCAAGCTCTCCTCCTCTGTGCATGGCATCGGAAAGATTTGCCGTTGAGACTATTCTTAAAACCTCTCCCACCTGTGATTCTGAAACCCTCTTGAAAAGATCTGTCTTTATAACCACCCTTTCCTTCATCGCTTTTTTTATAGTCTGGGTGGCAGAAAAAGGATCTTTAGCCTTACAAATAGCTCCCCCCACTATTAATATACTGGCACCTGCCTCCACAAGAGGACCGGCAGTTTCAGAGTGCACTCCTCCCGCCACAGCAACAGGTATGCTTACCTTTCCAGCGACCTCCCTGACATGAGCAATGGGATCTTTCCCCCTCATTTGATCATCCACTGAAATATGGATCTCCACTATATCTGCACCCATCTCTTCAACTTGTTTTGCCCTTTCAAGAACTGAAGGAACATTCATCAAATCCACCATCACCTTACCCCCATAGTTTCCTGCAGCCCGGATACACTCCTCAATAGTGGAGTCAGAAGACACACCCATTACACAAACAATATCAGCACCTGCTTTAAAGGCTATCTCTGATTCTATCCTGCCAACATCCATAATTTTAAGATCGGCAACAATGGTAATATCAGGGAAAGCTTTTCTCAGAGTGCGAATACTTTCCATCCCCTCGCTTTTTACAAGAGGAGTTCCTACCTCAAGCCAGTCTGCTCCTGCTTTTACTGCTTCCTGTGCTACCTTTAAAGCTCTTTTTAAATTTACAAAATCAAGAGCAACCTGCAAAAAAGGACCCATTCTCTTTCTCCTTTGTTTTTATCTACCTTATTAGTATTTTAATTAAAAAAACAGAAAGGGTCAAAGAAGATAGGAGTATATTTTTTCAATTTGAGAGATACTCTTTTTTATATCGTGCTCCCTTGCAAGATAGAAGGAAGCTTTTTGCATGGACTCTTTCAAAGAGGGGGAAGATAAAATAAGCTTTATTTTGTTTGCTGCATCGCAAGGATTCTCAAGGTCAAAGGTGTAACCGTTAATCCCCTCTTTTACCATCTCAGATGCAGCATTTTGCGAGCTTCTACCAACAAGAATCACATTACCTGTAGCCATAGCTTCAAGGACAACGATACTCTGCAATTCAAAAAAAGAGGGGAGAATAAAAATATCAGCCTCTTTATAAGCAAGAATAAGCTCTCTTTGGGGTAAAAATCCTGCAAAAATGATTTCTTTTAAAAGTCCCTCACACCTTGCCCTATCCTCAAGTTCCTTTTTTAGTTCACCTCTTCCTACAAGAAGAAGCCTTGTTTTGACCTTTTCTTTTTTTAAAATCTTCATAATTTTTAAAAGATAAGCTACATTCTTTTCTCTGCTTAATCTTCCAACATAAAGCAAAAAGGGAAAATCCTTTAATCTAAACTTTTCTCTGAACTTTTTTCTCTCTTCAAAGCTTATCTTAACATTTTTGAATATATCAAGGTCAACACCATTGCTGACCACTTCCACTTTTCTTGAAGAATAGAAGGAAAGAATTCTCTTGCCAAGAAAGGAGGGAGAAATTATCACATCGGGAATGGTATAATAGTAAGAGAACCACATTTCCACAATTTTTTTAAAAGGATAAAGGATAAAGACTCTGTAAGGTATCACATTGCCCACCTGCACATGAAAACCAGCAACACAGGGGATATTTATTTTTTTTGCAGCAATAAAACTTTGCCATCCTAAAAAAGTTGGAAGGTTGGAATGAACAATTTCAACTTTCGCCCTCTTCAAAATAGGTACAATTTGAGACCAAAAAGCAATTGCAAAATAACCCTTGTGAGGAACAAAAATAGAGGGAAATCTTACAATTTCAATATCTTTCACCTGGGGAGGATTGGGAACCTTTGAAGTCAAAAAAAGCACCCTGTGGCCCTTTTTTGAAAGGTTTTTGCAAAGATTTTGAGTGGCAACACCCTCTCCACCCCATGCAGGAAAAGCCTGATCAGACACAACACACACTCTCATCCCTGACTTTTCTCCACAGAACTTTTCCCCCAGAGATATCTGACCCCTATGTGCAACCCGGTAACAACAGCAACTACTACAAGAAGAAGATCAGCAATTCTTACCATTAATGTGTATGCAAGAGCTTTTTCTGATTGAACACCAATTATACTGAATATTCCTATCTCTCCCCATTCCAAAATCCCCAAAGCACAAGGCGTAAACTGAAAAGCAAGGATAATGTGAGTGAGAGCAAAAAGAAGAGAAAGCTCGGACAGGGTAAAAATCCTGTGCAAAAAGTAAAAAAAGATGGCAGGTTTTATAAAGATAAGACCACCTACAACAAGATTTAACAGGAAGGCCTGAATGGTGCTT
>Ga0136651_10000513_pt1 | contig 21420 bp, 18 predicted proteins | sample Mar14236cmmetaG_FD_94867 | JGI IMG/M metagenome (GOLD analysis project Ga0136651, IMG submission 94867) | Marine hydrothermal vent microbial communities from Guaymas Basin, Gulf of California to study Microbial Dark Matter (Phase II) - Marker... ... | reverse complement strand
ATTATTAACAGTACTCGAAAGAGAAGACCTTCAGGCATACTTTTTGAAACGCTACCCACTTTTCAATTTTATTATCTAAAAGCCAAAATCGACTTTTTAATCAACCCAACAGCTTCCATCAGTTCCTCTTCCGAAATAATCAACGGAGGAGCAAAACGGATGATATGGTCGTGGGTAGGTTTGGCCAGCACACCGTTTTCTGCCATTTTCAGGCAAACATCCATAGCTGTTTTACCATTTTTCGGACGGATAACGACGGCATTCAGTAAGCCTTTACCACGGACCAGTTCGATCATATCCGAATCAATCTTTTTCATCTCTTCCCTGAAAATCTTCCCAAGACGCTCTGCCCTTTCGGCCAGTTTTTCTTCTTTCACCACTTCAAGAGCTGCAACAGCTACTTTGGCTGCTACCGGGTTGCCCCCGAAAGTGGAACCGTGTTGACCGGGTTTGATGGTCAGCATGATATCATCATCGGCTAAAACGGCTGAAACAGGATAAACTCCTCCCGATATTGCTTTGCCCAGTATCAATATATCAGGGCGCACACCTTCGTGCTCACAGGCCAGCAGTTTACCCGTACGGGCAATACCAGTCTGCACCTCGTCGGCAATAAACAGGACATTCTTTGCCTTACACATGTTATACGCTTTTTTCAGGTAGCCTTCATCAGGTACCATCACTCCTGCTTCACCCTGGATGGGCTCTACCAGAAATCCTGCTATATCCGGATCTTCCAGTGCTTTCTCCAGTGCCGGCAAATCGTTGTAAGGAATAGTGATGAATCCGGGGGTGTATGGGCCAAATCCGCCACGTGCATCGGGGTCGGTTGACATGGAAATAATGGTGATGGTACGACCGTGGAAGTTATCGGCACATACGATGATCTTTGCCTTGTTGGCTTCTATACCTTTTTTATCGTAAGCCCACTTCCGGCATAGCTTAAGTGCCGTTTCATCGGCCTCAGCGCCGGTATTCATCGGCAGTACTTTATCGTAACCGAAATATTCGGTAATATATTTTTCGTATCCGCCCAAAGCATCACTGTAGAACGCACGCGAAGTAAGTGTAAGAGTTTGTGCCTGATCCACTAATGCGCCTACAATCTTCGGGTGGCAGTGCCCCTGGTTAACAGCCGAATAAGCCGAGAGGAAATCGAAGTATTCTTTTCCTTCCACATCCCAAACCCGGGCACCTTTTCCTTTGGATAAAACAACGGGCAACGGATGGTAATTATGTGCGCCATACTTGTTTTCCAGTTCCATGGCGACTTTTGAGGTTAATTTATCTGTCATTACGGTATTTTTTATTGAGTGAAACGAATAATATTGTTAAAAACACTAAAAAACGAAGAGCAAAAATACACAATATATTTCTGTAACAGCCCCCTGAGAACGGGAAGAATATTCTTTTTATCACCGGAAGAGAACAACTTACAACAAATGACGGAAAGGCAGCAACAGCCACTCAAAAAACTTATTGATCAGAGGCCTGTTTTCCCAGCTTTTATACACAAACGGATCTGCCTGCCTGATGGTTTTCTCCATATGTTCTTTCACCTGATCACTTATCAGCGGTTCATCGCCAAACAACATGATTTCGAACATATACCGGAAACTCCGGTAATCAAAGTTTGAGCTTCCGATAGCAAACTCACGCCCGTCAACAAGCATGAGTTTGGCGTGCAGGATATTTACGGTATAATACATAAACCTGATTCCGCTTTTATGCAATGGGCCGAGGTATTTATTGCGTAAAACATCAACAAGCGTCACGTCCGATCGTTTGGGAATCACCACCGTCACCTCAACGCCTCTTTTTACAGCGTCCATCATCACCTTACGCAGCATAAACCCGGGCAGGAAATAGGGTGTTTCGACAATTACACTTTTTTCAGCAGATTTGATCAGGCGGATAAACTTCTGGTTAATCCGTTTGTAAGCAATGGACGGAATATCACGGACTATTTCAAAATCCTCATACCTGACCAGCCTGGAATTATAAACCTTATTGAAAATATACTTATTATGCATACGGAAATCCTGCATGAACAGGCGCGAAAACGTAAAGGTAATTTCACTCTTCATGCGGAGCATTGATTCGCGCCAGTTCAGGTTATATCCCGTTAAATTTGAAGATCCGATCCAGGTAATTTCATCATCTATCAGCAGCAACTTCCGGTGATTTCTCCGGTGGCTTCTCGTAAAGATGTCCGTGTTGAATTTTATTTTTTCGAAGAAACGCACTTCGCCACCGTGCTCCCTGATCAGTTTGTAATATTCATTTCCAGGATTAGCAACACCCCAGCCGTCAACAAGCAATTTCACCTCCACACCTTCCCTGGCTTTTTCATTCAATGCACGTAAAAAACGCTCCCCAATCTCATCATTGCCCACCCTGAAAGTTTCCACATAAATGTACTTCCGGGCAGCCTCAATATCAGCAATCATCGCGTCGTAATAACGCAAGGGTTCCGAGCAAAGATGATATGGTTCTTTAATTTGTATCAAAACCGATAAATTGTACTAGATACGTTTAAATTTATGGTTAATCTGTAAATTAGTCTTTAATAAGATAACGACTTTACCGGCGAAATATGATGTACAGGAAATATATAATCAGGAACAGGACAATGAGACCGCCCAGCCCGTAAGCAAACAAACGGTATTTGACTGCCTGATTTTTATACATTTCCTTTTCTTCCTGCATTTTCAGATTCTCTTTAACCAGTTGACTGGTCTTAAACCGCGCTTCCATCTCAGCTAATTCAGCATGATGCAGATTGATGATCAATGCATCGTTCCCGGTTTCAAAAAGTCGGTAATATTTAGTAAAATTTTCGTAATCGTTTAGAGCAGCGTAACATTGGAACAGAGCTTTGTAATTATCCTGCGTGTAATCATCCTGCCCGATCTTACGAGATATTTTCAGGCTTTTTTTATAGTATTCCAGTGCTTTTTTAGCATCAGACTGTTTATTAAAAAGCTTACCCATATTGTAATAAACCATAACAAGCCCCGTCTCACTGTGCATATTTGAGTACAGATCTTCGCTGATGTTAAAATATTTAAGTGCCGCCTGGTACTCTTCCATATTGGCATATAAAGCCCCCAGATCATTATTCAGCATGGCAATGCCAATGATATCATTCTGTCTGATCCGGATTTCCAGTGATTGCTCAAACAGTTCCCTGGCTTTATCATAATCCCCGTAATGAATATTATAAATTTCGGCTACATTCGTCAGTGCCCTTGACAGGCTTTGTTCATCATTGTTCTGTTTATAAATTTCGATGGCCTGATTGAAATAATCCAGCGATTTCTCATACTCATTCCATTCTTTGTAAACCGCACCGATGTTATTATATGTTAAGCCGACACTGGCTATATCGTCCAGTTCTTTATACATTAAGAGGGCCTGAAAGTAATAGTTGAGCGCCTGCCGCATTTTACCCTGATAAAATTTGCTGTTGCCCAGATTGAGCTTAACACTTGCCACCCAGTCCTGATCGTTAATTTGTTCCGCTATATCGACAGAACGCTCATAATAATCCGTTGAAAGTTCATAATTCCCTATCTCTTCATACACAAGTCCAATGTTGCTCAAAGATTTGGCAACGCCCGAAAGGTCTTCAACATCCCGGTATACACTTAATGCACGGTTATAATAGTCCAGGGCAAGGTCGAACTCACCACTGTAGTAACAGCTTACACCTAACGACTTCAGCACCTTCGCCGTAAGTTCTCTATCCTCCATCTCTTCTGCCAGCAACACAGCGCTATCTCCATATATCAGACTGGTTGATAAATTAGAAAACCGGTATGCTTCCGACAGTTGCAGGTAAGTTGTTGCTTTCTCTTCACCTTCCGTCAATGGCAGACGCAAAAGTAAACTGTCAATTTCTTCTTTAGCAGAAACTGAATGAGTAAAAAAAATAACTATCCAAAGTATAGCACATGTTAATCTGAGAGCCATAACGTACAAAAGTATAAAAAACCACAGATTTTATTCGTTTCCAAACACATAAAACGTATAATATTGATCCTTATCTTTGCTACAAATTCAAAGAGCAAATTATGGTAAAATCAATGACCGGCTACGGTAAAGATGTGTTGGAGAACAATGCACGGAAAATCACAATTGAGATCAGAACTCTTAACAGCAAGCAATTAGACGTTAACTTGCGACTCCCACAGATTTACAGAGAAAAAGAATTGAATATCCGAAGTGTCCTGGGAAAAGAAATCGGAAGAGGAAAAGTGGATATTTCCATCAATATCGAACACAAGGAAGTTGTAACCGCACCGGTAATAAACCGATCCGTTGCCCGTCATTATTTCAATGAGTTGCAGGAGCTAAAAGGTCTGTTCCAGCAGGAAACTCAACCTGATTACCTTTCGCTTGTGGTTAAAATGCCGGAAGTTTTATCGCCACCTGAATTTGAGATTGACGAAGAAGAATACGGTGAACTACTGGCAACGATCCACAATGCCATCGAAAAAGTGAACACTTTCAGATTGAACGAAGGAAAAATACTTGAAAAGGATTTTATCTACCGTATTCACAACATACTGGACTTGTTGAAACAGGTTGAACCGTTTGAAAAAGAACGGACACTGCATATAAAAGAGCGTATCAAGTCCAACCTGGAAGATTTCGCACAGGATATCCAGTCGGATAAAAACAGGTTTGAGCAGGAAGTAATCTATTACCTGGAGAAGCTGGATATAACGGAAGAAAAACTCCGCTTGAAGAAACATTGTAATTACTTTTTGGAAACGTTAGCAAATGAACACGCTGCAGGAAAAAAACTCGGATTCGTTTCGCAAGAGATCGGTAGAGAAATAAATACCATGGGCGCCAAAGCCAACGATTTTAACATCCAGCAGATCGTTGTGCTGATGAAAGACGAGCTGGAAAAAATCAAAGAACAACTATTCAACATCCTCTGATGGAAGAAAGCCGGCAAAAAGGAAAACTCATCATTTTTTCAGCTCCTTCGGGCGCCGGAAAAACAACACTGGTAAAATACGTTATGGCGCATGTACCCGGTCTTACGTTTTCGGTGTCGGCATGCAGTCGTAAAAAGAGAGACAACGAAACCGACGGTAAAGACTATTACTTTCTGTCGGCAGGTGAGTTTAAGGAGAAAATTGATAATCAAGAGTTTATTGAATGGGAAGAGGTTTATTCCGATCATTTTTACGGCACCTTATATACTGAAGTGGAACAGAAACGAAACCGGGGGCTGCACGTAGTATTTGATGTGGACGTGAAGGGAGGAATGAACATAAAAAAGATATTCGGTGACGAAGCACTGGCCATTTTTATAAAGCCTCCTTCGATTGACGTGCTTAAAGAACGGTTATTGAAAAGAGCGACAGACAGCGAAAACGCTATTGAAACGAGGATTAAAAAAGCCGAGTTTGAGCTGGGGTTTGAAAAAGAATTTGATGTAACTGTTGTGAATGATGATCTGCAAAAAGCGCAAGAGGAAACAGTGCGCATCGTCAGCCAATTTATTTCCGAAAGATAAGAATACGGACCATGAAAGCAGTCATATTACCGGCATACAATAAAAATGTTCTGAGAGCGATGCTCAGCCTCAGGGTTGAGGAAAAGGAATTGCCAAAACCCGGCGGGGATGAGGTGCTGATCAAAACACACGCTGCACCTGTAAATCCTTCCGACATAGCCTTTATACAAGGGGGCTACAATGTGGTAAAAACATTGCCCGTTGCCCCGGGTTTTGAAGGTTCGGGAATCATTACTGACGCCGGGGAAAATGCCAGGAAACTCATTGGCAAAAAAGTAAGTGCTTTTGTTCAGGCTGACAGGGATGGCACCTGGGCCGGGTATTTTATTGCACACAAAGATGATTTGATTGTGCTGAAAGATGCTATGGATCTTGACCAGGCTTCGTGTTTTACCGTAAACCCTTTTACAGCTTATGCGTTGATGGAGATAGCTCTTTTCAGCAAAGGAAGAGCGATCATTCAAAATGCTGCCGGAGGACAGGTAGCTTCTTTCATACGGATGATGGCCGGCGAACAGAACATGGAGGTGATCAATATTGTAAGGAAACCTGAAGTTGCCGACCGGTTAAAACAGGAAGGAACTACACACGTTCTGGTACAAAACGAGGAAACATTTGAGGAAGAACTGAATGCACTGGCTAAAGAGCTGAATGCGGCAACGGCTTTTGATGCCGTTGGCGGAGAACTGACGGGCATTATGTTCAATGCACTGGGCAATGATGCCGAACTGGTAGTTTACGGAGGCCTGTCTAACAAACCGGCCACGGAGATCAACACGATGGATGTTATTTTCAGGAATAAGATCATCTCGGGCTTTAACCTGATTGACTGGAAAAAAGAATTGAGCAAACCCGATTTTGAAGAGATTTCGGAAAAACTACAGGATAAGTTTATCGAAGGTGTTTACCGTACAGACATAAGCAAAAGTGTTACCCCTGATAACATTGTAAGCGGCCTGAAATCGTATCTTGGCCATATGAGTGACGGAAAAATACTGATTAAACCATAAGTAAAACCATGTCGGTAAAAAGTAAAAAAACCGGATTATTTTTCGGATCGTTCAACCCGATCCACAACGGGCACCTTATTCTGGCTTCTTACATGCTCGAATTTACTGACCTTGATGAAGTCTGGTTTGTTGTCTCTCCGCAGAATCCTCTGAAAGACAAAAAGAACCTCTTAGCCGATTATCATCGTCTGGCTCTTGTGCGCATGGCTGTTGAAGAGCACCCCAAAATGAACGCAACTGACATTGAGTTTAAGATGCCGAAACCCTCTTACACCATCGACACGCTTACCTGGCTAACGGAAAAGTATGAAAACAGAAATTTCATCGTTATCTGCGGTACGGATGTATTCCCAACCATGCGTAAATGGAAAAACCATGAGCAACTGCTGGAACAGTACAGGTTTTATGTATATCCCAGGCCGGGATTTGTTTTAGGAGACTACGAACATCATCCTCATATAAGCCTTTTTCCTGCACCACAGATGGAGATTTCTTCGAGCTTTATCCGGAAAGGGATTAAGGAAAAAAAAGACATGCGGTTCTGGATGCCCGATGTAGTTTATGAATATATCAGGGATATGCATTTTTACGAAAAGTAGCTGGCTCTCTACTGGGTGCCCCAAGTAAATTAAAATTCTTCTTCGTCCGAATAATTATCCACGTTTCCGGCATGGCGACGGTCATACTCTTCGCAGTCGAACTCAATGGAAATATCTTTCAGCGGTTTATCAAAATCGCCCTTGCTGATACCCAGTGAAGGATCGTTGTACACTTTTTTCATAAACAGAGCCCAGATCGGCAAGGCCATATTAGCCCCCTGGCCAAGCCTGATAGACCTGAAGTGTACACTTCGGTCTTCGGCACCTACCCAAATACCCGTAGTCAGGTCGGGTGTTATACCCATAAACCAGCCATCCGATTGATTTTGTGTTGTTCCCGTTTTACCAGCCACAGGATTGTCAAAACCATATTTGTAGCGCAACCTGATACTTGTGCCACTTTCCACAACACCCTTCATCAACTCGATCATTTTATAGGCTGTTACTTCATCCATAGCTTCTCTTTTCTCCGGTACAAACCTGTCGAGAACGTTTCCGTTTTTATCTTCAATTTTTGTTACAAATATGGGTTCGACATAAACGCCTTTGTTGGCAAAAGTATTCATGGCTCCCACCATTTCGTAAAGCGATATATCAGGGGTTCCCAATGCGATGGCCGGAACGGCAGGAATATCCGAAGTAATCCCCATCTGGTGCGCCATATTTACCACCGATTGTGGCGAAAACCGACTGATCAGGTAGGCTGATATCCAGTTATTTGAATTAGCCAGCGCCCACCTAAGGGTTACTTCTTCCCCAATTCTGTCATCGCTTGAGTTGCGGGGCGTCCAGTAGGTGCCATCGCCCAGTTCGACACTGTACGAAATATTGGGCACTTTGTAGCAGGGCGAATATTCTGGTTCCTGCATCGCCAGTGTATATAAAAAGGGCTTGAATGTTGAGCCTACCTGTCGTTTACCCTGGGTTACATGATCGAACTGAAAATAACCGTAGTCGATGCCGCCCACATAGGCACGGACAAATCCGGTATGGGTTTCCATAGCCATCAAACCGGCCTGGAGGAAAAACTTATAATACCTGATAGAATCCATAGGTGTCATTATAGTATCGACCGGGCCGCTCCATTTAAACACACGCATGTCAACAGGGGTATGGAAACTTTTCATGATGGAGTCCATATCCACACCGTTTGATTTTAGTTTCCGGTATCGCTCACTCCGCTTTACCGCCTGCATCATCACCTTTTCAATTTCCTGTTTCGGATTTTCCGAGTCGAACACAAACGGAGCATTCGTATAACCTTCCCAGTGCTTAAAAAAGCTTGGTTGTAAATCATTTGCCAGGTGTTCGCGTACAGCCTCTTCGGCATATTTTTGCATCCGCGAATCAATTGTTGTATGAATTCTTAAACCGTCTTTATATAAGTTATACGGGGTGCCGTCAGCTTTGTAATGAGTTTTACACCAGCTCTTTAGTACTTTTCTTAGATATTCGCGGAAATAGGTGGCCAGACCTCTTCTGTGATCCTGTACACTGAAATGCGAAACCCCCAGCGGAAGCTGGCTTATGGAATCATATTCCTGCTCCGTTATAAAATCATTCTCTTCCATTTTTTGCAGGACCAGGTTTCTGCGATTTAACGCCCGTTCGGGATTACGGATAGGGCTGTACCATGTAGGAGCATTAACAACAGCAGCCATCAGGGCTGATTCCTCAATATTCAGCGAATCGGGTGTTTTGGCAAAGAACGTAGCGGCTGCCGATTTGATACCATATGTGTTGTGACCAAATGTTACCGTGTTGCAGTACATGGCAATAATTTCTTCCTTCGAATAATATTTTTCCAGTTTCACGGCCGTCACCCATTCCTGAAACTTTCTGATCACCAGTTGTATTTTATTCAGGTGACCACGTGGAAACAGGTTCTTTGCCAGCTGTTGTGTGATTGTACTTCCGCCCCCTTTAAAATTTCCGGTAACGACTCCGTAAAAGACCCTTACGAGTGCTTTTTCATCAATCCCCGAATGCTCTTCAAACCTGATATCCTCAATGGCGATAAGCGCATTGATCATATGAGGCGAAATATCGCGATAAGATACGTTGGATCTGTTTTCAATAAAATAGGTTCCCAGCATAATGCCGTCAGCCGAATAAATTTCGCTGGCCAGATTTTGCCGTGGATTTTCCAGTTCTTCAAACGAAGGCATTTGCCCGAACCATCCGGAAGCAACGCCGAAGAAAAACAGGATACCCAGTAAATAAATACCGAAAACGATCATCCAGAACCGTACGATGTATCTGCCGATTCCGTTATCTTTTATCTTATGTGACGAACTGTCAGGCATGTATTGTTTATTTTATTATTTACTCCGATTTAACAATTCTGATACCTACATCGCGTATACCTTTCAAGGTATCAACCCGCATGGCATGCTGAATCATAAATTCATATTTTCCTTTCAGCGGGAAGCGCATGCGTTCACTCAGCAGAATAGTATTTTCCTTAACGGCACCCCAGCCTTTTCCCAGCCATCTGCCCTCGCGGTCAGCCAGAATACATTCAATGGTATCTTTTGTCAGGTTATTATTGGGGAATTTTGTAATCAAGAAAACATACAAATTACTGTAACGGTAATCGGTGCTATTTCTGATATTCAAATAGAAATCATAGGGCTGCAGCGTATCGCTGACGATTACATCAAACCTCGCCGCTTCGTCTTTATACCAGCTGCTGTGGTCAATTTTTATTTGCTCATCATATATGCTCTCCTGATTGCAGGCGTAAAGAACAAATACCATGCTGAGAAATAAAACAAATTTTGAAGCTTTCCGGTTCATTGTTAACTCTTTGACATAAGAATGCGAAAAAAGAAAAAATATTGTATGAAGTTGTCAATTCAACTTAAATATATTGGGCCAGGTCGTCAACATCACCTGCTTCTACATGCGATTTTTGCTCTTTCTGTCGTGCAAACATTTCCAGATCGGCAGGATATTTCTTCTTATTGTTCAGCTCAATAATCTCATTCACTTTATCAACAGGGATGGCCATAATATTGTTCGGGTCATCTTCGTAGGCATACCACATCATTTTTTTAAGCACATCACTTTTAACATAAGAAGCTCTTCCTTTTTTGGTTTTCAGCCTGATCCTGTTGTCAGGAAAACTCTGCAATGTTTCAATATAATTATCGATTTCGTAATTCAGGCAACATTTCAGTTTTCCGCACTGCCCTGCCAGTTTCTGCGGGTTCAGTGACAGTTGCTGAATACGTGCCGAATTTGTTGACACACTTTGAAAACTACTCATCCATGAAGAGCAACACAACTCTCTGCCACAGGAACCTATGCCCCCCAGCTTAGCTGCCTCCTGCCGTACACCTATCTGCCGCATTTCAATTCTGATACGAAATGCTTCCGCCAGTTTTTTGATCAATTCTCTGAAGTCAACACGCTCTTCGGCCGTATAATAAAAAACAGCTTTTGTTTTGTCGCCCTGATATTCCACATCATTGATCTTCATCTCAAGACCCAGGTTCATAGCAATCACTCTTGTTTTATGCATAGCGCCATCTTCCTGCTTTATGGCTTCAAACCATTTTTCGATATCGGCCAGTCTGGCCCGGCGGAAGATCCGTTTGAATTCCTTTTTCTCCGGATCAGCACTCTTTCTTTTCATCTGAAGAAGCACAAGATCTCCGGTTAGAGAGACAATGCCTATATCATGCCCAGGTGATGCTTCCACGGCAACAATATCTCCCTCATTCAGTAGTGTATCTCCGGAATACGTATAAAAATCTTTTCGCCCGTTTTTAAACCGCACCTCCACATAAGAAAAATCTTTGTCAGCCAATGGGTCGAACACATCACCCAACCAGTTATACGAGGTTAGTTTGCAGCACTTATTCTGGTCAACGGCCTTTACCGGATGGCCGGCATCAGTGCATACACAGCAACCTCTGGCAGATGATATATGTTTTGTTGTATCGGAATATTCTTGTTTTTCGTCCATACCCTGCTATCTTACTTTTACAGTTACAAAGGTATAAATTATGTTCATTCCGGAAAAAAATATAAAGATGCTAAAATACCACAACCGTTTTTTAAGCTTTTGTCCGTGCCGTCCTGAAAATATCAATCAATTTGAAGCTCAGATCGGTAAACAGAATGGAAGGATTAGCATTCCTTTCGACATGATAAACGGCCTCGTTTAAAAGACGGTATATTGCTTCCTGGTTGTTAGCATTTATGTACGGAGCGAGTTTCTTCGAAAATTCCAGCTCTTCCCCATCCTTCATTACCAGATTGTTATGGTTTTGATTGTGTAACATACATTGATGAACCATCTCCAGGCCGTAATTCAGCAGCGATTTCTGTTTTTCACGTCCCATACGGGCAAGGTCTGTATTGAACTTGTTCAGTTTTGTATAATCTTCCGGCTTGAAACAATGGCGCAACCACTGTCTGAAAGCAACAAAATTTGCCTGCACATCATCCGAATTCTCCGCAAGGTCACGGGCGAGGTTCCAGTTACCCGATGAAAGCAAAGCGATTTCTTGTGCCTGATCATCATCCAGTTGCAATCTGTCTTTAAGCGCTTTTTCAAGGTCTTCCACATTTATTTTCGGCACTTTGATCAGCTGCGCCCGCGAACGAACTGTTGGCAATAACAACTCATACCGCTCCGCCGTCAGGATAATGATCGTATTTTCAGGAGGTTCTTCAAAAGTTTTCAGCAATTTATTGGATGTTGACTCATTTAGTTTTTCGGCCAGCCAGATAATGAATATTTTATACGGAGCTTCGTAAGGTTTCAAAGACACTTTGGCAATGATATCACTTGCATCGCGTACAAAGATTGACCCCTGTTTGTTGCCTACCTTCAGATGTTCGTACCAGCCCTGCTGTGTAATATACGTTTCGCTTTTGCCCAGATATTTTCTGAATTCGTCCAGAAACAATTCCGATTTCGGATCTTTCTTTACCTTATCGTTTGTTGTTGTCGGAAAAAAGAAGTGTACATCAGGATGTGAGAACTTTTCAAATTTGATACATGAAGGACATATGCCACAACTGTCGCCCTCTTGTTTCTGTTCACAATTTATATACTGGGCAAATGCCAGCGCCAGGGCAAAAGCGCCGGTTCCTTCCGAACCGAGAAACAATTGTGTGTGCGCCACCCGGTTCTCGCGGTAGCTTGATAACAACCGGTTAATTACCTGTTTCTGTCCGATGATATTTTTAAATTGCATGTGTGCTCAAAATTACGAAATACCTGCGTGCCGATTATAAATTGTGCGTACTTGTTTTACTGTCCGCAATCAAAAAACTGCTTTTCATTTTTCTAAATGAAAAAGGGCCGACCCAAAAAAGTGTCAGCCCTTAGCTTCATTTCATTGATTGGTTTATTAGGACACTTTTGCACTGAAGAACTCCCTGTTCATCCGCGCAATATTCGTTATAGAAATGTCTTTGGGACACTCGGCTTCACACGCATAGGTGTTGGTACAGTTACCAAAACCGAGATCATCCATTTTAGCCACCATTTTTTCAACTCTTTCTTTGGCTTCAACTCTGCCCTGCGGCAACAAGGCAAATTGTGATACTTTAGCCGACACAAACAGCATGGCAGATGCATTCTTACAGGCAGCCACACAAGCTCCACAGCCAATGCAAACAGAAGAATCGAATGCTTCATCAGCATTTTTCACCTTCACCGGAATGGAATTTGCTTCCGGAGCTCCTCCTACATTCATCGAGATAAATCCCCCGGCTATCTGAATTTGATCGAACGCTGACCGGTCAACAATCAGGTCTTTAATTACAGGAAACGCTTTTGCCCGCCATGGTTCCACGGTAATTGTCTCTCCGTCTTTGAAATGACGCATGGAAAGGTGACAGGTGGTAATACCCGACACGGGTCCATGCGGATGGCCATTAATATACATACTGCAGGCACCGCAAATACCTTCACGACAATCATGATCAAAGGCAACGGGTTCTTTACCTTCTGTAATCAATTGGGTGTTAAAAGCATCCATCATTTCCAGAAACGACATTTCGGGTGCTACTTTATCAAATGTATATGTTTGAAAGGAGCCTTTTGCTTCCGCATTTTCCTGGCGCCATATTTTAAGTTTAACCTTCATAATATTTAAATTTTCTGTCGGTTTACAAGTTAACCAATGATTATTTATAGCTTCTTACTTTGACCTCAACAAATTTATATTCAAGCTTTTCTTTATGTAGAGTGGGCTCTTTGCTTTTACCCGCATATTCCCATGCAGCTACATACATATACTCATCATCATTTCTAAGGGCTTCACCTTCGGGTGTTTGATATTCTTCCCTAAAGTGGGCTCCACACGACTCTTTACGGTTCAAAGCATCCGTGATCATTAATTCGGCAAGTTCAAAATAATCAGCTACACGTCCTGCTTTTTCCAGTTCCTGGTTGATGTTTTTTTCATCCCCCGGAATAGCCAGATCTTTCCAGAATTCTTGTTCAAGTTCTTTAACCAGGCCAAATGCTTTTTTCAGGCCTTCCTCATTTCTGCTCATCCCGCAATAATCCCACATAATACGACCAAGACGCTTGTGGAACGAGGTAGCCGTTTGTTTACCCTTTATTGCAAGGAGTTTTTCAATCCTCTCCTTAACGACTTTCTCTGCTTCTTCAAATTCAGGTGCATCCGTCGGGATATGGGGTATTCTGATCTGATCAGCCAGATAATTACTAATTGTATATGGGAGAATGAAATAACCGTCTCCTGATGTTTGCATCAACGAGCTGGCTCCCAAACGGTTGGCTCCATGATCCGAGAAGTTTGACTCTCCGATTGCGAACAAACCGGGAATCGTTGTCTGCAATTCGTAATCCACCCAAAGGCCACCCATCGTGTAATGCCCGGCTGGGTAAATTCTCATGGGCTCAACGTAAGGATCAATACCTGTTATGATATGGTACAATTCAAACAGGTTTCCATATTTATGTTCTATGGCTTTTTTACCTTGTTTATTGATTGCATCTTTAAAATCAAGATAAACGGCCAGTCCCGTAGATCCGACACCGTAGCCGGTATCGCAACGTTCTTTGGCAGCCCGGGAAGCTACGTCACGCGGCACGAGGTTCCCAAAAGCAGGATATCTTCTTTCCAGATAATAATCCCTTTCTTCTTCCGGAATCTCATTAGGATGCCTCTTGTCATTCTTTGTTTTGGGTACCCAAATACGTCCGTCGTTCCTGAGCGACTCCGACATCAGTGTAAGTTTCGACTGATAATCATTCAGCTGCGGAATACTTGTCGGGTGTATCTGAACAAAACTCGGGTTGGCAAAATAAGCACCTTTTTTATGGGCTTTCCATGCTGCCGAAGCATTTGAGTTAACAGCCAGTGTTGACAGATAATAAATGGTACCGTAACCGCCTGTTGCCAGCACCACAGCATGTGCCGAGTGTCTTTCAATCTCACCGGTTATCAGATTTCTGACGATAACGCCACGGGCTCTGCCGTCAACAATAACAATATCCTGTACCTCACGACGGGAATACATGGTTACTGTTCCTTTACTAACCTGGCGGTTCAGGGTTGCATAAGTTCCCAGCAGACATTGCTGGCCGGTCTGACCTTTGGCATAAAATGTACGTGACACCTGAACACCTCCGAAAGATCTGTTGTCGAGACCTCCACCGTAATCACGTGCAAAAGGAACGCCCATGGCCGTAAAATGATCTATTACGTCATTACTAACTTCGGCAATCCTGTACACATTTGCCTCGCGTGCCCTGTAGTCGCCTCCTTTTATCATATCATAAAAAAGACGATATATACTGTCTCCATCGTTTCTATAATTTTTGGCGGCATTAATACCACCTTGTGCTGCTACTGAATGCGCTCTGCGCGGAGAATCCTGATAGCAAAAGTTTTTTACGTTATAACCTAACTCGCCTAAAGCGGAAGCTGCCGATGCTCCGGCAAGGCCGGTACCAACAACAATGATGTCAAGTTTTTTCTTGTTCGCCGGGTTTACCAGCTTGGCATTCTGTTTATATAAGCTCCATTTCTGTGCGAGAGGCCCTTCTGGTATTTTTGAATTTAACTTGGTCATATCTTAAATTATTTGAAAAAGTAAATAATAATAGGTATTGATATAAAACCTACGGTTAACACAATGGCCATGAAATGTCCCAGCCCTTTGATAAAAGGAGTATATTTTGGATGGTTCAATCCCAGCGATTGAAAAGCCGATTGAAAAGCATGATCAAGATGAAATCCTAAAAATAAAAAGATGATGACGTAAAATAATACATAACCACCCATTTTAAATTTTTCCATTACCAATAATCCCATATCTTCCATCCCGGCCAGATTGCCACTTGTAATTTCAGGTACATCCCCAATCATTTTATTGGCAAAGAAATCTGCCAGGTGGATGACCAGAAATATAAAGATGATGGCGCCTGTATAAATCATATATCTTGAAAAGATTGATTCCTCGGCACCAACCCTTCTGGCATATCCTTTTGGCCTCGCCATCCAGTTTTGGATTTGCAGAATTACTCCGACCAATATATGAACCGCAAATGCGCTAAACAGCACCCACTGAAATACCTGAATGAATATGTTGGTTCCCATAAAATGCGCTGCTTCATTAAACAGCTCTCTGCTGTCATCAACTATTAGCAATAGGTTGATGCTCAGGTGTACAAGAAGAAAAGTCATTAGGAACAATCCTAAAAATGACATGATGTACTTCTTGGTTAATGAAGAGTAATATTTCTTACTCATAACTTTAACTATTTAGATCAAATTATTATTAAGTCGAAATTGTTACATTTGTTGAAATAAGATGCAAATATATCAACTTATTACATTGAGTTTTTTTGATATAATAATTTATAACTAATTTAATTAACTCGTTTAATGCGTTACGAACCAATTGACAATAAGCTTTTTAAAAAAAACCGAGAACAATTTACCCAACAACTTCCGAAGCAGTCAACGGCTGTTTTTCTATCAAATGATGCGCACCCCCGTAACGGTGATCAGTTTTTCCATTTCCGTCAAAATTCCGACCTGTTTTATCTGACCGGAATTGATCAGGAAAAAACGATATTACTTCTTTCACCCGGATGTCCGAACAAGAAACTGAGGGAGGCTTTATTTATTATTAAAACCAATGAGCAACTGGCCACATGGGAAGGCCACAAATACGCCAAAGAAGAAGCACGCACTATCTCAGGAATTGAACATGTTTACTGGCTGGACGACTTTGATATTTCACTCAGAGAAGTACTCTCCTATACAGGAACGGTATTTCTGAATAGTAATGAATATGTCAAATATTTTGGTGACGTTCCGGATAAGAACCACCGGTTTGCCCTTGAGTTCAAAAACAAATACCCATTACATAAAATTGACCGGGCGGCGCCGATCATTACGCAACTGAGAAGCATTAAGTCGGAAGAAGAAATACAACTGATCCAAAAAGCGTGTGCTATTACGCAGAAAGGATTTGACCGTGTGCTTCGGACTGTCAAACCGGGTATCAGGGAGTTTGAAATTGAAGCGGAGATCAGCCATGAGTTTACGATCAACAGAGCCAACGGGCATGGATATGCTCCGATCATCGCTTCCGGAAAAAACGCCTGTGTACTTCATTACATCGATAATAACGAAACATGCCAGGACGGTGACCTTCTGTTGATGGATTTCGGAGCTGAATACGCTTATTATACAGCCGATATGAGCCGGACTATCCCTGTAAACGGAAAATTTACCGCGAGACAAAAACAATGCTACAACGCTGTCCTCGACGTGTTCAAGCAATTAAGAGAGATGTATGTTCCGGGAAATACACCCGACATGATCAACGAAGCTGCTGAAAAGCTTATGGAAGCCGAAATAGTTAAGCTGGGATTGTTTACCGAAGATGACATTAAGCACCAGGATTCCGACAAGCCACTGTTTAAAAAGTATTTTATGCATGGTGTAGCCCATCCTATTGGTCTGGATGTACATGATGTAGGATCGAAATACGAAGCCTTTAAACCCGGCATGGTATTTACCTGTGAACCGGGGATTTACATACGTGAAGAAAACATAGGTGTCAGGATTGAGAACGATATTTTGATAACGGAAAACGGGCCTGTCGACCTGATGGCGGAGATCCCTGTAGAAGTAGAAGAAATTGAATCTCTGATGCAGAAAAAATAAACAGCTATATTTTTAATTTACTAAAAATCAAAACTATGGAATTATCAAAAAAATTAGGTGCTGAATTTTTCGGCACTTTCTGGCTGGTTCTTGGCGGTACCGGAACAGCCGTACTCGCCGGTTCAGGGGTTGGCACACTGGGCATATCCCTGGCATTCGGTTTAACCGTACTCACAATGGTTTATGCTGTCGGTAACATCTCGGGCGGGCACTTCAACCCGGCTGTATCCTTCGGACTATGGGCAGGAGGCCGGTTTCCGGGCAAAGATCTTGTTCCATATGTTATTGTACAGGTTGTGGGAGCAATTGCTGCCTCTGCTGTACTCTATTTTATTGCCAGCGGCGTAGCTGGATGGGAACTCAAAACGGGCAGCCTGGCATCTAACGGATACGGGGAGCACTCACCGGGTGACTACTCTTATATGGCAGGCCTCGTAACGGAGATTGTCATGACATTTATGTTTTTGTTTATTATTCTCGGTGCTACCAGCAAAAAAGCTCCCAAAGGATTTGCCGGCCTTGCCATTGGCCTGGGGCTCACACTCATTCATCTGATCAGTATTCCCATTACCAACACCTCGGTCAACCCTGCCAGAAGCACGGGTCCCGCCTTGTTTGAAGGAGGTATTGCCCTGAGTCAGTTATGGTTCTTCTGGGTCATGCCGATCATAGGCGCCATGCTTGCCGGTTTCGTATTTAAATGGTTCGACGGGCCGAAAGATGCCGAGTAAGCAGCAAACAATAATTTGAGAGAATGGCTGTTATTATTTGTACTAATTTTACGGATCATTTTAAATAAAAAACAACCTAAGTTATGTTCAAAAAAGAAGTATATACCGACAGAAGAAACCGGCTGAAAAAAGAGGTTGGCTCAGGGATCGCTTTCTTCCCCGGAAACGTGGAAGCAGCATTTAATTATCCGGCCAATCAGTATCATTTCAGACAAGACAGTCATTTTCTGTATTTTTTCGGCATTGACCTTCCGGGGTTTGCCGCTGTAATTGATTTCGACAACGGAAAAGAATATATTTTCGGTAATGATTTCGATATTGACGACATCATCTGGATGGGACCGCAACCGAAAGTGGCTGAGCTGGCTGCCCAAGCAGGCATTACAGAAACAGGTACACTGGCCGAACTGGTAAATTTAATGGATAAGGTTTTAAGCGAAGGCCGCAAAGTGCATTATCTGCCACCTTACCGCGGAGAAACGGATATTCAGATTGCCGACCTGTTGCATATCAATATTGCTGATGTCAGAAAACAGGCATCATCTGAGCTGATCAGGGCGGTAGTGAAATTGAAAGAAGTAAAAGACGAGTACGAAATCGCCGAAATTGAAAAAGCAGTAGACATTGCTTACAAGATGCATACTACGGCCATGAAAATGGCTAAACCCGGTGTGGTGGAACAGGAAATTGCCGGAACGATCGAAGGAATTTCGCTCGCATTGGGCGGCCCTGTTTCCTTCCCTATCATTCTCAGCATGGATGTGCAAACATTGCACAACCACTATCATGGCAATGTGCTGGAAGAAGGCAGGATGATGGTTACCGATGCCGGAGCCGAAACCCAGATGCATTATGCCAGTGATATAACACGCACCGTGCCGGTTGGCGGTAAATTCAGCCAGCGGCAGGCAGGAATTTATCAAACGGTCCTAAATGCAAACGTGAACGCTATTGAAGCAATCAAACCCGGTGTTAAATACAGGGACATCCATTTTCTGGCGGCAAAAACCATTGTGAACGGTCTGAAAGAAATCGGACTGATGAAAGGAGATACGGATGCCGCCGTTAAAAGCGGGGCCCACACCCTGTTCATGCCACATGGCTTAGGTCATATGATGGGCATGGATGTGCATGATATGGAAGGATTGGGTGAAGATTACGTTGGTTACGATGAACATACAGAACGCTCCAAAGAATTTGGAACAGCCTACCTGAGGCTTGCCAAGGAACTCAAACCGGGTTTTGTGCTCACAGTGGAACCGGGTATTTATTTTATTCCTGAGTTAATTGACCAGTTCAGGACAGAGGGACGGTTTGCCGATTTCATCAATTATGATTTGGTGGAGACTTACAAAGATTTTGGCGGAGTGCGCATTGAAGATGACATTCTGGTGACCGAAACCGGTTATAAGGTGCTCGGAAAGCCCATTCCAAAAACGATTGAAGAAGTGGAAAAAACAATGGCTGAGCCATTATAAATTCAGAAAGGCGGCCTTGAGTCGCCTTTTTTAATGAATAAACAACTTCTTTGTTATTACCGTATTACCGGTGACAAGACGAACGATCACATAGGTATTATGTGCCCGAACCGGCAGCATAATCCTGTCTTCTTCCTGTATTTCCAGATATTCCAGATTCCTGCCAAACAAATCAATTATCTGAATCATCAATATTGACCCGGATGAAGGATGCAAGGGTTTGATAACAATATTCCTGTCAAACGAATAAATAAGATAATCCTCTGTTATAGCGACATCGTTAATGCCTGTTGATTCTTTACTGACCTCCAGCTGAAACCTTTCAGGATCATCTGTTGTGTCTGCATCAAACACATAAGCTTCATCCAAATGCATCAACTGCTCAGTGCCTTCAAGTAAATCTTTTAAAACAACAAAGAAACCTTCTTTTTCACCGGTTTCTACTTCTGTTAATATGAATTCATGCTGTCCCGGCAATCCCGCTTCAAAGTTTAATTGAAAGGTTTTTGTTTCCGAGTCCTCCAAAGGGGGGCCTGCGTCAATACTAAATTTGCTATCGTTTTCTACCAGATACACCTGAGGAGCCTCTCTGATCCCGAACAGTTTTTCTGTATCCCAGCCCGTATCATACCCATCTGTACAATCAGTACAAAAAGACACCCAGACTTCATCTGTTTTTTCCTGATGCTGCACACTCATCACCAGATATTGTTCATCATCACGTCCTGCCGGTTTATAAAAGTTTTGTGACGAATGCACCCTGTCGTCAGCCGAAAGTGTCAGGCTCGGATTGTCGTCCGTGGCTTTAACCATAAAAGCCTGAGCTGACGGGATGATCCCCCCTGAAAGGCTGCCCATTCCATGTGCATTCCGGAACAAATAACTATACGAACCATTCCATAACCAGATGCAACCACTCACTTTATCAGCCTGCCAGTTCCCCAGGTCCCAACTCAAGGCACTTGTAAACGGATTGCTGATAAGATTATATCCCGGATACGGACTTTCATCGGTGTAGGTTAATAAACTTCCGGAAAGCTGAGTATTTGCCGATTCTATTACTCCGGAAAAATTTGCCGTAACATTTTGTTTACCGTCCGCGGCGCTCACATAAACAGAATAACCGAGTCCCGGAATAAGCGGCGCATTTAAATCAGCAATTGTTGTCCAGTCGCCTGATGATTCATTGTACCGATATAAATACACCGTTGGATCATCATTAAAAAACAAATCATTTGCTGTTGCTCCCTCCACAGGAGCTCCTATAAAATGGTTTACTCCGTCCGACAAATACCTTTGCACGGTGGCCACGACATTTTCCGAGTTAAAAATCAGAGAACCTGTGCCTGCTTCATCGGAAAGAATTGTCAGTGCGGTATCATCCGTATTCACCAGCTGGCCGTAAACGGTTAAAAAACCCCTTATTCTTAGTAATGAACCAGAAGCGATGATCAGATCCCGGCATTCGGCTTGTGCAGAAGAATAAATTACAGGGAAACTCCCTCCTGAAGGGCTTTCCGGAATAGTAACATTGCTATTTTGTCCGGGTACAGTCGAAGTGTTCCAGTTAAGCGGATCATCCCAACCCTCCGAAATATCACCCGTCCAGATGACATCTTCCCTCTCGTCAGAGGTTGTTTGTGTTGTAATGGTTTGAGAAGTTGCTCCTGTACCGGCAAAAAGGAGGAAGAAACTTAAAACAAAAAAAAATGGATGTCGAATCATTTTCGTAGTGATTAATTCGACATCCAATATACAATTTTTTCTATCTGATAATGATCTCTCCGGTTAATCCTTTTGGATTGTCGGCAGTTATTACCCTAACGAAGTAGGTACCTTTGGATAAATTCGTTGTCACGTCCACAGAAGTTTCGTGTGCATTTATTGT
>Ga0136651_10000511_pt1 | contig 21449 bp, 24 predicted proteins | sample Mar14236cmmetaG_FD_94867 | JGI IMG/M metagenome (GOLD analysis project Ga0136651, IMG submission 94867) | Marine hydrothermal vent microbial communities from Guaymas Basin, Gulf of California to study Microbial Dark Matter (Phase II) - Marker... ... | reverse complement strand
TTTATCATCGTAAACTCTCAGCTTTTTGCACTTCTCTGCATATTTTTTGGGAGTTTTGTACCTACTTAAATAGTCGTAGTCAAGTTATTCGTCAGCATTTGGGATTTTTTTCAGGGGAGATTAATTATATTGATTGTGCTGATGGTTTTTATTACTATCTGCTTATGTGCACAAAATGTGACACTCCTTTACAAAGAAAAAGAGTTTCTTTCAAAAGAAAAAGTACTTTCGATCTCATTTTGTGATCAACAAGGAAATGTTCCAGTTTCGGAAGAGGAATTTGCGAAATCCGATAAGCTCTATTTTGCGTATAAACCGATTGGAGATTGGGAGTTCAAAGAAAAGGATATTGATGAGGGCGTCGCAATGGTTTATATTATGCAGGAAGGAGATAAGATACATCAACAGGAACTAAAAACTCAGACTTTTGAGGGTAAGATCAGCCAGATAATTGCAGCTTTTCCAAAACATGAATTTGAACTTGCAGAATCATTCTCCTTTCATAATGAACTGTCTAAATCACCGCCGATGATCTTTCCAGAGAAATTCTGGCCCGCTATCAGGACTATACATATTACTACTCACTGGGAGCACAACTTTATGATGAAAAGAAATTTTTGGAATCCTTTTCGACCTTGAAGCCCTTTCTGAATGATAAGCCTGAAGTTACCGGTCTCTCTTTTAATCGACTAGCCTACCAAGTGTTACAAAAAGATGTCAAATCATCTATCAATCTGATACAGCAGGTATTTAATATGCTCAAACTTGAGTTTATGAAAGGGATAAATGAGAAAAAACTCTCGAAGCTGGATTCAATACATACCTATTCCTCTGTACTTCAGGATTCCTTTGCAACATACTTCACCTTTCACCCAGACCAACTTGTGGAGCAGCAACAACAAAAACTTGATACTATCGTGTCTGAATCCGGAGAACTCCTCAAAAAATATACTGAAGAATTTAAACTCGCACAACTTAGTATTTTCGAAGAGGGTCATTTTGCAGAAAACCGCTATGCTTTTTACATAGATCTTTTATGCAGAATACTGATCTATAGTGATAGCATTCACACCATTGACAGCTTACATCAGATCAATATCGGGAATATCGACCATTTCCCCGAGCAGAAAGAGCGTCTCGAATTACTTGAATGGCTTAAGGATTTCATCTCTGCAGTACATCTCATTAATATTTTCATTGAGCGAAACCATTTTGTGTTGAACGAAATAGCAATGGAAAACCTGAAGAACCAGATAGTAATTGAGAGGCAGCCATACTATGAAATAATTTCAGCTTTCAATGCCCTGGGCAGGAAAGACGTTGATGGATTTGTTCAATATATTAAGGAAGTATATAAGAAGTGTACCGAGCATGAACTTCTCGATCTCCTTGAGTTACAATACCTCTCTTATCTCGCCACAAGGGATCATGTTTCAGAAAAAGTTCTATCTGCAATTAATAAAGGGCTACACCATGAAGCGAAAGGCAACCTTGATCAGGCAGAGATGGAGTTTTCCAAAGCTTCGATGATCGCAAGCGAGTATGCCCCATCTCATTATTATCTTGGTAGGATCTATCATAAAAACGGTGAGATATATACCGCTGAGATATATTTCGACAAAGCGCTGACAATTGCACCCGATTATATATCTCCCAAGACATACATTATTCAGATTGCGATTGATAACGACGACACCGAACGTGCTCTTGAACTTGTGAATCAGGCACTCCAGTCTAATGATATCTGGTATTTCTATTACCTGAAGAGTGAATCTCTTTACAAATTAAAACGATATGATGAAGCAAGGCAGACAATTATGAAAGCAATAGACCTTAACGGGTTCAACTTCGATGAGTATATTTTACTCGGAGACATTTATAAAGCGCTTAATGATATTGAAAATGCACGGCTTTCATACAGTAACGCAGGAAAGATCGATCCGACGGATAAAATCTTTACAGAACGGATGGCCTCTTTAAAGGAATGACATGTTCAATGTAAAAAAGTTCTTTCAGCCACCTGAAAATGAAGAAATAGTCTGCGGAGACACTCTTGAGAAGCGTATCCAGATTGCAACCTGTGCGCTATTTCTGGAAATTGCCAATAGTGATGAAAATTTTTCTGACAATGAAAAAGAACTGATAGTTTCATTGTTAAAAAATGAATTTGATCTCTCTAATGAGGAAGTGGATTCACTTATTGGAACAACGAAACAAACCATTAACAAAAGTATAGATATCTGGCAGTTTACGAATCTTATTAATCAAAATTTTTCTGATGAAGAAAAAATTAAGATCCTGGAAAATATCTGGAAAATCATTTATGCAGACGAAAAACTGGACACATATGAGGATTATCTTGCACATAAGATTTCAAATTTGCTGAGATTACCACATAAAACATTAATTGAATCAAAAATGAAGGTGAAAAATAATGAAAGAAATAATTAGGGAACTCTGGCCAGAACTGGAATGGATTCAGGATAACGATCTGCGAGAAAGAGTTGCAGCCACATGGGAACTTGCTTTCCAGAAAAGCGTTCTAAGTCCTGAAGATCTTGACCGAATACCATTCACCCTCCTTGTTGAAAACTGCAAGGTAAGTTTCATGGCTCACAAAAGAGCTGTGGTACATGTTGCGTATGAATCTGCTAAGATCATGCAGAAATTTTTCGGTGATGAACTGCCCATTGAGCTCGATGTGGTCGTTGCAGGCGCAATTCTTGCCGATGTTGGTAAACTTCTGGAATATGAAAAGGATGGAGATACAATCAAATTCAGCAAATCTGGTGAGTTGATTCGCCATGCTTTCACTGGTGTTTCTCTTGCTCAGGCATGCGGTGTACCCGACAGTGTATGTCATGTGATCGCAGTTCATTCAAAAGAAGGTGATTCCTTTCGCAGGACAACAGAAGGGCTCATCATCCATCATGCTGATTTCATGACATATCTTCCATTTAAAAATTTAAAATAATGCAACCAAAGAGGTGCATATGAAAAAAATATTAGTACCTGTCGATTTTTCGGATTATACAGAAAAAGTCTGTCATTACGCAATCTATTTTGCACAGCACATCAAAGCTGAGATTCTTCTTTTTCATGCCTATATGTATCCAATCGCATCAGCAGATATGACTGATGATGTCGTAGATAGCTCTACATTAGTCACTCCGGAAATCATGGAAAGCATTGAAAATGCAGCCAAAAATGGCATGAGGCGATTGAAAGACCATATTGAGAAGAAGATCGGTGAGGAAAAAATCAATGTCACCATCAAAACTAAAGTTATAAATGGCATGCCAGAATTCGAGATACTGGATATATCTGAATCCTATGAACCAAATGTGATCATCATGGGATCCTCTGGGCAAGGACACAAATCAGGAAAAATACTTGGATCGATAGCTTTGAAGATACTTGAGAAAGCCAGCATTCCTGTGCTTACCATTGCAGAGGATACTGAATATAAGAAAATATCGAACATTCTCTATACAACCAATTTTGATGAAGCTGATATACCAGCCCTTGAAAGTTTGATCGACATTCTCGATACCTTTGACATAAAGATACACTGTCTACATTTTGAGCATGATAAAAAGATGCTGGATTCTATGCTGCTGGATTTTATGAAGGATCACTTCAAAAATGAATTTCAATCGGGTGTTATTTCATTTGATATTGTAGAAGGTAGGAATTATATCGATGTGGTGGACGAATTCGTAAAAGATAAAGACATCGACCTGATAGCCATGCTTCACCATAAACAAAATTTGCTTTCTAAGTTATTCCACCCCAGCATGGCAAAAAAGGTGTTTTATCACACACATCTTCCATTACTGACATTCCATGAAAAACCAGAAGAAGAAGATGACAACTGAATGTTGTTAAAGGAGTGATCGTGGATTAATCGGATCCACGAAAAGCGTTTTATTATTTTTGTAAATAACAAATCCGGGAGCACTTTTCCTGGGTTTCGTTACATATCGAATCTGCGTAAAATCGACTGGCACTTTTGTTGAATGTTTTGCTTTACTAAAATACGCAGCAATGCCAGCAGCAGTTGCAATAATTTTTTCCGGTAAACTTTCTCGCTTTTCTGGATTGCGAACGATAACATGTGCACCATGGTAGATGCGTGTATGAAAGAACCAGTCATCAGGTTTTGCAAAATGAAGTGTCAATTCATCATTTTCTTTTCCTGACCTTCCTATACAGATATCCCATTTTTTACCAGCAACCTCGATTGGGATCCTTTTGAAGGGAGTGGTTTCTTCATTCTTGTTTGATTTCTCTCTCTTTTTTCTGTAACCTTCTAATTCCTGAATTGTATTGCTTGATTCAATGGATTCGACTCGTGCTTCCAGGTCAATTATTTTCTTTTTATTTTCTTGTATATTCTTTTCCAACTTCTCTCTGCCACTCACTGCTTTTTTATACTTTTTGAAATAATACTCCATATTTTGTTGTGGAGAAATATCTGAATGTAATTTGATTTCAATTCCTCTCTGATCATCAGAGAAATAATCAGTGACCTGCACGGAGTCCATTCCATCTTTCACAAGATGAAGATTAATTTTCAGTAGCTCTCCCAGTTTTTTCCATTCTTTGGCATTCTCAAGCGATTTGAGATCTTTCTCCTGCTGAGCAAGAGTTCTTTTCACTTTCTTTAAATGCCTTATAGTTTCGGACAGAAGCTCCCGCTTGAGTTGATTGAATCTGTATCCTAAAATCTCATTCTCATATAAAAATGAAAAAAAATCATTTACTGACTGAAACTTATCTGTGTCTTCAGTTTGGAACAGTGATGCATATTTCTTTTCTCTATGATAATACAGTGTATCATTTTTTGACCATTTCCTGATCCTATTCTGAACGATACTTCTCAACTCCCACATCTCATCTGCGCTCATTCTGGGCTTGAATATATCCTTCATAAATTTTGGAGTATTGCTGAAAGGAACGACAAAATCCTTCCAGTTTTCGGGTAATGTTTTCCCAAAATGATCGAGGAATGTATCTCCTTGAACAGAGAAAATATATGGTTTCTTTATCTCCGGGGGATGAGTATAGAGATTGCCCGGATACAATTGGCGGTAAGAACTGTCTGACTCATGAATACGCTTGTGACAGTCTAATATCACCTGCCCTTTGCTGTCTTTTCGTGTGAGGATCAAGTTTTCATAACGAGGGATACATTCGAAGATCAGAGTATACTTCTGGATTTCGTTGTAAAAGGTCGCCTTTTCAACTTCAAAAAAAATCACTCTATCATTCTCTTGTAGCCATACGTCCGTTATCATGCCTTTAACAAGATGTTGTTTCATAAGAAGCATTAGAGGGGGGTCATTCGCTGCTTCACACTGAATGTTCTCCTCCAGAAAACAGAATGGATTGTCCGTATTTAAAACAAAAACGAGATGCTGATTATTCGAAAGTTGAAGAATATATGAGTTCTTACTAGCTTCAAACTTGAGAATTGTACAATCCTTCAATATTTCATATATTTCTTTAAGCCAGAGTTCAATAAAAGTATATTCCATTTTTATGATGATTTCTCTTAGGATAATTTTACGTCAAGTTAAGGGATAATGATCAATAAATTATCTTAACGCAATTTCATTGACAATTATTTTCCTTTTTTAAAATATAATTTTTATCAAAAAGGAGTTACCATGCCTATAACTCCAGATAAGTTGAAAAAACAGCTTGATTCAATCAAAAAACAGGATCTTCTGGAACAAACACATTTTAAACAATCATTCCGCGAGCTAATTCAACTTATTGACGAGAATGAGACAATTGAGGATGTATGTGGTGTGGACACACTCAAGAAAAACTATCTTATGGTCGTTACTAACAAACGATTATTGTTTGTGAATAGTTATCTGGTAGGAATCAAAAAGGAGATACAATTTAACTATAAGAACCTGCCTTCTGTTAAATACAAGAAAGGATTTCTCTTTCATAAGATAATTGTTCTTACATGAGATGGGAGGAAGTACACTTTTGCTTATAGAACAAATGAGGGATGCGAGGAAATCACGCGAATGCTCTCAGAAAAAATAAAATACTTACTATAAGGAGAACACATGAAAAAATTACTCATTCCAATTATGATCATATTGTTTGCATCAATGACCATGACACTCTCGGCGTATGATGATGATACACTCTTAATGCTTGAAACCATTGGAGTGCTTTCCGGGCAGGGGCTCTATCTTACCTATACTTCAATCGGAGCAGTGATGGATGCCTGGAGTTATGAAACGTATACCGATGAAGAGACTGTTGATATGCTTGGTGAGTTTGTAGCAATTTGTGAAACTGTCGTGGAGCAATTTGATATTTTACTTGATTCGGATATTATGAATGCTGAGGATATGGATTACGTCAATCAATTAAACAGAGCTTATAAACTGCTTATTAAGCAGGGAGAAGCCGGTATGAACTACATTGATAATGGTAATGAATCGTACTTGGATAAGTTCGAAGAAAATCGTGTTGCTGCTTGGGATGAGATCGCATATCTTTTGGGATTTGAATAGTTTCACAAATCCTAAACCGGTAATAGAATGCAAAAAAAACACTGTTAAACAGATTTTTTCCGAGATGAATAAATGAAACAACCATGTTTAGCACAAACTCTCAAGAGCACGATTAAAACATATAGAATATCATATGAATAGCCACGAGATTCTTGACCTGTGGAATTACGCAGTAATATTCAACCTGACTATCTCGTGGTAAATCGAAAAAGGAATTTTAATCAATGAAATTACTATTCAGTTTATGAATATTATGTGATTAGATATTTTATAGATCTAAATAGTTAAAAACTTTTGTAAAATTAGTCAAAAATACCGAATCTGTTCTTTTATCTTCTCTCACTCTCTACTCAGACAATCACACATTCTAGTGTCCCAAAATTCCCCACAGCACACCTGCTGCGACAGCAGAGCCGATCACACCAGCAACATTCGGTGCCATTGCATGCATAAGCAGGTAGTTGGATTTATCATACTTCTGTCCTTCCTGCTGTACGACACGTGCTGAGTCTGGTACTGCTGAAACACCCGATGCACCGATCAGCGGATTGATCTTCTGCTTGAGAAATAGATTCATCCCTTTGGCAAATAAAACACCTGCTGCTGTAGCGATGCAGAATGCAAAAGCACCGAGTACAAATATTTTAAGAGAATTATAGGTCAAAAATACGTCAGCTTGTGTACTCGCTCCCACCGCTATACCCAAAAGAATCGTCACCGTATCAATAACTGAATTTCGTGCAACACTTGCCAGACGTTCCGTCACACCAGACTCCTTGAGCAAGTTACCAAGAAACAGCATACCCAGTAGTGAAATAGCTCGGGGAGCAATCGCAACAGTTACAAGAAAGGAAACAATAGGAAACAAAATTTTCTCGCGTTTTTCAACAATACGCGGACTTTTCATCTTGATTACACGCTCTTTATCGGTAGTAAGAAGACGCATGATAGGTGGTTGAATAATAGGTACAAGCGCCATATATGAATATGCAGCAATGGCGATTGGACCGAGTAAATGAGGAGCAAGCCGAGAAGAAAGAAATATTGAAGTTGGACCGTCAGCACCACCAATGATGCCAATCGAGCCAGCTTCCACAAGATTAAATCCAAGAAGTGTTGCACCGAAGAACGTAGCAAAAATTCCAAACTGTGCAGCTGCTCCAAGGAGAATAAGCTTTGGATTTGCAATCAGGGTAGTAAAATCGGTCATTGCGCCGATGCCAAGGAAGATCAATGGTGGGAAAATACCAGATTTGACTCCGAAATATATATAACTCATCACCGAACCCTGGTCATATACCCCACCAAAAGTCCCAGGCATATTCCCAAGGAGTATTCCAAAACCTATGGGTACAAGTAGCAGAGGTTCATAATGCTTAACAATACCGAGTGTGATGAAAAACAGCCCCACTGCTAGCATGATCACGTTTGTATAATGAAGATGGGCAAAGGCAGTGGTCTGGAAAAAACTGATCAACTCATTCATCTTTCTTTTCCTCAGCTATAGCTTCAACTTCTGCAAGAAGCTGATCTTCCAGCACCGATTCGCCTTCCTTTACCGCGAGCTTCTTGACCACCCCATCGATGGCAGCTTCTATCTCTGACTCCATTTTCATCGCCTCCAGTATCATCAAAACATCACCCTTTTCCACCTTATCTCCTTCTTTGACCTTTACCTCGACAATTACACCTGGAAGCGGAGCCTGTGCAATGCCAGGATTTCTCAGGGAATCCAGGTTCTTGCCACTCAATGATGGCGGCATGGTTAGCACTTTTTTCGGTCGCTCAAATCTCTCAGCATCCTTGCCGAATTCAGGCTCCAGTTTTACTTTATATACAATGCCATTAATTTCAACTTTTGCATTGATGCCATCATATTCGACGACTCTGCCTTCAAATTTTTCACCATTAACTTCCATTTTATAGGTTTTCATGGTTCATCCTGTTAGTTTTTTTCTACCGGTTTGCTCAATTTGAGTGTGTGGATATTCCCAAATGACTCATTAGGCATCTGATTCTTGCTCGCTTGTTTCCACTGGCTCATCTTCGCTCGCTTCATAGTAAGCAGCATTTTGCTCTGGTTCTCAACTTCATTCTCATGAAGAAATATAGTGGTGATTATTGCTGTGAGAAGTTTATGATCGGGAGGAGTTGCGGGAGATTTTCCTGAGATCTGAGACACTGTTGAGATTTTTCTTGTTAAGGTTGCATCCTCATCCTTTTTTTCTTCACCCCTATTCTTATGAAGATGCTTGAAAAGACTTATTACAACTGCTACAATGATCAAGCTCATGAATACGATCAACATTCCAGCAAGCACGATATTACCAACAGTGGTTCGTTCGGCAACAGCTTGAGGATCAATGTCAACTTCAGCATTTAGCAGGATACAGGACAATATCATAAGAAGGAATACAAGTAGAATTTTTTTTTTCATTATAATGGAATATTCCCGTGTTTTCTTGGGGGATTCGAATCTCTTTTTGAAGCGATCATTTCCAATGAACGTATCAAACGACGGCGTGTGTCTGAAGGTTCAAATATATCATCAATATATCCTTTAGAAGCTGCCTGGAAGGGAGTTGCAAATTTTTGACGATATTCCTCCTCGATCTCGTTAAGATATTCTTCTGGATTATCTGACTGATCGGCTTCTTTGCGGAAAATGATCTCCACTGCACCCTTTGGTCCCATGACTGCAATCTCTGCAGAGGGCCATGCATATACGAGATCAGCGCGAACATGTCTGCTGTTATACACACAATACGCTCCGCCATATGCTTTTCTGATAATTACTGTTATCTTGGGTACCGTCGCTTCTGCAATGGCGTACAGTATTTTTGCGCCTTCGCGAATAATACCACCATGCTCCTGGCTCAAACCGGGCAGAAATCCTGGAACATCTTCGAGAAAGATAAGAGGAATATTGAAGGAATCACAAAATCTCACAAATCGGGCACCTTTTCTTGATGCATTTATATCAAGACAACCTGCAAGGTACTTAGGTTGGTTTGCCACTATCCCGACAGAATGTCCATTGAGATGTGCAAAACCAACCACGATATTTGGAGCAAAATAGCGTGCTACTTCTAAAAATTTACCATTATCGACAATTGTTTTGATGATCTCAACCACATCATAGGGTTTTGTAGGATCATCAGGCACGATAGTATCCAGTTTTTCACAAACTCGATCGATAGGATCAGCACAAGCAATGACAGGCGGCTCTTCCAAATTGTTGCTTGGAATGTACTGCATAAGATTACGAATAAGTGTGTAGGTCTCTTCTTCGGTCTCAGTTACGAACTGGGTTACTCCGCTTTTCTGCGCATGCACCATGGCACCACCAAGCATATCTGTGGTTACATCTTCATTCGTAACAGTCTTTACAACCTTTGGTCCGGTCACGAACATATAGCTGTTCGTTTTATTCATAATGATAAAATCTGTTATCGCAGGTGAATACACCGCTCCGCCAGCACAAGGTCCTACAATTGCCGAGATCTGGGGAACAACTCCCGAAGCAAGAACATTTTTCAAAAAGATATCTGCGTAACCAGCAAGCGAATCCACCCCTTCCTGAATTCGAGCTCCACCCGAATCATTAAGTCCTATTATTGGTGCTCCCATCTTCATTGCCATATCCATAATCTTGCAGATCTTTTCTGATACGGTTTTGGAGAGTGAACCACCGATTACTGTGAAGTCTTGAGCATAGACATACACAAGACGTCCGTCAATTGTACCACAACCGATGACCACGCCATCTCCGAGATATTTCTGTTTTTCCATATCAAAATCTGTACAGCGGTGAGTTACGAACATATCATACTCTTCGAAACTATCAGGATCAAGCAGGAGACGGATACGCTCTCTTGCGGTTAATTTACCTTTTTTATGTTGGGAGATCATTCTTTTCTCTCCGCCGCCGAGTAACGCTTCTGCACGGGCAGCTTTGAGTTGTGCTAATCGTTTCTCTCTATCCATTTTACTCCTTGTTTAGATTTCCATGCAGAGTTCAAGCAATACTCCACCTGTTGATTTTGGATGTACGAAAGCGATTCTGGTTCCGTGTGCACCGTCTCGGGGAGTTTTGTCTATCATTACAATATCTTCCTTAGAATATTCTTTCAATGCCTTGTCGATATCATCGACTCCAACCGCTAAATGATGAATACCAGGACCTTTTTTCTCAATAAATCTTGCAATGGGGCTATCCTCTGCGGTTGGTTGTAGTAGTTCGATGCGGCTTTCTCCCACCGTGATCATTGCTACTTCAACCTTTTGTGATGCCACCTCTTCGCGATGATCAACATGAAATCCAAGTTTCTCGTAGGTTTCGATCGCCTTATCAAGATCAGGAACTGCAATGCCAATATGATTTATTTTTTCTATCATTATTTACTTTCCTTAAGATAATCTTCTGCAAGGTGAACTCCGAGCTTTACTGCTTTCATGTTCATCTCTACATAACGTTCCTTAACCCGCTCTTTGATCGCTTTCTTCAAAGAAGTTAAACTCACTATCTCGGTGATTCTGCATAAAAAAGCGAGTGAAATAATATTCGTTACTATCGTGGTCTTGAATTTTTCAATTGCATATTCACTAAAGGGAACCCCAATTGCATCTCCATCTATAGGATTAACCTTTATGAGTGAGGAGTCATAAATAAGATAACCATTAGTTTTAAGATCACTGATGAATTTGTCGGCAGCTTCCTGAGTAAGACATAACAGCACATCCAGATCAACAGCCCTTGGATAGTATATTGTATCATCGCTGATGATGACATCAGAGCGCGAGGAACCACCCCGAGACTCAGGACCATAACTTTGGGATTGTAAGACTTTCTTTCTATCCAGAATTGCTGCTTCAGAAAGGATAATTCCTGCTAAAACTAGCCCCTGTCCACCGCTTCCGCTTAATCTGATTTCCTTTTTCACGAGTTACTCCTGCATTTCTTTTTCAGTATTCTCATCAGGAATATGGTTTGTATCCTGAAAACTATTAATGAGCTTCTGATATTCTTCGATGAACTCAGGTTTATCGATATCTTTGAGAATGCCACGAACGATTTTACCCTCTCGCTTCTCTTTGGGAAGTTTTTCATACGCAGCCAAAGCTATTGTCTGATCTCTCTGCAGTTTGAGCATCTCAACCGCAGTGGGTGTATTGTTCATCCTGCCGTATGACACAGGACATTGTGAGATCACTTCAACTACAGAACACCCCTTCTTCTGAATTGCTTTCTCAAAGATCATACGAGTTTCTGTGGTATGATATGCGGTTGATCGAGCTACAAATGACGCACCCGCACACATGGCGAGTTCGCAAAGGTCGAAATTCAACTCAAGGTTACCATAGGGAGCGGTGGTTGCAAACTTTCCTTCTGGAGTCGTTGGCGAGCATTGCCCTCCAGTCATCCCATAGATATTATTATTCACGACGATAATAGTGATATCCAGATTCCTTCGGGCTGCATGAATGAAATGATTACCTCCGATAGCTACAGCATCGCCATCTCCTGTGATCACGATTACATTGAGTTCAGGTTTTGCCATTTTTATACCAGTGGCAAACGCAATTGCTCTACCGTGAGTCGTATGCAATGTATTAAAATCTACATATACTGGCATTCTGCTTGAGCATCCTATGCCGGAAACCATTGCAATATTATCCTTCTTAAGACCAATATTATAAATAGCTCTGAGAAGATCGCCCAGTATGATACCATTTCCACAACCAGCGCACCATACATGGGGAAATTTTTTATCATGCCGTAAAAATCTATGAATTACTTTTTGTGGTATATTCTTCATGCGATCTCCCCAATCTTTTGTAAAATTTCATCAGGAGTTATTACAAGACCGTTATATTTCTGAATTCTATAGAACCGTGAGTGTTGTCCAAATTTTGTAACACGTTTTACTTCATTGATGAGTTGTCCCTGGTTCATTTCTGCAATGATGACAGCTTTAGATGATTCGAGCATTATTTCTACATCCTGATCAGGGAACGGCCAAATAGTCAAAGGTCTAATCAGTCCTACTTTAATACCTTTTGCTCTTGATTTGATGATCGCTTCTTTTGCAGACCGAGCAACAACACCGGCAGCAAATATAGCGATCTCTGCATCCTCCATATAGAACGGTTCGATTTGAATCAGGTCATCAAGATTATCGGTGATCTTATGCAAAAGTTTATTCATCATCTCGTTCACTTCTGAAGGGACATTGGTAGGAAAACCATTTTCATCATGAGCAAGTCCAGTAATATGAAAGCGATATCCTTCGCCAAAACTTGCTGTTGGTGAGATATACTTGGGATTATTTTTATAGTGCTTATACCACTCCGGGGGTACATTTGGTTTGATTCTGTTGATTATCTTGAGTTTGTCTTTGGGAGGAAGTACGACGGACTCTCGCATATGTGCCAGCACTTCATCCATAAGAAGGATTACTGGTGTGCGATACTTCTCTGCCAGATTGAATGCACGAATCGTCAGTTCGTAACATTCCAGAATGGAATCAGGATATAGTACAATAACCGGATGATCTCCGTGAGTTCCCCATCGTGCCTGCATGATATCTCCCTGCGCAGGGCTGGTAGGCAAGCCAGTACTAGGTCCACCCCGCTGAACATCAACGATCACGCATGGTATTTCAGCGATCATGCCAAAACCAAGATTCTCTTGCATCAAAGAGAAACCGGGTCCGCTTGTTGCAGTCATCGCTTTCAGTCCTGCGATACTTGCACCAAGTACAGAAGCCAAACTACCAATTTCGTCTTCCATCTGAATAAATTTATCTCCCCTTTTTGGTAGTTCGGCTGCAAGAATTTCTGCAATTTCTGTTGAGGGAGTAATTGGATATCCTCCGAAAAACTGAACTCCAGCATCCAGCGCACCAAGTGCAACTGCAGCATTTCCCTGAAGGAGGATTGGTTTATTTGTTTTTCTATCGATTGACATCCTTCCTCCTTTCATCCATTGCAGCGCCTGTTATAGCATAATCAGGACACAACATGTCGCACCTTTCGCAGTGAATACATTTCTCTGGATGCTTCACATAAGGGGCACCATCATCACGACTTGCAAGGGTGCCTGTTGGACAGAATGCTACACAGATACCACACTTCTTGCACCATTCATAGTAAATATGTACCGGTGTTTCGCTATAATCACCGGCATCATCAACCATTGAATCTTTAACTTTAACTTTTTCGATCGTGTCTGCTTCTTTCACAGACTCTTTCACGATTTTACCTTGCATATTCTTTTTCATCATAAGTATCTCTTGCATAACAACCTAATTTGGTTGTCAAATATTAGCACCTTTTTTTATTAATATAGCATCCTAATATATGATTAAGGTGCTGATGTGTCGAGAAATACTAAGCAAAACATAAAATAATTGACAAAAAATTTATGGATTTTCATTTAAAAAAACCTAATCAAAATAATAGAAAGGAGTAGGTATGAAAAAAGAACTATTAGTTCTTATTATTACACTCTTCGCATCGACTACCCTGATGGCAAATGGACTGAGCTTGAACAGCATCGGTCCTCGAGCTCTTGGAATGGGTGGTGCAATGGTGGGTCTTGCAGATGACCCGACTGCAATCTATTGGAATCCTGCAGGTCTTGCAGGTCAAAATTCTTCAATTTATTTATGCGGCACCGATGTGATACCTTATGCTTCATATAAAAATGCAACATACGGTATTGATGCAAAAGCAAAAGTAAACAATTATATTAGCCCAAATCTATTCTTCAATTACAATCTTGGGAAATTAGCATTAGGGCTAGGTGCCTATGTTCCCGCAGGTCTTGGTACTGAATGGGATGGAAAAGACTTAGTAGTTTTTAATGGTCCTAATCCAATACCAGTTGTAATACCAGGTGACACCCTTTATGTGGACAATCCCTATGCTGGGAAAGCATTTAAATGGAAAAGCAAAATTGCTGTTTTTGATTTCAGTCCAAACCTAGCTTATAAAATAAGTGATATGATCTCAATCGGTGCTGGTTTAAATGCTTACTATGGAATGATGGAATTAGAAAGAGCTGAAGATTTAGTAAACTTACTTGCGCAAGTCGGACTAGATAATGATGGATTGCTTGATACACAAGTAGATTACAAAATTGACGGCTGGGGTATTGGTGGCTTGGCAGGTGTAAAGATCAATCCTATAAAGAACCTAAGTATTGGACTTTCTTATAGATCCCCAGTAAATGTTAATTTTAAAGGGGATGGTCACATAGGTGAGAATGCCATAACCGTAGATAAGTTAGAGATTGAATGGCCAATGTGGATTGGTGCAGGATTTGCATATCATATAACCAATAATTGGGTTGTTACGCTTGATGGACAATATTCCAATTGGAAATCATTAAAAGAATTATATGCTAATATCAAGTTGCCAGATGGTTCAACAAAAGTTGATACAATGTATTTGGATTGGGAAGATGCAACACAAATTCGCTTCGGTACGGAGTATATGGTTAATGATAAATTAACTCTTCGTGCTGGATATTATTATGATCCTGCTCCTGCTCCAGATGAAACACTCAATATCCTCTTTCCATCATCAACTAATAATGTAATTACTGGTGGTATTGGCTATATAATCAATAAAATCAAAGTAGATTTTGGTATTGAATATCTATTTGGTGAAGAGCGCGATGTAGATCAGGCAGAACATAATATGCCAGGTATACACAAACTAGATGTTCTTGCATTTAGTCTTGGTTTTTGTATAGGGCTAATGTAAAAATAAAATATTAGGTAATTCTTTCTCTTCGGCTCGGGTCTCTGCACCCGAGTCGTTATTCTTTTTGACATCTTTTGGATATATGTTTAGAAGTAAGATAAAATAAGTGGGTTTAATTATTAAGTAGGAAGTTTATAATGAGCAGCAAGGAGTATACAGGTTTTATTCGAAGGAGTGTTGCATTTTTGCTTGATATACCATTCCTAATATTATTATACTATTTCAGTGAATCAGTTTGCCAATTTATGTATGATGCTTGGTATTTCCATATTAGCTCACATGTTTTCTTATATATTGTTTTCGTGATTTTATACTTTGCCACACTGGAAAGTTCATCTTTAAAAGCAACATTTGGCAAAGTACTAATTGGAATTCAAGTAGAAAATAAAGAGACTTCGAATAGACTCACCTTCCCGAGAGCTCTGTTAAGATTTTTCTTTAAGATTCTCTCAATATTTTTTCTTCTAATGGGAATTATAATTATTCTGTTTACTCAGCAAAAGCAAGCATTACATGATGTTGTTGTGAAATCAGTAGTTGTGAAAGAATAAAAAAAAAGACCCGAAAGTTAGATCAGGTCTTTTGCTCGATACTATAATTCTAGTCTGTTAATGAACTTGCTCCACAGCCCATTCTAATGCTTTCTGCAGCATACCCTGTTCAGGTGACTTGATAAATCCCTGCTTAGTCAATGATCTGGTCAGTTCTCGGGCATATTCAATATCTTTCTTTGCAATATTAAATGCTTCCTCACGAGTCAATTCTATACGAGCTACACCATCTTTGATCGCCTGCATTGCCACATCAGCAGCTTCTTCAGGGAAGACGTTTGCTTCGTCCATTGTGGGGACAATATTTTCAGGATCGATTCCGCGTTTTTCTGCATAATTTGCAAGTGAATATGCAGCAGCTATCGCCATTTCATCAGTAACTTTTCTTGCACGCACCATAAGGGCACCCTTGAGGATACCAGGGAATCCGAGTGAATTGTTCACCTGGTTTGGAAAATCTCCACGGCCAGTAGCCACGATAAATGCACCTGCTTCTTTCGCAGCATAAGGATAAATCTCAGGTACAGGATTTGCACAGGTAAAGACGATTGATTTATCAGCCATTGTGCTGATCCATTCAGGTTTGACGGTATCTGGTCCCGGTTTAGAGAGTGCTATCAGTACATCAGCACCTTTGCACGATTTTGCAAAATCATCGATCTTCTCGGGATTCGTCTGCTTGCAAAGTTCCCATTTCCTGTAGAAGCGTTCGTCTGCCTTTATGTCTTCTCTGCCGGTATGCAATCCACCTTTGGAATCAAACATAGTCATCTTTTTAGGATCACCACCAGCTGCAATGATAATGCGGGCAATCGTCGTATTAGAAGCACCGGCACCGAGCATTGTGATTCGTACATCCCCAATTTTCTTATCTGCAAGCTTGAGTGCATTGATAAGTCCTGTAAGGGTCACACAAGCAGTTCCCTGAGCGTCATCATGCCAAACAGGAATATCACATTCTTCACTGAGGGTATCGAGGACTTTGTAGCAGTTTGGCTGCGAGATATCTTCAAGATTGATCGCCCCAAAACTGGGTTCGCACATCTTGACGAAATCAATAATCTTATTCGGATCATGCTCGCCCTTGTCATTGTAGCTATTCATGCAGAGTGCTACTGCGTCAACTCCGCCAAGGTATTTCATTAAAAATGCTTTTCCTTCCATCACACCCAGCCCTCCGGGAGGGGTGCAGTCACCATCTCCCAGTACGCGTGTCGAGTCGCTGACTACTGCGACCAGATTACCTCTGTTTGACAACTCAAAGGAAGTATCATTGTCGTCTCTTATCGTTGTTGAAATCTTTGAAACACCGGGAGTGTACCATACGTTGAACCAGTTAAATCCAAAAACTGCAGCTTTCGGAACAGTCTGGATTTTACCATTGTAGAAACGGTGAGAAAGTTCTGCGAGTTTTTTGAGGAAAAAAGTTTTTGCTTGAGCTTTCTGTTCTTCTGTAAAATCATCAGGAAAAACTTCATCAAGATTTTTCAATGAGAATTCGACTTTTTTCATGTTGGTTGTTCCTCCACATTTATATTTATTAATACTAATGCATTTGTAATCGGCCATGCCTATAAGATGATGGATCCTGGTTCGGATCGTATTTTTCAACCAGAGAGACTGTATCTCCTTCTTCCACGCCTTCCATTATCTCGACTTTCTGAAGATCATTAATACCGGTTTTTACGATCGTACGTGTGATCAATGTATCAGATTCTACTTTATACACAAGATCATTCCCATTATCATCTTTGAATATTGCCTGTATTGGAACAGTCACCACGCCCTTTCGTGTTTTGCCAATAATTGTCACATTAGCACTCATCCCAGGTCGAAGATTCTGTGTAAGATCATCAATGGAGATTTTCACTTCAAACGTACGGATACCGTTATTAGCAATCGTTGCCATAGGTGATATATGAATGATCTTTCCATTGAATTTTGCATCGGGATACGCATCAATGGTGATCTTAGCTTCTCTTCCAAGAGATATCTTCCCGATATCAACCTCATTAATGTCGGTCAGAATGATCATTTGTGATAGATCCGCAATAGTTATAAGCACAGTACCGCCCGAATAGGATTCACTGGACACGACCATCTCACCTTCTTCTACATTCTTATGTATGATCATACCGGAAACAGGAGCAGTTACCTTTAGATTAGTTTCCTTAATACCGATCTCTTCTACAAGCTGGTGTTGCTCAAGAGCAGAATCGTAGGAAATCTGAGCAAGTCGAAGTGCATTTTCTGCATCCCGAAGCTCTTCATCGGAGTTGAGGTTTTTCTTATATAATTCTTTGCTGGTCTCGAAATCCCTTTTTGCATTTTCAAGATTGATCTCTGCTGTCTTAAGATTGCTTTTTATTCGTGAAAGGGTTTGTGCCTGGTTCATATCCGGCTCAATCTCTGCTATAATCGCCCCTTCATCAATATATTCTCCTTCTTCAACGAACATTTTGATGATGCGCCCACTTAACTTTGATTTTACATTTACTTCTTTTACTGGACGTATCTCCCCTACTTCATCGAGGATGATAGATATATCCTCTATCTTAGCAACAGCAGTAGGTGTCTTCTTATCTACTGGTTCTTCACCTTTGTTCTTCTTTCCGACAAGTGAAATTACAACGACTATAACGACTATCAAAACGATAATGATCCACAAGAATTTTTTCATAAGACCTGCCTTAATAAGTATTTAAAAGTTTTTTATTCATAATGAGATGGAGACTTTCCTGCGCCAGAATGAGATTATAATACTGGCTGATCCTGTCACTCATGCTTTGGAAACGCTCTTGTCGGGCATTCTCAAGTTCTGTCAAGTCTGCCTGACCTAATCTGTATTTTTCATTCACGAGATTGAAATGCATTTCGGAAAGTTTTTCCTGTTTTTTTGATAATTCATAACTCTGCTTCAACTGAGTAAAGTTGGTCAATGCCTGTTCAAAATCCTGTCGTTCTTCACGTCGTTTATATTCATATAATAACTGAGATTGCTTAAGAGAATAATGAGAACTTTTATTTGAAGGTAGGTTGGTTAACGGATTCAACAGCGGGTATGAAAGAGCAAGTGTGTACTGCATTGGAGAACTTTTCGCATCAAAATCGAAGATACCTCCTTTTTCCCAGTCCAGATTCTTTGAGACAGAAAAACTCAATGTGGGAATAAATTCCAGCCAGTTCTTGATATAGTCATTCTTGGACTGTTTCACGCGTTCTTTGTAAGATTTGATCGTGAGATTATTACTTTCTTCAAACGTCATTTCTTCACCATCTTTTATTTCATAATCTACTTCTGAAAAACTAAAGCTCTTATCATACTCTAAATTTAGAAGAAAACACAAATCCCTCTTGCTATTTTCAAAATCATAAAATGATGAAAGAGAATCAATTTGTGCGCGGGAAAGATCAATCTCCGCCTGCCGCATATCCAGCTCAGCCACCTTTCCATAACTCCTGAGGGTCTTGGTTTCCTCGAAGTTCATCTTTGCGATCTTTAATGCCATTTTTGAAACATCGTAGAGTTTCTCTTTCTTCAGTACATTCAGATATGAAGAGATGATATTGTAGATAAGATTTCGTCGGGTGATCTCCAGGTCGATCTTACTTTTACGAAGTGAAGATAAACCATTTGTAATATTGAAGTACCGGTAGTCATCACTGTAGATCGTTTCAGAGATACTGATATTGCCGGATTTAGAAGTTGTAGTATTGGTTTCAGTCTGTGAAATACTATAATTTACATTAGGGAGTAAATCAAGGATCGATGAATAGAGACTTTGTTTAGTCCTTTTCATCGAATAGGTCTGATTGATAATATCATAGGAATTATCAAGACCGATCTCTATCACCTTGTGGATTGTAAAAGTTTCTGCTGCAGCTAAAGTAGCTATCAACAGAAACACGCAGCATACGAATATTTTTTTCATGAGTAGACCTCTCTTTTATTTTTCTTAGAAGATTATAAGCAAAATCAGGTTTAAAAAACCAAACAAAAAGCCAAAGAATCCCCCGATTATAACCAGTGGTTTGGTTAAATAATATTTTGCTTTATCTTCAATGAATTTCATATTTTTGTCCGACAGCAGATCAAATACTTTCCCTTTTAGCTTATATCGATCCACAAGATCCGGTATAAAATTTCTGAATAGCTCTTTTAATAGATGCATTGATACAACTTGAGTAAAGGAAAGTAGTGGTTTTTGGATGAACGGAGGTAGTGAATTAATAATATCTTGCTCCTCGATCCATTTTTCAAAATTCTGATAGGTAGTGCGGATGAATTCTTCCTTTTTTACATTTATCATTCCATCAGGATATCTTTCAATATAGGTCTCGAATTTATCCTGCAGGAAAGCTGAAACCTTATTTCTAAAGAAGACAAGAATACCGACAATCGGCAGGTTCCCACCAAAAAATCTGGGTTTCTTTCTTGGATGGAAGAAGATCAATAATAGGAAGTAGAAAAATCCAATCCCCCAGAGAATATTAAGAATAAAAATAATTATGATAAAATACCAGGGCATTAAAATCCTCTTCCGACTCCCCCGCCACCGCTAAGTCCGCCTCCAAAACCACCGAATCCACCAAATCCCCCTGAACTTCCGCTACTCCAGCCACCGGCTGTGAACCTTCCTCGTCCCATTCCTCCCATAAATAAGAATGGAAAGAATCCCATCCTACCTCCGAAAATAAGCATGAGTACAAAAATACCAATGACCATTTTAATGATACTTCCAGTAGATCTTCTATCACTCACGGTGTATTCGGGTACTCCTGTAATCTGAACGTTATAGTGCTTTGCGATCACAGAAGTAAGGGCTAGATAACCCTGAGCGATACCTTTGTCCCAGTTGTTATCTCGCAGATATGGAACCATATAGGTATCAGCGATCTCTCCGGCAAGTCCATCTGTGATATAACCTTCTGCACCATACCCAACTTCAATCTTAAGTTTTCGTTCCTGTACCGCTAATAGGATCAAGCAACCTTCATCATCTTTTGCGCCCACCCCCCATTTCGCATAGAGTTTATTTGCATAGGTATAATAATTTTCTCCCTGCAAATCATTAACTACAGCAACTGCAAGTTCGAAACCTGTTTTCTGCTTGAGTTCGAGGGCTATATCATTCAGCTGTCGAACTGTGCTCTGTGATAGAACACCAGCAAAGTCATTAACCCATTGGATTGGCTTTGGGTAGGTAACTTCAGCCTGGAGAAGTATGGGTATCAGGAGTAAAAGCCCGACGAAAATAATAATTCTTTTTTTCATAAATATTTATATCTGTATAAAAAACTTGGTTTTACAAAAAATCAAGCTGGAAATTTTACGTCAACTATTATTTCACACATAAGATCAATAAAAAAGTCCGCTTCATTGGAATGCGGACTTATAATCGAAATATAGCTATTCTTACATTATCTTGTTAAGAGCATCTTCCCCGATGATGTTTTCGAACCGGAAAGTCTATAGAAATAAATACCATTTGCAACTCTACGTCCAGAAGAATCCTTGCCATTCCATTCGGAATATCCTCGATGTGGACTTTCAAGAGTGAGATCGAGCGTACGAACGAGT
>Ga0136651_10000508_pt1 | contig 21518 bp, 21 predicted proteins | sample Mar14236cmmetaG_FD_94867 | JGI IMG/M metagenome (GOLD analysis project Ga0136651, IMG submission 94867) | Marine hydrothermal vent microbial communities from Guaymas Basin, Gulf of California to study Microbial Dark Matter (Phase II) - Marker... ... | reverse complement strand
TTCATAAATGTCCTTCTTTTTTCAAAACACGCTTCCAGGAGCTTCGCACGCTAGAAGGTGTTTTATCCTTCTAAAATTCAACATTCGATATTCCTTATTCGATATTCAGTATTCCAACCTTCCACCCGTCCATCCTTCCCCTCACTTAACCCACACCGTCTTAATATTCACAAACTCCCGGATGCCAAAATGGGAAAGTTCCCGGCCGTAGCCAGACCGTTTTGTGCCGCCGAAAGGCAGGCGCGGGTCGGATTTGGTCATGCCGTTGATAAATACGGCACCTGCTTCCAGTTGTGCGGCCATTTTTTCAGCCAGTTCCATATCCTGTGTCCAGATGCTGGCACCCAGCCCGTATTCAGTATCATTGGCGATGCGTACGGCGTCTTCTGCATCTTTGGCAGGAATAACTACCGACACCGGCCCGAAAGTCTCCTCATCGTAAGCAGGCATCCCTTTCCGGGCATTGGCCAGCAGGGTGGGGGCGTAAAATTTTTCATCAATCCGGTGACCGCCTGTGATCAGTTCTGCCCCCATTTTCACCGAGTCATTCACCTGTTTTTCGATCTGTTCCAGCAGGTCGGGACGGGCCATCGGCCCCATTTCTGTCTCTTTTCGCATCGGATCACCCAACACCAAATTTTCCAGCAATACTTTTTGCTCGTCTACAAAATCATCGAAAATACTTTCTTCCACAATGAAGCGTTTGGCCGAGATGCATACCTGTCCGGCGTTCAGCATGCGCGAGCACATCCCCGTTTTACAGGCATTGTTGATCTCGGCATCTTTCAGAACGATGTACGGATCGGAGCCTCCCAGTTCCATCACGCTCTTTTTCAGGTGTTTTCCAGCTATAGAGGCTACTGCCCTTCCTGCTTTTTGGCTTCCCGTAAGGGTGACTCCCTGAACCAGAGGATGAGCGATCACTCTGTCTGATTGCTCTACTGAAATAATCAGGTTACTTAAAATTCCTTGCGGAAAACCGGCTTCAATAAATAACTGTTCAATAGTTTTGGCACATCCGAATACATTAGGTGCGTGTTTTAACACAATTGTATTTCCCGCCATAACCGTGGGTACGGCGAACCGGAATACCTGCCAGAATGGAAAATTCCACGGCATAATTGCATATACAACACCAATCGGATCGAAGCGGACATAGCTGACCGTACCATCCGAAACCATGCCTTCATCTTCGAGCATGGAGGCCGCATGCTCAGCATAATAGTGGCAAAGCCAGGCACATTTTTCAATTTCGGCAACGGACTCAGTAATTATTTTTCCCATTTCTGCCGTGATTATCAGGGCAAGTTCTTCCTTCTTCTCCAGAAGCTTATCAGCCAGTGCATGCATCATGCGTGAACGCTCCGGGAATGGTACTGTTTTCCAGTAAAGGAAAGACTGATGGGTTTTATCGATGATTTTGCTCACTTTTTCATCTGAAAGTTTCTGATAAGCAGCAATTACTTCACCGGTGTATGGATTGATGCTTTGGAACATGGTAATTGTTTATAACAAAGATAAGTTTATTCGGTCAGTTTCTTTATTTTTACCGACTCTAAATAAATAAGTTGTCATTTAAAAGCATTTTATGAAACGGTTATTCGTCATCATATTGGTAGTTACCAATAGTTTTATACTGTTAAGTCAGAATCCGGTGAACAGCATGCTTCCTGTCGAAGTTAAAAAAGCTTATCAGAATGGAACGCGCACTCTTTCAGGTGTTCCGGGGCCGAATTACTGGCAGAATCATGCCAGGTATCAAATAAATGTTGAGTTGAAGGTAGAAGAAGATCTGCTGATTGGGGAGGAAAAAGTAACTTATTTTAATAACAGCCCGGATACATTAAAGCGATTAGTGATCCGGCTTTATCCGAATATTTATAAAAAGGGAAATCCGAGGCAATGGCCGATAGGCGATGGCATAAATGATGGAATGGTTATCAACAGTCTGTCTATAAACGGCGACAGTATTGATTGGAATAACAGGGAGGCAGTTTATCTGTTTTCTACCAATTTAAGTGTTTTCTTACCGGAACCTCTTGCTCCCGGCGATTCGCTGGAAATGGAGGCGGGATGGCAGTTTGAAGTTTCGGATCGAACGATCAGGATGGGAAAATATGGCAGCAATGCGTACTTTATCGCTTACTGGTACCCGCAAATAGCAGTTTACGATGACATTGATGGCTGGGACGAAATAGAATATCTGGGAGCGGTAGAGTTTTACAACGATTTTAACGACTATGATGTACATATATCCACACCTCCCGGCTATGTTGTCTGGGCAACGGGAGAGCTGGTGAATGAACGTGATATGTTTTCGGATTATGTCTTAAAAAACCTGATGACAGCCCGGGTGAGCAGTAAGATTACCCGTATTTTCAGTGTCGAAGACTTTAAAAAAACAAGGAAAATTATCAGACACGATGGAATTAATGCATTTCATACAAATACCTGGTATTTTACTGCTGTTCATGTACCTGACTTCACTTTTGCCGTCAGGCGGGATGTTAACTGGGACGGATCTTCATTGGTGGTAGATGAAACTACGCAGAGGAGGGTTTTTGTTGATGCCGTTTACGCTGATTCGGCCCGAACATACCAGAATGCAGCAAGATGGGCCAGGGCCAGCGTGGAATATATGTCGTTTGAACTTCCGGGAGTTCCTTTTCCCTATGAGCATATGACCACTGTTAGTAATGACAGAATGGGTGGCGGTATGGAAAGCCCTATGATGGCTAATAACGGCGACCCAAAAGATTCGACGGATGCTGCTCTGACAATATTCCACGAGATTTCACACACCTATTTCCCGTTTTTTATGGGAACAAACGAGCGGAAGTATGCCTGGATGGACGAGGGATGGGCTGCTTTTCTGCCGATGGGATTTGGAGAAAAATTTTTTCCGGAATATCCTTACAGGAAACGGTTTGTGGAAAGATTTGAAGGAACTAACGGAACAGAAAGAGAAGCTACATTAATAACGTTGTCATATAATTTAGGCGATTACGACAGTTATCGTGTACACGCTTATGTACGGTCGGCACTGGCCTATTATTTTCTCCGGAATGCGCTTGGCGACAGTGTGTTTAAAGTGGCTTTACACACTTATATGAAGCGCTGGTATGGCAAGCATCCAATTCCATACGACTTCTTTAACTCCTTTAATGAGGCAACAGGAATGGAGCTGAGCTGGTTTTTTAAACCGTGGTTTTTCGAGCGTGCTTATGCTGATCTGGGTATTAAGAAAGTAACTAACAACAACATTATTGTTGTACAGAATTATGGCGGATTACCTTTGCCGGTTGTTGTTTTCTGCGAATTTACCGATGGGACTTCGGAAATAATCAGTAGAAGAACTTCCGTCTGGAGTGCAGGTGAGCAAGCTGTAGCTCTGCAGGTTGACAAGGACAAGATGATTAAAAAAGTAGTTCTTGGCTCAGAACTTATTCCGGACATTGATGAAACCAACAACATACTGGAAATAGGGAATAATTAAATGAAAAAATAATAATCTTAAATACGTACATAATTAAAAATACAGATATGCGCAAAACGCTACTAATCATTATATTACTGATTTTTTTTAAGGGATATTCTCAGATTGCTCCGGACAAATATTTTGTCCGGTTCACGGATAAAAATGATTCACCTTACTCAGTTAATCATCCCGAAGAGTTTTTAACCCAGCGGGCTATTGATCGCCGGATACGGCAGGGAATAGCGGTTGTTGAGAATGATATACCCGTGAATCCCCAGTATCTGCAAGGGGTAGCTGATGAAGGAGCCGTACTGCTCAATGTAACAAAATGGCTTAACGGAGTAACCATTTTCACCGAAAGCCAATCAGTGTTGGATAGTGTTTTAGCTCTGCCCTATGTGGAGCATGTATTAAAGCTGGTTGACAGGGGAATTCCATCGCATAAAAAGAGCTTTTTTGAAAACGAAACATATAAGGAATTTATTCCGGACGGTCAGCTGACACCAAATGGTGTGGATGAGCTGGTATACGGGATGTCGCGGCATCAGATTGACCAGATCAACGGGATCCCTTTGCATAACCTTGGATACCAGGGGCAGGGAATGGTAATTGCCGTTCTGGATGGTGGATTTGAAGGTGTGCCGGAACATCCTGTTTTTGACAGCTTATGGGAGAAAAACCAGATTTTGGGTACCAAAGACTTTGTTCATCCGCATGATCAGGACGTATTTACGGAAAGTGAGCACGGTAAATCGGTGTTATCTACTATGGGAGCTAACTTGCCGGGACAAATGATAGGGACAGCACCTGAAGCTTCTTACTGGCTGTTGCGCTCGGAGGATGTGAACTCTGAGAATATTATAGAAGAGTACAACTGGGTGTCGGCGGCGGAATATGCTGATAGCGTGGGTGCTGACGTGATCAACAGCTCGCTGAGTTATCGGGATTTCGACCTGCCTCAGTGGGATCATTCATACGAAGATCTTGACGGAAATACTGCCGTTGCTACACGCGGAGCTGATTATGCCGCGAGTAAAGGCATACTTGTGTGTAATAGTGCTGGTAATTCTGCCGGCGGGGATTTTCCCTGGAATGCAGCTCCTGCTGATGCAGACAGTGTTCTTTCGATCGGGGCGGTAACTTCAGGAGGTAGCTGGGCAAGTTTTAGCTCGGTAGGCCCGACAGTGGACGGCCGGATAAAGCCTGCTGTTGCAGCAATGGGGCAGGGAACAACTGTTGCCAGGGGAACCAGTTCGGTGGGAACAGGGAACGGTACTTCTTATTCTTCTCCTATTATTACTGGGATGAGCGCCTGCTTGTGGCAGGCAAATCCAAGTATGAAAGTTATGGAAATACAGGCTGCCATAAAAGCAAGCGCTTCCCATGCTGAAACCCCAAATGACACCATCGGATGGGGAATACCCGATTATATGAGAGCCCATACAATCATGACAGAGATTGAAAATCAAGCAGGTAACCTGCAGGAACTTGTGGTTAGCCTGAGTCCAAACCCGTTCAAAGATGTGCTATATCTGCGATTTGCACAATCAAAAGAAAAGCAGGCAGAAATCGAATTATACAATATTCTGGGTGTTCTGTTGTTCAGAGAGGAAATTTCCATTAACGGAACGGGAACTATAGAAATATTTAAAAATAAACTTTCCTGGATAAAAAGCGGGATTTATTTTTTGCGGATAAGTTCAGGAAAACAGCTGATCACAAAAAAGGTCGTCAGGCAGTAGTAAAAAAAATATAAGTTAAAAGAGCATTGTTCAGATAATGCTCTTTTTTTTTGCCCTTAATTGACACCCTCAGAAAGGGGAGGAGGGAAGTGAAAAATTGATTTATAAAATGAAACGGAGACTTGTAAAATGATACAATTTTTATATCTGAAAAAACGATAATTATTTCTCTGATTAGAATTGTTTACAAAATAAACAGCGATTATATATGTGAACAGTATGTGTAATAAAAGGAAGATATACAGTAAGATACGACACTTTCAGTATCAAATTGGCAGGATATGACAACAGCATTCATTTTTAATAAATTTTAGAATAGATTCTAACAGACGGAAGACCAGGCGTATAGAGTATTTAAAATATAAAATACATTAAATAATATTTGTTCATAATTGCATTTCTGAAAAATATTACAAAATTGTATAAAAAGCAGTAATAAAGATATATAGAAGGTGTGAAATATAAAATACTTTAAAAAAGATTTTATTAACATCCGGGTATGTATAAAATTTAGAACAGTTTTACATCTATCAACAAAAATTTAGTACATTTGCCTTAGCTACATTTGAATAATGCTGAACAGAATAAAGCAGATAATAGACAAAGAAAAATTATCATCAACGCAATTTGCAACGGAAATTGGTGTGCAGCGTTCAGCCCTTTCTCATGTTCTTTCCGGTAGAAATAAGCCTAGCCTCGATTTTATGATGAAAATAAAGAACAGGTATCCGGAAATTAACCTTGACTGGCTGCTTCTGGGTAAAGGCAGGATGGTTGGGGGTAAGGAAACAAGGGAAGTGCGTGCTACTGCTGTTGTTGCTAAAGACAAAGTGCAGGAACCAAAAGAGGTACAGTTCAGAATAAAAAAGGATGAGGTAGATGAAATAACGGAAGATCAGAAGATTGGCATAAAAATAACGGAGCAAAAGCAAAAGGAAACAAAAACCGGTTCACCAAAGAAAATAATTCTGCTTTATCCAGATGATACGTACGAAACTTACGATCCGCGGTAATAAAAAAAGGCTAAAGTAATTAAACTTCAGCCTTTTAAATATCAAAAAGATCTTTTTAATAATCCCATTCTCTTGCCGTGAAAAAGAAATTACTCTCAATAACGGCATTATCATCGCTATCTGAGCCGTGTACGGCATTGGCTTCAATGTTGGTACCATATAATTTCCTGATGGTTCCTTCCTCGGCATCTTCCGGGTTCGTGGCTCCTATATAGTTTCTATAAGCTTCAACTGCATTGTCTTTCTCCAGTACTGCAGCAATAATGTAACCCGAAGACATAAAATCAGTTAATCCTTCATAAAAAGGTCTCTCTTTATGTACTGCGTAAAACCTCTTAGCTTCTTCTTTTGATAATTTAGTGTATTTCAGAGCTTTAATCTGAAAACCTCCGTCAATTATCTTGTCAATTATTTTTCCCATATTCCCGTTTGCAACGGCTTTGGGTTTGATCATTGTAAATGTTATGCTTCCTGCCATTTGAATAAGTTTAAAATTTTGCGCAAAAATAGCAGAATAATACTACAATCCCTTATAAAACAAAGAACAATTCAATGTGAGGCCCTGCTTTGTCCAGACAAAGGTTTGAGGTAGATATTTTTTATCTTTGCTCCTTAATACGTAACCAGAATGAGTGAGATACTGCGCACTGTCGAAGAGATTAATGACCTTTTATCAGAAAAGAGAAAAATAGTTATTACTACGCATAATAATCCCGATGGTGATGCTATTGGCTCTTCGCTGGCAATGTATCATTACCTGAAAAGGAAAGGACACCGGGTGGATGTTGTGATTCCCAATATGTTTCCGGAGTTCCTTGCCTGGATACCCGGAAGTAAGGAAATGCTTGTGTACGATCGCCAATCGGCTCTGGTAAAGAAAACATTGACCGAGGCTGAAGTTGTCTTTTGTCTTGATTATAATGCGATAAACAGGCTGGGAAGCGTTGCCGATATTATCACGCGTTCTCAGGGTAAAAGAGTTTTGATAGATCATCATATTGACCCGGATACGGAAAGCTTTGATTACTGTATTTCCACAGTGAACACTTCTTCAACATCAGAACTTGTTTATAATTTTATTGACTATTCGGGTGACAAAGATTTGATAAACAAAGAAATAGCAGAGGCTCTGTATGCTGGGATTGTCACTGACACGGGTTCTTTCAGCTTTTCCTGTAACAGAAAAGAAACGTACGAAGTAACTGCAGACCTGGTGAGTAAAGGAGTAGACGTTCAGAAATTGCACCAACTGATCTATGACACGTTTTCAGAGAATCGCCTACGTCTGCTTGGTTATGCTATTCATAAAAGGATGATCGTCTGGGAAGAGTTTCATACAGCGCTGATCTACCTGACACGGGCAGATTTGAAAAGGTTTAATTTTCAGGTGGGAGATACCGAAGGTATTGTGAATTTCCCGCTGTCCATGGAAAAGATCAACCAGTCGATCCTGCTAACCGAAAAAGACAAAATGATCAGAATGTCCTTCAGGTCGAAAGGAGAATTTTCCGTTAACGATCTGGTAAAGAAGCACTTTAATGGAGGGGGGCATAGGAATGCTGCAGGGGGGAAGTCGTTTACCAGCATTGAGAAAACAATTGAAGAAGTGAAGAAGATCTTACCACTTTATAAAAACAAACTTGATTATATACTCAGTTACGACTCATAAAACGAAGCGGATGCGAAATAGCTTCATTATATTATTTCTGCTCATATTAGCTTCCTGTAACTCAGAAAACCAGGGGAACAGGCAAGCGAAAAACGAACACAAGCAGCTTAATTCGGAAAAGGCATTGGAGAAAGCTAACAGGTATCTTGTTCGCACTGAAAAGGAAAATATTGCCAATTATATTAGAAGGCATGGGTTAGACATGAAAGAAACGGGTAGCGGCCTGCGCTATCATATTTATGAGAAAGGAACCGGAGAAAAAGTGGTATCGGGAAAAACTGCTGTATTGAATTACACGCTCAGATTATTAACCGGAGATGTGATTTATTCATCAGAGAAAGACGGACAGAAGATTTTTCGGGTTGGAAGGGGAAATGTAGAGAGTGGTTTGGAAGAAGCTATCCTGTTGATGCGTGTTGGTGACAAGGCAATACTAATTTTACCAGCCCACCTTGGGTATGGACTGTTAGGTGACAGTAATAAAATACCCCCAAAGTGCACACTGGTATATGACGTGGAACTAGCTGACTTAAAGTAGCTTATAATATTACATTTGTGTACCTCAAATATTGTGTATCAACAACAGAAAGAAACTTATTAACAAAAGTGATGTTGTTTCGGCAAGGTGTGTTATTTTTATAAACAATTTAATGAGACTTCTGAAAACTAAAATTAATGTGAATTTATTGCCTTTAAAACCATGAACGACCAAACCAAAATGAATGAGCTGACATATCATAATCCGGAAGATTATGTTGAAAGTGGTAATGCTAAAAGAGACTTGTCAGATTACAAAGGAGCTATCCAGGAGTACGACAAAGCAATAGAAATAGATCCTAACCGAAACAGTGCCTATTACAACCGCGGTATTGCCAAAAGAAATGCAGGTTTTGCGGAAGAAGCTATTGCTGACTATGATATTGCTATTCAACTTAACCCGGACGACTATTTCTCGTACAACAACAGGGGAATTGCGAAGGCTGATTTAGGACAAAATACAGAAGCTGTTAAAGATTATGACAAAGCGATTGTGCTGAACCCTGAATTTGCCCGGGCATATAATAACAGGGGGATTGCCAAAGCTGAACTGAAGTTGTTTGAAGAGGCTGTGGAAGATTATACGAAGGCTATTGAACTGGATACGCAATACGCAAAGGCTTATTACAACAGGGGAAATGCCAAGTTCAACCTGTTGCTGACAGAAGAAGCCATTTCCGACTATTCGAAAGCAATTGAGTTGAATCCTATTGATAGCAACGCATATAATAACAGAGGTATTGCAAAAGCCCATTTGGATAGAAATGAGGATGCCATTGAAGATTTTAACGAAGCCATTGAATTAAATCCTGATGACCTGGTTGCTTACTACAACCGTGCTTTAGCTAAAGCCAAACTTAACAGGAATAAGGAAGCTGTTGAAGATTATGATGCTGCTTTGAAAATAGCACCGGAGGATATTTCTGCTTATTATAACAGGGGACTGGCAAAAACCGGGATGGGAGATTATGAAGCAGCTGTGGAAGATTTCGATGAAGCCATAAAGCGGAATCCCGAATATACGCAGGCGTTTAACAACAGGGGCAGATCCAAAGCAAGCCTTAATTTGAATGAAGAGGCGATCAAAGATTTTGACAGGGCTATTGAATTAGACCCTGAATACACCATTGCATTCAACAACAGGGGAATGGCGAAATCCGAACTGAAAAAGTTTGAGGAGGCTATCAGCGATTTTGACAGAGCTATTGAGCTAAACCCCGATTTCGAAAACGCCTGGTTCAACAGGGGGATGGCCAAAGCGAGTCTCGGTTTGTTTGAAGAGGCCATTATAGATTTTGATGAAGCTGTCAGGTTGGATCCTGACGATGTGCAGGCTTTTCATAACAGAGGACTGGCCAAAGCAAACCTGAAAAAACACGCTGAGGCTATAGAGGATTACAATCAGACCATCGAGTTGGATTCCGGTTACGTTAAAGCATATAACAATCGCGGAATTGCCAAAGCTGAACTGAAAAAATATGAGGAAGCCATAATTGATTATGATGAAGCTGTCCGGCTTGATCCTTCCGATTCCAAGGCATACTATAACCGCGGACTTTCCAAGGCAGCCTTAGGATTGCACGAAGAAGCCATTACTGATTTTGACAAATCGATAGAGTTGGATCCTGATTACGCAAAAGCAGTTACCGGGAGCAATTTAAAGGATGCCGTAAAGGATACGAAAAAGGAAAAAGAAGAAGGACAACCAGTTGCTGTTGATGAAAAGATTGATTACTTTTTACGAGGGAAAACAAAAGCTGAACTGGGTATGAATGAGAGTGCGGTTAAAGATTTTACAAAAGCCATTGAAGTCAACCCAAATGCACATAAAGCGTACTATCAGCGGGGTTTACTGTATATTGAACTGAATGATGAAATAAAGGCTCTGGCGGATTTTAAAGAAGCTATTTCCATTAACCCTGATTTTGATGAGGCCCTGGAAGAGATCATTAAGATTGAAAATACTGTTGAAGATGAACTCCCTGAAGAATCTCAAGATAATAAGAATACGAAAGGAGATGCTGAAAACGCCGGTAAAGAAGAGCATCAGGAAAAATAAAATTATTGAAGAAGGGCTTTTTAGATTTAATTTTTGATAAAATAAAGACTACCTTTGCACCTTCGAATTTTAAAAAAGAAATTCACTTATTAATTTAATGATAAAATCATGAAAAGAACATTGTTCATTTTTTTAGCAGCAGCTATTTTTGGCGGACTGCTCACATCTTGTCAACAATCTGAATATCCGGGATTTAAGAAAACCGAAACCGGGCTTTATTATCAATTCAATACGGATGTTGACGACACCCTGTTTCCGCAAATAGGTGATTTTGTAGAAATAGATATGATTTACGGAACGGGAGATTCTGTTCTGTTTGACAGTAAAAATCTGCCTCAGGCAATGCAATTGCCCATTGTTGAGTCAGTTTATGCAGGTGATATCTACGAAGGATTATCGATGATGAATGCAGGTGATAGTGCTACTTTTATCTGCAATACAGATTCAGTATTTATGAAGTTATTCCGTTTCAGAGAAGTTCCTCCTGAATTGGATTCAGTTGAAAACATCTATTTTTATATAAAGATGAACGACATTATGTCGAAGGAAGCAATGCAGGCGAAAAAAGAAGCTGAGATGCAGCGAATGGCAGAAGAAGAAGCCGGGTTGCGTGCCGCATATATTGCCGAGAATTATCCGGATGCAGAACCTATGGAAAGCGGATTGTATTTCATCAGTGTGACCAAAGGAAGCGGAAATAAACCCGTTGCCGGAGATAAAGTTAAAGTGCACTATACCGGTATGTTCCTGGATGGTAACAAATTTGACAGTTCCGTTGACAGGGGAGAGCCTTTTGAGTTTACACTGGGACAGGGACAGGTGATCAGAGGCTGGGATGAAGGAATTGCCATGATGCGCAAAGGGGGAAAAGCTGTAATGGTTATTCCGTCCGACCTGGCATATGGCCCACAGGGTAACAGAGGCATTCCGCCCTCATCAACACTTGTATTCGAAGTTGAATTAATCGATATCGTAAAGTAATTGAACGTTTATCGTTGAAAAAAAGCTAAAACCGAACAATCGGTTTTAGCTTTTTTTTTAGTTGTATTTTCCCGTGTCTGCCTTATAAATCTTCCAGTACTTGCTTAGTGCTAATTCGTGCGATTTGTATGTTTTATTATGCTCAAGTACAACAACCATACGAAAGGTATTCATGGAAGATGTTTTGTCGGCAAAAACCTCTTTTAATCCTTGAAAAGGGAAGATGGCATCAAAACCTGTCTGCTTCTGAATACGATACGGAAGGTGTATTGATTCAGATATTTCTGATGAGTCGATATAAGTAAATTCCCGGTTTTCCGAAATAAGTTCGCATCGGATATGGAGTAAATTCAATTCCTTTTTTGCTTCTACGCGTACAATAACATCCTGAATTTTTCTTTCCTTTTTTGCAATGATCACTAACAGATCAAGATCGGGAAATATCTGTTTTGATAAGGTGAATTGCCGTGATCTGGACTGACTTAGCTGCCAGATGAGTACACCAATTATAAGGATGACAAAGACAATGATGTATGAAAAGTCCATGAATAGTTAATCTTTTTCTTTATCATCATCATGTTCGATCTGATCCGGTTTCTTAGTCTCCTCAGATGCTTTTGGGTCCTTACTGTCGTCCGTTTTTAACTTCTTTCTTTTTGAAGAGGTACGCTTCTGTTTCGAAATATCCAACGAGCTGTCTTCTATAGCTTTAATATAGATGTCCTGCTGAGGAAACGGAATGTTGATGCCTGCTTCTTCCAGGGCATCATAAATACTCATAGCCACCTGGCTTTTAACAGTTACGCCTATATCAAACGGCACCCAGAATCTGATCTTAAAATCTAATGAGCTGTCTCCAAAGCCTTCAAAAGTAGCCCACGGAGCAGGTGATTCAAGTACATTGACATGATCACCGGCAGCTTTTGACAGGATCTCAAGAACCTCACGGGGATCGGAACCATAAGCAACACTTACAGGGACCTCTCTTCTTTTTTTCCGGTCCGACAAAGTCCAGTTTACCACATCATTCGAAATTAAATCTCCATTGGGAACGATAATTTCCGAACCGTCATAGGTTTTAATATTGCTTGACCTGACACCAATCGAAGTAACAGTTCCCATAAATTTACCAACTTCAATGACATCTCCTACCTGGAAAGGCCGTTCAAAAGCTAAAACCAGGCCGGCAATAAAGTTGAATACAATGTTTTGCAGGCCGAAGCCGATACCAACACCCAGTGCACCTGCAATCATCCCGAATTTGCTTAAGTCGATACCTGCTGCTGCCAAAACGAAATAAATACCAAATGCAACAATGATGTATCGTGTGATCATTGAAATAGCACCCGGAACGCCCCTTGGTAAGCGTATCCTCGGAAAAATTTCTTTATTTAACAGAATACTTACAATACGTACAATGACCGTTGTAATTACAATAACGGCAATTACACCTATGATAGCTCCTAAAGAGATGGTACTAGTCCCCACTGTCCAGCTGCTTTCCATCAAGCCTCCAAGCCAGGCCCAGAATTGATCGTTGAATCCTAAACTGACTAAGATAGATCTGACCCAGAAGCCAATGATAATAATACCCGTTATCGTATTGATCGATTTGACCAGTGAATTTTTGTTGTCCCTGATTATATTGGATCTTTGAAAAAACTTTGTCTCAAAGGCGATTAATACAATGCTGTCAAATATCATGGAAAGCAAGGTGTAGATAATAGCGGTGATGGTAGCATGGACAACGGAATTAACTAATAAAATTGAGAGACTGACATAACCAAAAGTGTTGCCTAAAAAGGAAAAGAAAAGGAATACAGCAAATATGTAAGAAAAGAAATAGAGAATATTCCAGACTTTGAAACTGAAATGTGTATCAAGGTGTTTACGCCGGTTGATAAAATGAAACAGAACATAGCCGGTAAAAAATATTTCAAGGTACACAAAAACCCTTGCTAAAAGTCCGATACCGTTAAACAGAACAAGTGCTTCATTGAGCAGCGCTAAAATTGTTAGTAACACTAAGAAAGAGGTGAACTTCTTTCCATATAATCGATAAAACATGAGCAGGCTCAATACCAGAATACTTAACAGCAATATATCATTTACAATCGAAGGTCGTATCGGATAAATCCATGCAGATGAGGCCAGTGTGAGTATTAAGGCTGTTCTAAAATAATTTGAAATGAAAAAGCGGGCAGTTTCCTGATTTATATCATTTTTCTTTTCATTATTTTCAATAAATCGTTTAAGCAGGTACAGAAAAACAACCAGAAATATAAAGACAAACAAGTGAAGACCCGTTTTGTTTGCGTAATCCACAAAAAATGAATTAAGGTTCTTTGATGATTCATTCAAGTATTTACGGGTTTGTATTTTTGCAAGCTGGTAAGAACCTATTGTGTCGTATGATTTCCATATGGGAGGGGCATCCTGCTCAAAATAAGATAACCTTACTTGTTCCAGTTCATTTAAGATTTCTTCAACAGTGAGAATAAACTCCGTAATATTATTCTGATTAAGGTACAATTGATTTAGCTTTTCGGATAGTTTTTCATCCACTTTTTCAATGTCCTTAATCGTACTGGTTAATCCTTTTATAAACTTATCTGGTGTATCTTGCTTTTTAGCTTCTGTGAGTGTTAGCTTCCACTGCTTGAGCATCAGGTCAGATCTCATTTTCAGATCTTTCAGTGTTTCAGTTCGTGTATTAATCTTTTTTCTCCATTCTTCTAAATTGTTTCTGACTTTTTTCCATTCTCTTTTTTCATCCTGCAGTTCTCTGTTCGAAAATTTGTTCTTGGTTTTTTCTATTCTTTTTATTTGTACTTGTATATATTCTTTTCCCACTGTTGTCAGCGAATCGATTGATTTTTGATCATCATAGGAATTAATTGTTTCTTCTATTATTTTTAGTTCATTATAAACATCTTCCGTTTTTTGCGAGATTTCTACCAGGGGAATAGCTTTAATAACGATTGTATCATTATTTATGATAACCGTTTCCCTGGGTTCTTCCTGTGCCAGACCAGCAGCGTAGAATAGAATAGCTATAATGAAGAGTAAGTTTTTTATACGGTACATAGCGTTTTATTTTGATATAAAATTAACAAGTTTACTTAGACCTGCGAAAAAAGGTTGCCTGTTTATACTGTGTCGGCTCGTTTAAACTCTTTGTTTCTGTCAAAAAGGTATCTGTACGTAATATGCGTCTTATAAACCTTACCACCTATATATTCAATGAGTTTTATCATTTTGGGATTAAAATCCCCAATCCAGTTCATTTCCAGGTCAGTGTACTTGAAATTTGGTTTTCTCACCTCGTCTTCAAAAGTAAGGATCATCCCGTCAGCTACACCCTGGCTCTGAAAGTCAGGTACAACGCCGAAAATGAGGCCTATAACTTTTTTGCTGACTTTTCTGATCCGCAGATTGAAAACCAGCCTGAGCTTATTTATTAAATGAAATTTCCCGTTAAAATGTTTTGTAACCTGGTAAAGATCAGGAATCATAATAAAAAACCCGACAGGCCTTTCTTTATAGTATGCAAATATCATAACACGCTGATCAAGGATGATTTTCATTTTATCAAACATTTTTACAGCCTGTTGTTTAGTTAATGGCTTAACACCGGGAAATCTTGCCCAGGTTTCGTTAAAAATGGTAACAAAATCGTCTTGATATTTGTCCAGGTTCTTTTTATCAATGGTTTCAAAAACAAAGTCATTATTTTTTCTGATCTCATTGCCTCTTTCATAAATAACAGGCTTCATGGAATCCGGAATAAGATCCATGTGAAAAGTATACTGGTCGAAATAGTTCTTAAAGCCATAACTTTCAAACAGATCGTTGTAGTATTTGTAGTTGTAGAACATATTGTAATTAGGCTCATAAAAACCATCATACAGGCATCCCCAGAACATTTCCCTTGATCCGAAATTGATGGGGCCGTCAATAGCTTCCATGCCTTTATTCTTCAACCATTCCTTTGCTGCATCGAACATTGTATCAGCAGCTTCCTGGTCGTTTATGCAATCAAAAAAGCCAATACCTCCTGTTGGTTGCTCGTTTTTGCCTTGCTCATCTTTTGTATAAAAAGCAGCAATTCTCCCGACAGATTTATTTTGATCGTTGTATAACACCCATCGTATTGCTTCACCTTTCCGGAAAAGCTTGTTCCTCTCCGGAGTGAATATTTTTTCAATATCATCGTCCAGAGGTCTGATCCAGTTTTTATCGTTTTTATATAAGGGGACAGGCATCTCAAGAAATGCCCTGACAAGCTTTTTATTTGTGACTTCAACTAAATGGTAATTTTTATTCATAAGCACTTTATAATCTCTAATATTTTAATATCCAGGCTTCTTTATAATCATCAGGCAAACCCTGTTTTGCAAATGTTGCTGTTTTTATATTATCATACTTACCAAGGTAGATCCTGTAACGATCATCTTTTGTAAGAATACCTGATTCGGGGAATCCGTTCTTTTTTATTGGTTTTAAAGCTTCTTTAGCATCTTTCATCTGATCAAAACTTCCGAAGATCAGGTAGAAGAATCCCCTTGAAATTGTATCAGCAGGCCTTTTATTACCTGCATATAGTGCGGCAGTGTTCGTGTCGCAAACAGGAGGACGGGCAACCACATCGTTTCGCTGTCCGAACCAAACGGAAGCATAATGTTCATTGATACCAATGCCCATGCATACCCATTTCTTAGGCTGATAATCACCATTTGTCATGATCATATCAAGCACCTTTCTTGCTCCCGACCAGATGTTTATAATTGAATCACTGATCAGCGGGTCTTCAAAATACATCACCAGCTCATAACCCCGATATGGGTAGGAAGTAAGTTCTTTTGGTTTATCCCACATACATTTTTCATCAAATACATAGGTGTTGTAACAGCAGGCTTTCCAGTTGCCTTTGTCCGACCAGCTTGAAAGCCCGCAAATACTTGTGTCGGGACGATTGTTCTGCAAATCGTTAACATGCGTATGAGCAACATAGGACAGAGACGCCGAAAGTTTCAGTTTGGGTTTGTCGTATGAACTGCGTAAACTGTTTATTTGATTGAACAGATTCATTTCATCCAATGAGATACAGTAATCTTTCGGAATCTTATTCTGGGAAGTTGTCTCCAGGGAAAAAAGCAATAAAACGATTGAGAGCAGGAAGGTTTTACCATTTAATAAGTATTTTATCATTGCATGCATATTTTATTTGCTTCAGTTTGCCGGCGCATAAATTTACAAATATTGACAGAGTTTATAGAAAGGGAGAAGAGAATTTTACTCGGAAGGCCATCGGAAACTCCCTAGGTAGTTATTAGTAAGGGAGTTGTATAAGTCAATAATGTTCTCCAGAAAATCGTTCCGGACATCCATTACCACCTCATTGATTGTAACTACCGGTAGTATTTTAGCCGATGTACCTGAAATAAAACAAGACTGGAAACGATTTAGTTCACTCATATGAATCGGCCTTTCTTCGAATTGTAACCTGTTGTTTCTCAGCAATTGAATAATCTTCTGGCGCGTAATTCCCGGCAGGACGTCAGATTGTGGTGTTGTGCAGAATGTTTCGTTATGGGTAAAAAAAATATTCGATCTGCTGCCTTCAGTCAGGTACCCTTCAGGATTTACCAGTATCGCCTCATAAATGTCATGCTCTTTGATAAAATCATCGGCATTTTGCCGCAGCTTTTTATCCCTTGTTTTAATAGTCGGGTCAATCCGTGTGGCTGAAAGCGTTTTCACCGGCACACCGTCTGCGTATTGTTGTTCTGAAGGATAGGCAACCGGAATGAACCAGGCACGAAACTGCTTCGCATCATTATTGTTGAACTGAAAGCGTATGTTACCGTTTGGGATATCATTTTTCCGAATTAATGATCTGATTCTGTTCGTAATATGGGACCTGTTTACTGCCTGCGACTTATCTTTACGTACAGAGGTAAACGAAGAAAAGAAACGATGAAGATGCTCTTCCAGAAATAACGGGGTAAATTGAACAACCCGCAATACTTCATAAATCGTATTGTCTTCATCATCAACATAATTCTCAATAAACTTAACCGGAATTAACTCATTGTGTGTAACAAAGTGGTTACCTGTTACCTGTACCATATCAAAACTCTTAAAAGCCGGGCAAACCGCGATTCACAGAAGTTATAAATTCAAAAACACACCGATATTTATAATCAGGACTTATCGTTTCTGGTTTTAAAGTATTCTTCCAGAAAGGCTTTTGCTTTATCAAAATTTTCGGTTTCAACATAGATTTGTACCGCATCCTCAGGAGCGCCGTCAGCCCAACCCGCCTGAAGGCTTGAACTCAGCCTGTCTTTATAAATCGCCCCCATATCGTTTTCTTTGAGCAACTCTGCTAAAAACAGCCCTTCAGCTCTGGAGCCCGTATAAACTAATTTAATATCATCTGACATAATACTACATGTTTAATTAATGAATAAAAATAATGAATTTTATCCATAAAATCTATGGAAATATTTTATGAATTTAATTTTATGATAGCAAATACCATAACTGCTGCGCTAACTAACTGAACAGGAGAGAGGACAGATCCGTTAACAACATAATCGAAGAAAATAGCGGAAATAGGAAACAGAAGTTCGCTTATGGTGGCGATGATTGCTTTTACCCTCCGCAGTCCGTAATAATAAATGAAAATAGCTCCCGAGCCCGTTGTCAGGCCGATAATAATAAAAAACAACCAATTGGTGGGTGTTGTTTGCTCAAAATACATGTATTTTCCAAAAATTACGATATAAATGAGCAGCAGAACTGTGGTAAAACCATACCTGAAGAAAGTGGCAGTAATAAAATTATGGTGCAACAGGAATTGCTTAGAAAATACCGTAGAGCTTCCGAAGGAGAATGCGGCAAGGATAGCAAAAAATGAAGCGTACAGTACATTGGATTGACTTCCCGATTTGATATCCGGCAGGTTAAATCCGAAAGTAAGAAAATAACTGGCAATGATGGCCACAGAAGCCCAGATGGCAAAGTTTTTCCTGATTTTTTCTTTTAAAAGGATGGCTGCTAGCAGAATGGCAAAAATAGGTTGCAGTTTCTGCAAAAGAACAACAACGGAAAGCTGCTGAAAATCAACAAGAAACAACGCTTTAACAATAGAGATAGTACCCAGAGCACCGCCAAACGAAGCGATCAATAGCATAGAGATGAAATCCTGCCGTACAAACAGCTTCAGTTGACCGTATTGTTTAAACAGGAAAAGATTCATCAAAGCAAAAGGGATAAGGTGGAGTATGAATACAACATAGCCAACATCCAGGTTGTTAAGCCTGGGTGTAAGTACAACACCGTCAAATCCCCAAAGGATTGCCGAAATGCTAATGGCAATGGTTCCTTTGAGTACCGTTTTGCTTTTGATATCCATGCTTGTTTAATATAGCCTGCAAAAATAAGGAAAACGGGGTACTTGTAACAAATAAATACATTATTAAACCATTGCTGTACGTAAAACTGGGAATTTGGCTAAATTTGGGCAAAACCACTTAAAAATGGATTTACAATTAAAAGACAAATTATTTATTGTAGGAGGTGCCGGAGACGGATTTGGCAAAGCAGTGACTCTGGCGTTAGCCGGTGAAGGAGCGCATATCCTTGCTGTGAGCAGAACGCAGCAGAAGCTTGAAGTTATAAAACAAGAGTTTCCGGAGCAGATTGATTTTGTCACCGGAGACATTACATCCGATGAAATACAAGATGTAATTCTTGCAAAAACAGGTATTTCGAGTGTTTCCGGAGTTGTGGTTAATGCAGGAGGCCCGCCTGCCGGAGGATTTCAGGAGATGTCAATGGAACAGTGGGATGAAGCATGGAGAACTGTTGTGCGTTGGAAAATAAGCTTTATAAACAAACTAATGCCGGTATTACTCAGCAACCGTTATGGCCGCGTAGTTTGTATTGAGAGTGTCTCGGTAAAACAGCCGGTCGATAACCTGATCCTGAGCAACGCATTACGACCTGCCGTTGTAGGTTTTGTTAAAACAGCAGCCCGGGAAGTGGCTTCGGAAGGGATTACGATAAATGTACTGGCGCCCGGCTATCACCGGACCGCAGCCATGGAACGCTTGTTCGTAAAGAGAAGTGAACAGGAACATATCAGTGTTTCGGAAGCAAAATCACAGTTTGAGGCTGAAATACCGGTAGGGGATATGGGCAGACCCGAAGAATTGGCAAATCTGGCTCTATGGTTATTGTCACCCTTATCCAGGTATGTGACCGGGCAAACCATTACCCATGACGGAGGTATCGTGCGGGGAATATTTGGGTAGCTTTGACTTGAATTTACACAGATTTAGCAGCGTTACAAATGTAAACATAAATAATTTACTTCATTTAAAAAACCGTGTAAACAATGGATATACAGGTGAGTACACAAATGTATACAGCCGTTAATTCTCAATCCATTTAATGATTACCGGGTCGTCGGGCTTTATTTTAGGCTTTATCACATCCACCAGTTTTCCATCTGCTGAAATGAGGTATTTCTGGAAATTCCACTTAACCGAAGAATCGCGCACTCCATTCAGTTCTTTAGATGTCAGCCACTGATAAACCTCGTGGATATCTTTACCTTTTACGGATATTTTGCTCATTACCGGAAAAGTGACACCGTAGTTAAGCGAACAGAATTGTTTTATCTCTTCATCCGTACCCGGTTCCTGGTGCATAAAGTTGTTGGCAGGGAAAGCTACAATGATAAAGCCCTGATCTTTGTATTTCTCATATATTTCTTCTAATTGCTCGTATTGCGGCGTATGACCGCATTTTGAAGCTACATTTACGACCAGCACCTTCTTTCCTTTTAATTGACTGAATGAAAAGTCATTACCGTCTATATCTTCAACGGTAAAATCGTAAAAATCTGTGGTTTGAGAAGAACTGGTCAGGGGAAAAAGTATAACCATCAGGAAAAGGATAATAGTAGGTGCTTTCATATTAAAGATATTTTTGTGTATTAAATATGCAAATTAAACTTAGTAATAGTCAGCACAAAGCTATCACTATTCAATTAATATGAAAAAAATGCCCGGTGATGCAAGATCATCGGGCTGCGGCTTTGTTTAATACAGAGAATAATAAACTAACAAAGTAATTTTAAAATCTTTTTAGCAACCAAAGTTACCTTTTAACATGTGTAATGAATTACAAGCAGATAATGGCAGCTTCAGGCTGTCATTCAGTTAATTAACCTCAACTTTGAACCGATCAAAAGCCTGATTGCAAACGGCACAATGGTAATCATACCTTTGTAATTCATATTGCGCACTAATTTTCATAGAAGCGTCAAAGGGCCTCCTTAACAGCGGTAATCCGCAGTTAGGACATAAATACTCATTGGCAACCTCAACTGTTTTTACAGTTGTCCGATTACCTTTTGTTTCTTCATTTTCTTTGTTCCAGAACATAACTAAGCAATTTAATTAATAATATCAGTATTTTAAAAATTTACATGTTTTTGTTTGACCGTTGTTGTTTACAACTGCATAGTAAACTCCTTTTGGAAAATAACTCACATCAATTGACTGATGGTTAATATCCATATTAAATTCTTTATAAATCGTTCCCAGTGAGCTGATTATCCTTACCAGTACAGGTTCATTGTTGTTCGTGAGTTCAATATTCAGTGTATTTATTGCGGGGTTTGGGAATGCTTTAATCTCCTGTTCTTCCATATCGGTTACATCAGCATCACTGACTGTAATATATTCTTCGGCAATTTTTGTATTCATTCCAAAATTGTTACGGGCAGTCAGGATAACTTTATAGGTCCCTGCCTTCGTATACGTTATTACGGGGTTCTTTTCCGTGCTGTAATTAGGAAAACCTCCCGGGAATGTCCATTCCCAGGAGGTTGGGTTCCCCTTAGATTTACATTCAAATACTACATCATCTCCAACGGAGATTTCAGTGTTATTCGCTTGAAAATCAACAACAGGAGGGGAACTACCATCCATTCCACTGATTATTATTGAGAAATTTTGGT
>Ga0136651_10000506_pt1 | contig 21548 bp, 12 predicted proteins | sample Mar14236cmmetaG_FD_94867 | JGI IMG/M metagenome (GOLD analysis project Ga0136651, IMG submission 94867) | Marine hydrothermal vent microbial communities from Guaymas Basin, Gulf of California to study Microbial Dark Matter (Phase II) - Marker... ... | reverse complement strand
ATATATTCCCCGTTATTTATAATTAACCTGTATCGTCCAAAAAATTCTTCATTTCATTCTGCAGTGTTTTTGGAAATTAATCAAAACTACGACTTATTTTTCATCACTGCTACTTCATCAGGACAAATTTTTTCACCTGAAAACGATTCCCGATATGAAGCGAATACAGGTAAATTCCGGAAGCCAAATCGCCGGCATCAAATTGTATACGGTGTTCACCGGCAGTCAATTTTTTATTTACCAGCGTGGTAATCTTTTTCCCCAGAACATCATATATTTCCAACCTTACTTTTTCCGGCACCGGAACCCGGAAAAGGAAATTGGTGGAAGTATTGAACGGATTGGGGAAATTTTGCAATGTTAGAGACTGTGGGATAAAGGTCTGCGCTCTGCTATAAATTGGTGTCGCTCCCTGTGGTTGCGGAATTATGAAAGGATCACCATTGAAAGTCATTCCGTAATACCAGCCCTTTAAATCGTGATTGAATCCGCCTAAACCTACGTGCTGGAGTGTTCTGAGAAATGCTTCCCCGTAGGAAATGTGCTCTGCCAAAGCGGGATAGAAAAAATCATAATCCAACATACCGCCGCTGTGGGTGCTACCAATGGTATTAATTCCGGCATCGGTCAGCAAAGCATACACTGCGCCGCAATTCTCATCCTCCACATACCTACAATTTCCGCAGGCAAACATCAGAAAAAAATTTGCATCGGTGTTCGCCGGCACAATCTGGTAATTATAAAAATATTGAGTTTGTGTTCCATTGTTTACCAAAAAGGCATGACCCTGTGACCAGGAATGTACATACACATGAATCAGGCTGTAGTGGCTGCTCAAACGGTCCCGGTAGTCTGTTGCAGTGGTAGCATTAATATTCCAGATGCAATCATAATCCGGATATGCCTGGCTGAGATAGTTCTGGGCAACCTGCTGTCCCCACTCGTGCCAGTCATCATCCGGGTAAGCAAGGGCGCGAAAATTTTGTCGGATGTTTCCAATATCGTGTCGGTAGCGATAAACCTTATCCAAATAATTGTTGATAATTTCTCCCGCGTCTCCCATTCCCGGCGTCGGCATAATTCTTCCAACTACAACTTCCGGTGCTTCATCATTACGCGGGAAATTCTCGATGTGAGTATCAAAAATACCATCTGAACCGGGTACCAACCCTCCATTGGGATCGTGGTGATAATTATCTTCCCATATTCCGTCCAAATCCATATAATACAAATCCACCGGAAATTCCTGGTAATGTTGCCCGGTTACATCACAGTGCTGGTACCAGGGAACCGGGAAGTTTCCAATCAGCAGGGCGCCGCGTAAACCCGGTATGCTTTTCAGGGTATCGCGCAATGCCTGCACACTGGTAAACTGCATGGCGTAAACCACTACCTGCGCTCCCTCCTGTTCCCAGTCGCTCACCAATGTTGAAAGGGCTGATTGAATACTCGGGTAGAGTTCCGGCTGCACCAGCACCGCCCGCACTTCCGGCAAAAATTCTACCTCGGCAATCTCGCACGAATGACCGCTTTGCAAACCGCTGGATAAATCCTTCGCAAACAGAATGTAGGCATAGCGATCGGTGCTGTCGATTGCGCTGTCGATGTAGAGTGAATCGATAATCCCCTGGGCAATTTTTCGATACATACGGCGGGGGAAATTATAGCACAGACTGTCGCTTTCGGCACGACGGTAAACAGTATAGCTCATCCCGGGAACTTGCCGCCAGGAAATACGGTATTGACCGGGTTGTCGCTCAAGTTTCAGGCTGTCCGGCGGAGCCGGAACCGGTTGTTGCTGCAAATGCAGCGTTATGGGAAAATTAACAAAGGGCAGCATCAATATAGTCTGCTCAATCATCCCCTGTTGGGGTTGCTCGTTGGGACTATACTGTGTAAAGACAATCTGAAAAGTGTCGCCAATGGCAATTGCCGGATCGATGAAATTCCCCAGCTCGATACCGAACCAGCCCATGCCGCTGATATTGGGATCGCCAAAAGCCCAGCGCGGCGATTCATCGGTTAAAATATGTTGATCGTCTCCGTTCAGGTACACCACAAAACCGGCTTCGGGCGGCGTGGCATTGCTCAGGGTACCGTCACTGTTCCGGACATAGTCCTTGTAGTAAGCGTAATCGTTACCGAAAACGAAAGAATCCCGGCGCACCGTGTAAAATCCCGGCGAACGGTACTTCACTTCGCCGCCCATCACTTTAGGCATATTATCCCACTGTGCTTTCCACCGGGAATATGTAATGGGTCGGCTGTTGTCCGGAGAGCGCCATTCGGTTCGCACCGGGAAGCCGGATTGCGCCGGTAAAAGGGAAAACCATACCATCACCAGCGATAGACATATCGAAAAAATAAAATATCTGTTATTCATCATTCCCATCCAAAAAAATTATTGCTCACTATCTCCAAACCTCTGTTTTGAAACAAGAATTGCCATACAGAAAAAAGTGTCACCGTTTTAATAAAACATTCTGTTGTTTACCGAACCAGCAACATTTTCCGAATCCTGTTAAAATCATTCGCAACCAGCCGGTAAAGATAAATTCCGCTGGGAACCGGTACTCCCTGTTCATTCAAACCATCCCATTTTACCGAATATTCCCCGGCTGGCTGGCGGCTATTTATCAGGATTCTTACCGACTGACCCAATAAATTGTACACATATAACGTAACCCGCGACTGCACCGGCAACCGATATCGAATTACGGTTGTTGGGTTAAAGGGGTTGGGATAATTCTGGGATAAAGCAAACCTCTTGGGAACCGGTTGCTCATTTGTTTCAACCCCGGTCTGCGGCATCAAATACCAGTCGGTAATGGTAAGCGAATAGTCTGCCGAGGCAGTATCTCCCGACCAGTAAGCTACATTGAAATCGCAAATATCCATGAAAGCGTAGCCAATGCTGTCGCCTTTTGCCACCCGGAAAAAAAGCACAGAATTGGTTCCCACCACATGGGGGCTCATACTATATGCGGTAGAAAACGGATTTTCCACGTATATGCCACCCTGGTAAAGCGGGTCGGTAAAGTGCGGAAACCGGTAGACGCCGAGTGAATCCGATTGCCCGCGAAATTTGGGCAGGTTGGGAATAGCGTTGTCCTGTGCCTGGTACACCCAAACCTCTGCAAAAGTTACCGGAGAACCGTCCGGGTATTTTAAGAGCAGGGAATTGTCGAAAGGCAAATCCGCCAGGTACTCGCCAAAATATCCCCGGCGCTTTCCCGAATTTCGCTTTAATGCGCCGGCGGAATGATCGGAATAACCGTTCTGAAAATTCGAGTGCATAATATAGTTGCTGCGGCTGCAATAATACAGCACATCCCAGGCAATGGGGGTGAGCGGCGGTTTCTGCCCGGTGCGCGGTTCAATCACCTGCAACTCGCTTTGCTGAACGTCCATATTGTACAAATCGATCAAACCAATCTGGTGTCCCAATTCGTGCAGAAGCGCCCAGTCCATCCCGTTTTGTTGTCCCAGTACAATATTTTGAAAATAGTTAATTGCAGCCGGATCGCCGGTAAATCCCCACTGCCCATCCCACAGCACACTGTTTGGTGCGTGGGTGCCGCCGGACGGCAGGCTGCCGTTTGGGAAATAGGAAACCGTGTCCAGGAAAACGGCTTCCGGGATGCCGGCAGGGGTCACGCCCGGGTAAACCGCCTGGGCAAAAAACTGTTTCATCTGCTTCACATGCACCCGCGCCCAGTCTTCAAAACTGTACGAGCCCATAGGATTTTGGTGCGATTCGAACAAATCCAGAATATTTCGTTCGGCATAAAAATGAAATGAGAGAGCATTTGAACGGATTCCCACGGTGTTGTTCTGCAAAGTAATTTCATTTACTGTCTGAATTGGTTGCACGGTGCAGCGTATCTTTTCCGGCTGGGTATTCCAGGGACGCTGGTAGTGTGCAAAAATCCGCTGCCGCGGAAACAAAACGCCGTAGGTCTCGGCTTGCACAAGCTGCGAATCGACGTACCAGAACAGGTTAAAACCTTCCACGGTTCCCCCGCCGCTATTGCGCACGACCGCGGTGTAGGTCATTAATTCGCCAGGGTCGGGATAATGCTTTACGTTTTCAGTTCCCGGTTTGGGATGCGGATTGTACCCCGGCGGGTCGTAGGCAATTTCGTAGCGGTCATATTTCGGGGAACGGGAAATGTAGAGCACATCCAGGTCGGGCAGACCATTGGCAAATATTTCCACTAACAGGGAAATTTCGGGAGAAGGCAAGCTCCGGATGCCGGCGGCATTCACCGCCACCACGCGATAATAATATGTTGCACCCAACACAACTGAAGCATCTAACCAGTAAAAATGAACCGATTCGCCAATTAGGTGCAGCGAATCCACCGGCACACCCGGTGATTGGGAGCGAAAAACCTGGTAGAGAAGCCCGGTGGTGTTTCCGCGCTGCTGCCAGGTAATCGCAACTTTTAGCGGATTCGCGTAAGCGACCGCCGTTTCAACGCCGCCAGGAGAGGCAGGAAAATCCACGACCTCTGCCGAATGGGAACCGTACACCCCGGCTTTTTGGGGAATGATAACATAGCCGTGCGGCTGAACAGAAAGGGTGGTATCGATGTAACTGCCGGATTGAATGCCGGCGGCAATGCGGGTGTACATCCGGCGGGGCTGCCCGTTGAACACCGTGTCGGTCATTGAACAGCGGTAGACCGAATAAATCGCGCCGGGCTGCGGAGTCCAGTTTATCACCCGTTGATGAAACGCATTAAAGCTCAGAGAAATATTTTGCGGCGGCAGCGGAATATAGCTGTTCGGTTGTAAAAAGAGTGTAGCGGGAAAATATGGCCAGGGAATAGCGGTTACTACCCCGGATAAAACGCCCTGCTGACCGGTGGCATTGCAGGTAAAGCGGAAACAGACCGTATCACCCACCGACAGTGCCGGGTCGCGGAAGTTGCCCAGTTCGGCGCCAAACACCCCCATCCCGGTAATATTCGGGTCGCCGCCGGTTTCCCAGCGGGGGGCATTTTCCAGCAAAATTTTACTGCGATCGTTATTCAAATAAACAGTAAACGTTGCCTCCGGGGGGAGATGTGTACAAAATTCTCCTTCAGAATGCCGCACAAAATTTTTAAAGTAAACAGAACTTTCCCCTGTTTGGGAAATTCCCCCGCGTACCATACTCAAAATAAATAGCACAGTGCATAACTTTTTGACTCGGGTTTTCACGACGTTTCCTGTTTTTTAAATGCGATACGCAAGCTCCCATTAAAGCAAAGCGAGAAATCTGCATTGTTCACTTTTCACCACTTTCCCTATGCACCAATATTTCAGTTCAAATGAACAGATTTCTCGCTTAACGAAAGTAAAACGTGTTCCCGATTTTACGCTTACCCGCCGGTAAGAGTAAAAAAACCGCTGTTTCTGTTACAGACTAAAACCGATTCCAAACCTGTGGGCACTGCCCAGTAAACTGAAATCGCTGTATGAATAATCGAAGCGCAACCTGGTGCTGGAAATATTCCAGTAGAGACCACCGCCAAAAGAATATTTTGCCACACCATGATTAAAGCGATAACCCGCCCGCAGGAAAATAATTTCCCGCCAATTCCATTCGCCGCCCACCTGTCCTAATGGTTGACCATCGTTTGGTTTTATCGCCGAGAAACTCACCAGGAAATGCTGCTGCTCGCTTTGAATGGCATTCATAGAAAGCCCAAACTGAAAATTGGTGGGAAGCGGGTAGGACTCATTAACAAATTTTATTTCCGAGCCAAAATTAGCGATTTTCATTCCGAAACGAAATCTACGGAAGTTGGTAACGTATAAAACAGCAATATCGCCGCCAATCCCGTTTGCCTTGAAATCCTGGTACAAGGAGAGATGCACAAAATTAAAGGTTCCGCCCAAGGAAACGTGGTCAGTCAGCAAACGTCCGTAGGAAATCCCAAATTTATAATTACCGGCATAAAATGTCTCCCCGGTACCGTCCGGCTGAAGCGGCGTTCTCACTTTCATTTCATCGGTATATAAAGCAATTGCGGAAAAGCCGAAAGTGCCGAAAGCGCCAAAGTTTTTCACCCCGGCGGCAAATTCGTGTTTAATCCCGGCAAACCACTCGGTGTGGGTAAAAACAAAATCCAGGTTCTTTACCCGGGCAAGCGCAGCAGGATTATAATAGGTCGCTTCGGCACCGTTGGAGACGGAAATGAAAGCGCTGCCCATTCCGGCAGACCGCGGGCTCACGTCAATTTTCAGGAACTGGGCATCGGTGCTGCCGGGACGCTCATATTGAGCAAAATTAAGCGTAACAAATATGATTAGAAAAATGAATACATACTTCATCATGGCAATAATCCTACTTTGTTTTGGAATACATTCCCAAGTTTTATTTAATGATCACAAACTTCCCCACCTGAACCCGACCGGTCTTTAAATCTTCCACGGTAAATAAATAAATTCCGCTGGAAATTGCCTGACCAACTGAAGAGGTGAGGTTCCAGTCTTCAAATCCCTTGTCAGGATTGGTGTGCCGGATGGTATCGACTAAATCTCCGGCAAGGGTATAGACTTTTATCTCACAGGAAACCGGCAAATTAATAAACTGAATCCGCCGATCCTGTTCCATCCAGTTTCGTCCATGGCTTGGTTTCTCCCATTGCGGGTTAAATTCATGGTAAGCAATATCCCCTCGGTAGGGATTGGGCACCACTGCCACCTGCCCCACCGTTTCCGGCGGAGGTGTTCCCGGGATTACCACTTTGGCGTTGATGGAAACCCCGGACTCCTGAGAAGGAAACTGGGTTACCGAATCCGGTTTAGAATAAGCGGTGATGCTATAGTAATATTCAAAATTATTCAGCAGACCAATATCAGTGTATTCATATTCCAGACCGGTATTGGGACCATAATCATCATCCGGTAAATCATATTCCGCTAACAACGTCCAGGGTCCCTGAGCACTTACGGTACTTTTGTACAGCCGGTATCCTTCGAACGGCTGCGGATCACCATCGCCGCGATAGGGATCCTGATAACTCTCGGGATTGACATCGCCGGATCGCGGTTTCCAGGAAATGCGGGCGCCCTGGTTGAGAATAGTAATATGCAATGGTGGTCTGGGCGGTGGCGAGGGAACCCGGTATTCTTTACTTTTCAAAAAATCCAGGTAATCCGCATTCTCAAACATCGCGTCGCGACCGTAACCGAAGACTTCGGCAATTTCGAAATGGAGCGTATCGCCCACAGCCACATATTCGAAAGGTCCGAAGCAAACGGAAATATGTGCTCTTTCGGGGTCAGGACGATTCTGCATGATTTCTCCGCTGCTCATTGCCACCCGGTAGCGCAACGGATCCCGGTCGAAACCCGCCAGGTTTTCGTGATCGTACCACTTAAAGGTGTAAACCATGCTGGTGTCTGCCGGCTCCAGGATTTTTATACCAATGGGGCTAATAGCGGTGCCGTCGTTACCGCCGATATTGTCTTCGGCAACCGCCATGTGTTTTTCCGGGAAAAACAGGGTCAGTTCGTCAATAAAATTGTCGCCTACAGCGTTATTGCCCACTTCCCCGTGGAGCCAGAATCCCACGTAAACATTGTGAATATCGTTTTTGGTGGGAATGACATCGTAACTGAATACAATAAATTCGTCCAGCGGATGGGAGCTCCAGGCATAGCTTTGCTGAATCACATCCAGGTATAATGGCCTGTGTTTAGAAATGTTTAGAATATTATAGTCGCTGTAGCGGCAGATAAAATCCTGGTCGGAAACACCCACATAGTCAGGCCAATAGGGAATATCCAGCGTATCACCCCGCTGGGCAACCCAGATCGTGTCCCAGGGTTCGGCGCTGGGAAAAAACTCGTGGGGAGTAAAGTGTGTTCGTGAAACCGATACCAGAGTGTCGCCATTTACATCAATGCCGCCAACCCAGATGCCTCCCTGGTAAATGTGTTCCTCGTTGCTTCCCACCGGCATTTCGCACCATAGCAACCCGCGATACCTGGTGAAGGGTGTCTGATAACTGTCGTCCAGTGTCCCCATGTTGGTCACAAACTGACGAACAGCCCCCACATTATGTATTTTCCAATCGATGGTAGCATATTGAGCATAGAACAGTTGAACAAAAAGAAAATTCAGGAAGATGGTGTATTTCAAGAATTTTATATAATTTTTACTGTAAGGTATTTGCATCTTTAACCACCTATTTAATAATTACAAATTTTCCGGTCTGCACTTCGGCAGTCGTTTCATTTTTCACAGTAAACAGGTAAATGCCGCTGGATACTGCCTGCCCGACGTCCGAAGTCAGGTTCCAGTCTTCAAACCCCCGGATCGGGTTGTTATGAAACAAGGTTCTCACCAAATCGCCTGCCAGTGTGTAAATGCGGATTTCGCAACGTGCCGGTAAATTGATGAATTGCACCCGGCGGTCCTGTTCCAGCCAGCGCCCCCGGCTGGGATCGGGACGCTCCCAGGGCGGATTGTACTGATGGTAGGCAATGTCGCCGCGGTAGGGATTGGGCACCACCGCCACGCGTCCCACATCCGAAGGCGGCTCGGGACCCGGAATAATGACCACCGCTTCTTTGTTGACACTGGACTCCTGCGACGGAAAATCGGAAACCGTATCCGGCTTGGAAAAGGCGGTTACCGAATAGTAGTATTCGAAATTGTTTAATAACCCTACGTCTGTGTAACTGCGGGCAAGTCCGGTATTTTCGCCGAATTCATTGCCGGCTATATCATACTCTGCAAGCAAAGTCCAGGGACCGCGGGCACTTTGTGTGCTTTTGTACACCCGGTATCCTTCAAACGGCACCTGGCTGCTGTCTGCCCGGTAGGGATCGGTGTAAGTTTCGGGATTCTTTTCGCCCGGTCGTGCTTCCCAGTCCAACCGCACCCGGTGATTCGCAATTTCGACTTTCAGCGGCGGACGCGGCGGCGGCGAGGGCACTTTAAAATCATTCTGCTTCAGCCAATCCAGGCGGTCGGCGTTTTTCAGCACACCGGCAATGCCTTCGCCAAGAATCTCTCCCACCGAAAAATGCAGGGTATCGCCAACATTGAGATCGAAAGGACCAAAAGCGACAATAAATTGGGAGCCTACCGGTTCGTTTTGATTTTTCATAATCACGCCGGCAGACATTTGCAGGTAGCGCAGGTTATCACGACTCGGCGGCGCACTGCCACCCTGTCCTTCGTACCAATTAAATGTCCAGGACAAATCGGAGGGCAACACATTGTCGGGTGGGACTATTTTAATCCCAATCGGGCTGTAAGCCGTTCCGTCAGTTCCGCCGGGATTGTCCAGGGACACGCCCATAAAATGCTGCGGGTAATAATTGGAAAAATCATCCAGGGCAAACGCCCAATTGGTACCACGGTAGCCCACATTTCCGTCCAGCCAATAAGCAATGTAAACCTTCTGCAAATTGTTTCTGGTCGGAACCACATAAAAATTGTACACAATCAACTCGTCCAAAGGCGGCGAACTCCAGGCATAACTTGTCTGGATTACATCGAGATACAGCGGTTTGTGGGTTCCGATATTCGTCACATTGTAATCGCTGTAGCGGCAAACAAAATCCTGATCGGAAACACCCACATATCCCGGCCAGTAGGGTATGTCCACGGTATCTCCCTTCTGAACAACCCAGATGGTATCGTAAGGAGCCGCGCTAGGGTAAAATTCCTGCCCGGAATTCCAACTGGTAGTTACCGAAACCAGAGTATCGCCGGAGGAAATGGCGCCCACCCAGATACCGCCTTCTCCAACATGCTCTTCGAAACTTGCCGGGGGAAATTCACAATAGATCAGTCCGGTCCAGCTACTCCACAATACGCCGGTGGGCCACAGGCTGCCAATATTGGAAACAAACTGCCGTACTTTTCCCACATCATGCATTTTCCAATCGAGTGTCACGTTTTGCTGAGCCGATAAATTTAAAACCAGTCCGAACAAAAACAGTATTCCCAATATTTTCTTTGAAGCGAATTGCATTACGTTTTTTATGAAACTCCTTTTTTTACCTGGATTATTCACCGCACAGAACGCCGAGGATTAATAACAACGAATAATTACAAAAAACATTTAGTAAACATCTCTTTCAAAACAATTGCAAGATTTTTTTGGTTTAAAATTATTAAAAATATCTCGGCGTTCATTGCGTTCTCTGCGGTTTATGAATTAATCAGTTTACACACTCCTTATAAATTTCCAGTTCAGAATTCACCGTAATACATTTACTACCAATCAATTCGTAAGCCGAGATTAATCTGCCGGAACGCGGCAAATTGCCGGGGGTCTAAACGAGTCAGCATATCGTACCAACTGATCAGCCGCTTTACGTGAAGTGACGTGAGTTGCGGATCAATATCGCCGTATCGATACGGCTTACCGGTATAGGTATTAAATCCGTAGCGAATCTGAACGTTTTTCTGGTCGAACACATTGAAGATATCGCTGAACAGTCCGATTTTCATACCGAAGACACGAAAAGTTTTCTGAATTTTAAAGTCCGTGACACTAGTAAACGGTGCCGTGGCAGAATTTTCGGTTTTCTGCGCCACTGCCGGATCCAGGGTAAAGGGCGTGTACGGCTGTCCGGAAGAGAAGCGCGAAAGCACTGAGAAATTCCAGTCGCCGGGCAGTTGCAGTCCGAAAAGATTCGGTCCGTGCTTTGGCGGCGCCGCAATGCCCAGTTCCAGAATCACCTGGTGGCGAATGTCCCAATCCAGTGGTCTTTCCCGAATGGGATTGGGAAAATCGTTCAGTGAGCGGATATAATCGTCAAATGCCGAAGAAGAGTAACCGTTTGCCCACTGGATTGTGTAATTGACTTTACCGGAAAAATAATTCGAGTATCGTTTTTTCACTTCAAATTCGAGACCGCGGGCACGCGCATATCCTTTGTTATCATATAAATAAACCGGCAAACCCAGGGCGGCTCTCAATTGGGTGGTCTGAACCTGTTTGGAAATATCCTTGGCATAGCTTTTTACATCAATCGCCCAGTTTTTCCCGATTTGGTGGGTAAAACCAAACTCATAAAGAATGGTCTGTTCATAATCCAGGTGAGGATTCCCGGTAAAACCGCCGGTGTAAGGATCGCGGTAAAAATATTGCATTTCCGGTAACTGGTTAAAGTGACCGTAAGAGAAGTACAAGACTGTTTTTGCCAGGACCGGAAAAGAAATTCCAAAACGCGGGCTGAACTTATATTTGTAGGTTTTCCAGTCTGCTTTCAAACCGGTTGCGTTTTCCCACTGTTTTTTCCAGCTATCGTGCATGACGGTTGAACCGGGAAGCAGCCAGTCAATGCGGAAACCGGCATTAATAATCAGGGTTTCCTTTTCAAATTTATCCTGGATGTAAGCGCCGCCGGTGGTGGGGTAAGCATCGAAAACCCACCGGTTCTGACCAAACTCGGGGAACGGACCAATCGGGCGGGGAAAAGATACTTCGTTACGGAACACATGGTCACCGTACTTGGAAAGCACGTAGGGGTCCTGAATATCAATATACTGCAAGTCGTTATACTGCACCTCAACGCCGGCTTTCATCAGATGTTCGGGATGAACCTGGGAGGTAATATCGCCCTTAAAACTGTAGGTATTGGTAAAATCGTCCCGCCAGATACTATTATAGCTCCGGCTATCCCGAAAGCCGTAAATATCATTTGCCGGTGCGCTGAATGCCGTCCTTAGAGAATCCGGCGGTCCGGAAAATCTGCTCTTAAAAGTCTGGTAATCATATTCCACACTGTCTTTATAAAATACCCACAAGTCGGGCGGACGCAATCCATTCAGCGAACCATTATAAGCCACATTTAAATAACCAAAATTCAAATTGTAAAAGGTCGAATTGGATAGCGTGTGATGAATGGCGAGGTTCACATTCTGATTGTCCCGGGAATAATCCGCCAGGTGGTTGGGGTAATTTTTCCACAACCAGTCGAAATTACTCCACTGGTTCGTCGAACCGTGATAACTGAGAATTGCCGATAGTTTATTGGAAACCTCCCAACTTAACTTAAAGTTCAGATTCCCGGTGTTATTCTGTTTTTCACGTATTTTCAATCCCATCAACGAGATTTTATCCCGATCACGATGGTTGTTATAAGGTGTGTTGCTCAGCGTTCCGTTGCCCGACAGGAAGAAGCTGATCGTGCCGGGAATTTTCAGACCTATTCCGGGTAATACATTATTAGTGAACGGCTCAGGTCCGCCCAGGTAGAAAGAAGTATATTGCGAATCATAATTTTTTCCGATAAAACCGATTTCCGAACTCTTGTATTCAATACCACCCTGGAATTTTGCACCGCCGGAGCGGGTGGTTATATTCACTACTCCCGATTGTGCCTGTCCATATTCGGCATTAAATGCGCCGGTGAGCAGCTCCATCTCCTGAACATCAACCACATTCAAATTCAGCACATCTCTGCCCCCGTATATCGGGTGCGTAACCGGCACACCATCGACCATATACAGAATTTCGCCGCCTCGTCCACCACGAATGTGAATGTCTTTCAAACTTTCGTCCCGCACCTGGAGCTGCACGCCTTCACCTAAGTTCAGGGTTTGCGCACCAACATCAACAAAAGCACCGCCCTGCAGCAGGAAAATATCAGATGTCGATTCAAACCCGGGGGTGGACAATATTTCGTTCCGGGAAGCGGTACGGCGGGTGGCGGTAATATCTTTATGCACCATCAGTTGGTCGGCATACACTTCGATGGCCGGTCCCTGCACCGCCATCGATTCCATCTCAACATTGATGCGTTGGGTCAGGTCTACCCGCACACGGATATTTTTCACGGTTAAAGTGTGATACCCGATATAGGAAAATTCCACATCGTACCTGCCCGGCGGCACCTGCAGGATGAAATAGAACCCATCGGCATCGGTGGCAGCACCCAAACGGGTTCCTTTCACCACAATATTGACCCCAATCAGCGGCTCACCACTGGATTTGTCAGTAACCCGCCCGGCGATTTTTCCGGTATTGCCAGCCAGCAACCATTGAGCACTTAACATGATAAATAAAATTACACAGGAAATTTTGAGATTACGCATCACTACACACACTCCTGCTTTAGAATCTAAATTTTGCATTATATTCAACACATAAAACGATTATCGATACCCTAAACTGTGCAGCATCTCGTCAGCCATAATGAATGCATCGCTTTTATCCACAAAGAAAAGCGGAAACCCCAAAACGATGGTATTGAAACTGGTGCCATAGTACCGGATGCCGGTTGGTTCGCCGCGCCAGTTCGGGAGCCCGGACAATTCATTGGCGTAAGTGTAAATAACATCGGTAAAGCCGGCGCGCCGGGGCATTACGTTGATTTGCCCCAACTTCCCGAAATAGGGAAACTCAGCCAGTTTCACTGAATCTACTTTAACGTCGCTGAAGCCGCTAAAGCCGGTACACCCGTTAAAGTCGGTCGGTATCAGTATCGATTCATCCGCTTCCAAAATATGCAAATAATCATGGATAAAGGTCCCTTCTTCGAACGCTTTGGGGAAAGCTTCCGATTGGGCAAAAGATTTGAGAATCCGCCAGCCGCCCATGATAAAATCGCCGCCCACATGCAGATAATCCTTGATGTCCTCAATGTGTGCTGGCAGTTTGTGCACATCCCGCTCGTTACTGTAAGGATTATCCGCATGCCAGATGACCAGTTTGTATTGCCCTAAGAGTGATTTCGGCGGCATACCATTGCTTTGAAAATCCCAGGCATCGCTTGTTCCGAAAATGTCAGTATAAAAACTGTCCACCAGCGCATCCTTATCTTTATAAGCACCGAGTCCGCCGGTAAACAAAGCTTCATCAGTTTCATCAATAATCAATATTTCCCTCTCAAAGCTCGGCTCAACCAAAAGAACGGTAATCGTATCGCCCACCGGGTCAACCAGGTTTGTATTGTCCCGGGAAATAGCCATAATCTGGTGCGGACCATCCAGCGGAGTAAAATACTCGGGACCGATAAACAAGGTTGTGTCCGTTGTCCAATTCCAGTCGCTGTTATCCACTTTCCAAGCATACTCCACCACTTCTCCATCGGCATCGGATGCATGGTAGGTAAGCGGAACTCCCTGCCACCAGTCGGTAGTATGGTCAATCACAAAAAATTGCTGGTTGTCCTCCGGCAGTAAAATCTCTGTTTCCGGGAAAATCGTTTGTACGGTATAAAATTTTCTTTCGGCAGGTGTCGGGTCCAGTCCCCCCCCGTCGTCGACCGCCCGGACCTGGAATCGCTGGTAATTTAAATTGTCGCTGGATTCAAATGGAATCGTAACACTGGTCTCGGTAGTGAAAGCCCACTCCTGCACCACAGAGTCCCCGGCAAAAAGATGTTTGGTAATATATCGGTATTGATAACCGGAAATAAAGCCGTCATAATCTTCACCATCCCAATGCAAAGTAACCAGGGCAAAAAGCGTATCGCCATCAACCGGAATATTGGCAAGTGTGGTATTGGGGGGCAAATTCGGGCTTGCCGGACTTGTTTTTCTCTCGCAGGAAAAATGAACGATGAGCGCAAAAACAATAAATACACACAAAACAGATGATAATTTTTTCATCTCAAACCTTGATTTAATTTCTATTCATAACTTTAAATACCGACAACTTCCATGATTGGTGCGAAAATATAAGTGTCCTTGTAGCGGACAACATTTTCAAACGGGCTTACCCGCAGGTTTACCTCGGTCATCCGGTTTTCATGCACCTCAAAATCGGTTTCTAAAATCAGGAAAAAGTTGTTTGGTGTGACGACCTGGATTTTGTCAAAATTTCTCAACTTCAGAAAATCAGAATCTAATCCGAACTGGATTTTGTTGTATTTAAACGGCGGCACATACGATTCAAAAATGGTAAACTTCTGATACTGGTGATTCTCTCGGGTAATCAGGTTATATGCCCTCTCTTCCTGGCTATTGCTCTCGATGGTTGGATACAGAACCGTAAAGGTACTATCCTGATACACTTTCCCCTGGAAAATTGTAATACGGAAAACGTCGTTATCCGAAACAGTCAAGGTATCGGTAACGATGGTAATAGTTGTATCCGCTTGATCCGACTCCAGGGTAATGCGCAAAATGCCCGGATCGGGGGAGAACTCAATCCCAGAACTACAAGCGAAAAAAAGTAAACAAATCAAAGCAATAAAAATCGTCAAGCGAAAAATTAATTTAACCATTAGCTGGTATCCTCTTTGTTACCAAATTTTATGAAAGGAGTTTGATCGCTTTGATCAAACCCCTTTCTCAAACCACAGATAAAGCTTACTTCATAAGAACCATTTTCCGTACTTTGGTGTAGTGTTTCGTTTTCAGTTTGTAGAAGTACATTCCGCTGGCTACCGGGTATCCGTAGTCGTCAGTACCGTCCCACATAGCCACATGCCTACCCGAAGACATGGTAGCGTGGATCAGCGTTTTCACTTTCCGTCCCAGTAAGTCATATACAATCAGTTTCACTTTATCATTTCGTGGTAAAACAAAACGAATCGTGGTATTGGGATTGAACGGGTTGGGATAATTTTGTGCCAGTTCATACCTCAACGGTACCTGTCCGTTCTTTCTCTCAATTCCCACCGGGGTGAGCGGAAGATTCGCCGCCGGGTAGTTGTAAATCATCACATTGTCAAAATTCCCTTTGAAGAATGGCGGATAGGTACCTGTATCCGGTGAGGCGGCTTTTCCAATCCGTAACGGGGCAAATCCTTCGACCACTTCATCATCAAATCCAACCGCTTTCCGTTCGATCACCTGATCATTAACGTCGGACAATTGCAGAACTCCGTAAAAAGCAACCGTATCGCCCGGAGGCGCGCTCCGCACTTCATACATCACATGATACCAGTTTTCCATTTCAAGGGAGTCGTCCAATGTAATGGTCACACTGCCATCAGTTCCGGCATATAACCTGCTGTCGGGATTGAAACGAATCTGGTAGTTGTTATCTGACCAAGAGGTCGCATCCCGCGGTCGGTTCAGGATACGGCAATAGGTTCTGGTCGCCATTTCTGTTTCCGGATACATCCAGAAATCCACCAGGAATTGTTTTGCCGCCTGAAATGGTGCATCGACTTCCAGGAAACTGGAATCGCCTTCCAGGTAAATTGAGTGCGTTCCAACTGCGGCGTTGGCGGAGTAGGCGGGACTTCCATATATGGTTACCGTATTACCATAGGCACTGGTATCCTGGGGAACGCCACTGCCTTCTTCAAATGTTAAAGCCAGTGTCTGGGTATTCTCTTCGTAAATACCAAAGCTCAAATAATCTGCTGCCTGCCAGCCGGCATCCTGGGGATACTGGTAAGTCAGACCATTATTGTCCACCGCTTCCAGATAGTAGCGAATAATGCTTCCCAGGGGTTGCTGCGGAATTGTTCCCACCATTGAATCTCCGGAAACCGTGGTCATATCCACCGAAGTCCAGGAAGTACCCAGGTCGGTCGAATAATAGAGCTTGGCACTCTGAATTGTGGTGCTGAACAGGGTATAGATATGTGCACCAACATCATACTGGGGAACGCTGGTTGTCATATTCGAGAGAACCGACACATCGGAGATAATCGGCGGGATGGGAAATTCACGCACCACATCACTCACCCTGATTTCATCCACAAAACCATCCAGAAACGAATCGCCGCCGCCGCCGGCATATCCGATATGCACCGGTTGATCGGTGGTAATCGGTGTGGGATCAGCCGCACCAAAATTCAAATAATCGGCAACACTAAAAGAAACCAGTTCTATTTGACTGTTTGACTGATTAAAATGGTGAATAATAGTCATCAGAATATGCCGGGTGGTGTCGCGGACAAATGCCATGTGGTACCATTCGCCCACATCCATAATGTTATTCGGCGTATTTGCCTGCGGCCAGGCATCCTGGGAAGCGGCTTGATATCCGCAACTGAACATCCGGCGGTCGCCCCACATCTCTACAAAATAATTCGGGCGCCAGAACACATTATCACCGGTTTTAATAATTAAACGCGGCACCCATCGCCAGTCGCTGGAACCGGTTCCGAAGGTAAAAATATTGATCCAGCCTTCGATGGTCCAGTTTCCGGTCAAATCGAGGTACTGCGTATCAGCCACGGTTACGTAGGCAGAGTCGCTTTGCGAATCGTTATCAATTCGCAAGCATTGCCCCATACCGGTTACCACATTCGGCAGGAAAAAGAAATTCACTAGGTCCCCATGAAATTGGCCATCTTCCGAATACGTTGAGACATTACTCAAATCTCCGTCAAAGTGCATTAACAACATCGTATGAGCGTCAGGAGTATACGGTCCGCCAATCTGGGCACCTACTGTTCCTACACTTAGAAACAATACTAAGAGTAGTACTCCGAACAAGCTTTTCATAACTTACCTCCACATTTTTTAATGAGACACACGGGAAAACAAGAAACGGATTACCGCTCTCAAATTCCCAAAGATTTGTGAGGCCTCTCTCCCTAAAAATTCCTCCATAGCAAAACCATTCGACTGCTCCTTAATCACCTCCTTTCTAAAGAGCTAAGCTTCGATTAACTGCACATTTATTTTTGAAGTACCTGCTTCGATCTGCGTCGGATAAAACAACAGATCCCTTTGCATAGAATCTTTGTACGCCCTGTTCATTTCCCGGTAAAAATTATCCAGCGCTGCCTGCTGCACCAGGTTGATTGTGCACCCTCCAAAACCGGCACCCATCATCCTGGCACCAAGTACGCCATCTATCTTGGTTGCTTTTTCCACCAAAACATCCAACTCGGCACAGCTCACTTCATATTCGTCCCGTAAGCCGGCATGGGAAGCAAACATTCTTTGCCCGAAAGTGCCATAATCTTCCCGTTGCAAATCCTGGCAGGCGGCAAGCACCCGCTCATTCTCCTCAATTACATATTTGCACCGTTTATAAATAACCGGGCTTAACTCTTTCTGATGTGCCTTCAGGAAATCGATGTTCACATCCCGCAGACTGCGAATATTAACATCATATTTACGCAACGCTTCCACCCCTGCTTCACACTGGAGCCGCCGTAAATTGTATTCCGAAGCAGCTAATTCCCGGTGAACCCTGGTATCGCACAGTACTAACTGCAGGTCGTCCCTCTCGAAGGGATAGTATTCATGCTCCAAAGTACGGCAATCCAATTTCAGCACTTTTCTTTCACGCCCGTAAATATTAATTAACTGATCCATTATTCCGCATTGAACACCCACAAATTCATTCTCAGCCTTCTGAGCAATTTTCACTAAAGAAAGCTCATTGAGATGGAAATGGAACATATTATTCAGAGCATAGGCTAAGCCCGCTTCGATGGCGGCAGAGGAAGACAGACCGGAAGCGATGGGGATATTGCCTCCAAAAACGCAGTTAAAGCCGGGAATGGCGTATCCTAGTTTTTTAATTTGATCCACCACGCCGCACAAATAATTCGGCCAACCCTTCCCGGATTTTGTCAGCTCATCTACCCGGCATTGGTACTCATCGTTCAAATCATTGGCAAAAAACCGGCACTGTCCGTCATTCCGCGGACTAAGGGCAAAATAAATTGCCCGGTCAATGGAAGCAGGTAAAACAAAACCTTCATTGTAATCGGTGTGCTCGCCAATCAGGTTAATCCGACCGGGCGAACGTACTAGCATTGGTTCTTCGTTGAAGAGCTCACGGAATTTCTGTTCAACATTTTGAATAAGTGCTTGCATTATCTATCAGCTTTCGTTTGTTTTGCCACCGCTCTCAGGCTCAGCACAAAAAACACCACTCCCACGAGCAGCATAATGCCTCCCCACCAAATGTCAGGATACAATTCAGCCAGCACCTTGGCACTCGCGCGCGGTGTAAAAAGGTGGTATAAACCGGTAATTAAAATGATGCCACCTATTGTCATCAACATCAACCCGACAAAATACCAGATCGGTTTCATTATTTTCATTTCCTTAGACATGGATCAATCTCCAGCTACTACCAAAAGTAAATATTAAACACGACAAGAATAATTAAAGAAATCACCGCCCAAAATTCCGGCTTGCGCAGCAACGGCACCGGTTGATCTACCGTTTCCTGGGTTAACCCCTTTACCAGTCCAACCAATTCTTTTTCGGGTTTCTTTTGGGTGAACAAGCTAACAACAATTGTTACACCAAAGCAAATGAGCCATGCCCACCAGGCTCTCCAGAAATTTGCCGCCATATCACTGGCAACGCTGGATAGTGTAATAGTGCTTTTTTCTATCCAGGCAAATTTAACTGCCAAAAACAAAGTAAAAGATGAACCCATTCCGGCAAGCAGCCCCCAAAATGCACCATTCGGTGTTATCCATTTAATAAACATTCCCAATAGCATGGTGGCAAACAGCGGCGCGTTTACCCAGGAAAAAATTGCTTGCATATAATCCATGATAGTGGGCATACTCTTCGCCCAGTACGCGGTGACCAAACTAATCAGAACACCGGCGACAGTGGCAACTCTTCCCATCCACAACAAGTGTGCAGATGAGGCTTTTTTATTAATCACCGATTGATAGATGTCGTAGGTCCATACCGTATTAAAGGCGCTGATATTGCCCGCCTGACCAGCCATAAAACCGGCTAACAGCGCAGTGACTCCCAACCCCACCAAACCACTGGGGTAGTAGCGGGCAATAAGCATTGGCAATGCCGAGTCGTAATTTACCTTACCTCCGTCATGTAAAAGATGAAATCCACTGTTGGGATCGCGGGAAAGAACCAGAGCAATTAACCCACCGAAGATCACAATAAATGGCATTGCCATTTTAAAGAAGGAAGCAATAACCGGTGCCATGCGGGCAGAGCGCATGTCCTTTGCCGAAAATGCCCGCTGAACCACCAAAAAATCTGTTGTCCAGTACCCAAAAGAAAGTACAAAGCCTAAACCGAGCACAATGCCGCCCCAGGTAACCAACATTCCGTTTTGTGTGGGATCGGAAGACGTAGACCACAACGTTGAATATGCTTCGGGAATCCGATTAAAAATTTCCTGCAAGCTGCCAATTTCGATGATGCCCAGAGCGGTAACCAGAAAGAGTCCGAACCAGATGAGGAAAAACTGGATGATCTCGGTAAAAATTGCCGACATCAATCCGCTGAGAGAAACATAAACCGCTACCGTTGCCGCCGACACCCACATGCTGACATCCCAATTCCATCCGAAAAAGGTATGCAGCACCAACGCCATGGCGTATAAATTGATTCCCGAGACCAGCACGGTCATGAAACCGAATGAAATTGCATTCAACACCCTGGTTTTTTCATCAAATCGCAGCTTCAGGTAGCCGGGAACCGATTTAATCCGGCTGCTGTAGTAAAAAGGCATCATGTAAAGCGCCAGAAAAAGCATTGCCGGAATAGCACCAATCCAGTAGAAGTGCGCTACATACATTCCGTATTTGAAAGTGTTGCCGGTCATTCCCAGCAATTCCAGCGCACCCAGGTTTGCCGAAAGAAAAGCCAAACCGGCAACCCAGGCGCTGTTTTTGCGCCCGGCAAGGAAAAAATCTTCATCGCTGGTAGTATAGCGTTTCAGGTAAAAACCGATTCCCAGCACAAAGATGAAGTAGATAAAAATAATTATCCAATCGACAAAAGATAGACCTATCGCTTCCATAAGACTCCTGAAATCCGATTTAGAATTTAAAATTGTTTATTTCGATTCGTGGCTTCCCTTGCCAGACACTCAGCAGCAAGTTCCATTTTTTTACACCCCCCGCCTCCACCTGGGCATATTCTCCGCGCCGGATAGCTTCCGCCAGCGAATCCGGACGCCCGGTTGCCGGCTCTAATCCGACTGTGAGATGTTTTGCCGGTTGATTTTGCGGCCATCCACCGTAACACAGCCAAAGCCCCAAATAGGGAATCTGCTGCGTATCGAATTGAAAAATCAAATATTCATCGGTGGTGTTGTAGTGAATACCGGCAATCCCCTGCGGAAGTTTATCGGTAAAACATTTTACCGCGGTGGCAATACCTTCGGGTTGAATTTCCGAAAAATCCGTTCCCTTTCTATCACCCGCTAAATAGGGCCACGGCACCCGGTCACCGTAGCTGCCAATTTTCTCATCGGAAGACCAGTTGAGAAAGACCTGACCGACATGAGGATCAACAACCAATTTTGCCCCGGGCTCAATTTTTAGCAAAGGATGGGCAGACCAAATAAAGCAAAATGGAATTTGAGAGTGATTGAAGAGTGAATAACCGATGCGAAGGGTGTTTCGATCTAACTGTACCATTTTCTGCAGAGTGTATGAAAAATTGACCCCTTCAACACTCAGGACAAGAGAATTTTTTTCCCGACGATAAGACCAGGGAATTGCCCAGACTTCACCGTGATCGGGAAAGCTGATTTTCTTTCCATTTCGTGAGAACGGGTAATCCGCAGCTTCAATGGTGGGGAAACATTCGTCAAAACCACTGGTATCATAATCATCGAAAGTTGCCCCGTAGAATGCCGGTCGGTAGGAATGATCTTTGTTTTGTGGTTCCAGTAAAAATTGCCGCCCGGTTTTTTTGTTGGTCAGCTCAATCATCT
>Ga0136651_10000501_pt1 | contig 21602 bp, 16 predicted proteins | sample Mar14236cmmetaG_FD_94867 | JGI IMG/M metagenome (GOLD analysis project Ga0136651, IMG submission 94867) | Marine hydrothermal vent microbial communities from Guaymas Basin, Gulf of California to study Microbial Dark Matter (Phase II) - Marker... ... | reverse complement strand
CTGGAACAGGTGCAGCAAATTGTGAATGATAAAATGGAAAATGCCCTGAAACTGCATGTGCCCGTTGTGGTGGATATGAATACGGGGAACAACTGGCTGGAAGCACATTAAAACGGAAATACATGAATAGCAATAATACCGTCCTTGTACTGGATGCCGGTGGCACCAACCTGGTTTTCAAAGCTGTCAGTGAAGGAATTATCCTGCCTGAAACCGTAACACTTCCTGCGCATTCAGATACACTCGAGGATCTTCTGAAGAAGATTATCAACGGATTTAAAAAGATCAACGAAACAGCCCGCAACGAAGCGGTTGCTATCAGCTTCTGTTTCCCCGGCCCGGCAGATTATGAAAACGGTATTATCGGTAATCTGGAAAATATGCCCCTGTTCCGGGGCGGTGTCGCTTTAAAAAAAATGCTCGAAAACGAATTCAACATCCCCGTTTTCATCAATAACGACGGCGATCTGTTTACGCTGGGCGAAGCTATCGGAGGATTGCTTCCGGAGGTGAATAAAAAACTGACCGAAGCAGGTATCGACAAACAGTATAAAAATCTGTTGGGTGTAACCCTGGGCACAGGGTTTGGTGGCGGGATCGTGCAAAACGGTAGTCTATACAGAGGCGATAATTCGGCTGGCGCCGAGATCAATCGGATGGTCAGCCCGCTGAATTGGGAAACCAGTATCGAAGACACGCTCTGTATCCAGGGAATCAAACGGCTGTTTGCCAAAGAGACTGAAACAGACATTACAGATGTTCCTGAGCCCTTTGAGATTTTCCTTATGGGCACAGGTAAAAAAAAGGGTGACCGGAAAGCAGCGGTTGCGGCATGGGAGAGATTTGGGGTGGTACTGGCTGATGCATTGGCCAACGCCCTTACGTTAACAGACGGTATCGCTGTTATCGGCGGCGGGCTTTCGGGTGCTTATCCGCTGTTCCTGCCAAAAGCTGTGGAAATGATGAACCGCACATTCATCCGCTCTGACGGCCGGAAATTCCCTCGTATGGAAGTGACGGCTGATAACCTTGAAGATGAAAACGGCTGGCAATCTTTTCTCAGTTATGAAAAAAAGATGATTTCGGTTCCGTTTTCAAACGAAACAATTCCTTATTACGAGGAGAAAAAAACAGGCGTCGGTATCAGCAGGCTGGGGACATCAAATGCTGTAGCTATCGGAGCTTATGCCTTTGCTGCCAAACAGCTTGGTTTCTGATTACTCACGGATCTTCACCACATCAAACGAAACTACTTTATCCGTCACCAGATAAGAAGTGTCCTGTTCAACTTCTATATGAAAATTCTTGGCTGTTCCTGTGAGTTTAAAGTCGGCACCTTTCTTTTTCAGGTTTAACACCAGCGACTTATTGCTGGCATTCACATTGATGTAGTAAGTGCTGTCATTCTTGGTGGCGTAAAATGTTTCCGAATAAACGTCCGGTGCAACAATTCGCACGGTCATGTTATAGGCTGCAAACTGGTCTATTACAACTTCCACTTCCACGGGTTGGGCATCTGTTTCTTCATCTTTGTAATAATTGCCGTCACCTTTAAAAGTTCCCACCCAAGACTCGATCGTACAGTGGCAGTAAATCCAGTCTTCGGTTTCTTTTTTGCACTGCATAAAAACAGCCGCAACGGATAAAAAAACCAATATAGCAGTAATTCTTTTCATATCATTTACCGGATTCACCAGCAAAAATAGTAAAGCCCGTGAACGAACATGCTATTTGCTTTTAAAGTTTTACTTTTGTCTTTTAAAATTCATGAAAAAATGAAGCTCTACCCTATAGAAACAGGAAATTTTAAACTGGACGGAGGTGCCATGTTCGGCGTGGTGCCAAAAGTCCTTTGGTCGAAAGCCTATCCGTGTGACGAAAACAATCTTTGTAACTGGTCGATGCGCTGTTTACTTGTAGTGGATAGTGACAGGAGAATACTGATCGACAATGGCATTGGCAGCAAACAGGACGAAAAATGGCTGCGCCATTACTACCTGAACGGTGAAGCCACGCTGGAATCATCCCTGGAAAAAGCAGGATATACGCCTGATGACATTACCGATGTAATCCTGACGCACATGCATTTTGACCATTGCGGCGGCAGCGTAAAATGGAATGAAGATAAAACCGGTTACGAACTGGCCTTCCCAAATGCCATCTACTGGACAAGTAAGAAACAATTCGACTGGGCCACCAATCCCAACCGGCGTGAAAAAGCTTCTTTTCTGAAGGAAAATATTCTTCCCATACAGGAAAGCGGCCAGCTTAACCTGATCGAAGAAGAGGGAACATACATCCCGAACATCGACTTTAAACTATACGACGGCCACACCGGCGGACAGGTGATACCCCACGTAAAATACAACGGAAAAACAGTGGTATTCATGGCTGATCTGATGCCTTCATCGGCACATATCCCGATGCCATGGATCATGGCCTATGACACCCGTCCCCTGCAAACCCTGAAAGACCGTGAGCGGTTTTATGCCGAAGCCGTTGAAAACGATTATATCCTCTTTTTCGAACATGATATTTACCATGAAGCGGGAACGCTGCATGAAACGGAAAAAGGGGTGCGGATCAAGGATGTTGGGAAACTCGCCGATTTTATTTAGCGGGACTTCAATCAATCTTTGCATCAGGTGTTTCGCCTGAAGTGCATCTGAATAAATTATTTCAACAATGGATAATTCCTGGCCATCTCAACAAACGTTTTGTTCAGACCCGTGGCAATGTTTTTCTCATGACAATAGGCTGTGAGTTGCGCCAAGGGCAGATTGCTTATTAATTCCTTTCCCGCCATCGGGCAGCCCCCCAAACCGTTGATCACTGTGTCGTATCGCCGGATACCCGCCTGCCAGGCTGCATCAATCTTTGCCCGCTCCTGCCCTGCCAATGTATGCAAATGCAGACCAAATTCCACATCGGGAAAATTGTTCCCGAGAAATGTAAAAACTTCCGTGATCTGTTCAGGAGTTACATCACCCATGATGTCTGACAACGGGATGGTAGTTATTCCTTTATCCCTTAGTTTTTCCACCCAAAAACGCAGCAGTTCCAGGTTCCATTCATCACCATACGGGTCACCAAAACCCATAGATAGATATGTCACCAGCGTTTTACCGGTTCTGACACATAAATCCTGAAGCTTGTCAATTGTTTTTTCGGCTTTTTCGATTGTTGTGTTCAGGTTTCTTTGGATGAAGGTCGGAGATATGGAAAACGGAAAGAAAAGCTGATCCACGAAGTCGTATTGAACGGCCTTTTCACCTCCTTTCTCATTTACAACCAGCACGGCAATTTTAGAATTTGTATCTGACAGGTCAATTTTTCCCAGTACTTCAGCCGTATCTTTCATCTGAGGGATTGCTTTAGGCGACACAAAACTGCCCACTTCCACCGTGTCGAAGCCGCATTGTAGCAGTAGATTGATAAATTCAATCTTTTTATGTATGGGAATAAACTGCCCGATTCCCTGCATGCCGTCACGCGGTGTTTCAATGATCTTTAGCTGTGCCTGAGAAGTCGTTGTCATGGCTTAGTTCTATAGCTGGCTGCCGGATTAAGACCGACACCTAAAAAATGTATTGCGGAGGACTGTTTACCAGTTTCTTCCTGAAAGTTCTTTGGGGATTCTTCCCTGGTTGATTGCCTCCGAACGAAGCCTTCTGCCCAGAATCCGTTCCACCATCTTTCCGGTTTCCAGTATCCGGTCAATATCCAGGTTTGTTTCGATACCCATTTCGTCCATCATCACCACCATATCTTCGGTAGAGACAAGGCCTACATCTTTCGAATCTTTGTAGTAATAAGCTCCTGTTCCCGACACCGGAACACCGCTCACAAAGTTTGCCGGCTGACCTCCGGTACCTCCCATTGTCGATTCATAATTGGTCATTCCGGCCTGCAAAGCCGCCAGCACATTGGCCAATCCCCATCCTCTTGTTGTATGGAAGTGGACGATATGCTTCTCCGGATTGGGGATAGCATCCATCAGCATGGAATAATACTTATACACCCTGTCCGGTGAAGCCGAACCGTCATGATCGGCATGTTCCACATCGTCAGCCCCGATATCAAGCCAGCGTTTGGTGAACTCTATAGCATCCTTCATATCGGTCGGGCCTTCGATCGGGCAACCCCAGATAGTGGAAACCGTTCCGTTCACTTTAATTCCCGCATCATGTGCTTTTGGAATGTATTCTTCGGCCATTTTCCAGTACTCTTTCAGATTCAGGCCAGAGTTTTTTTTCTGATGCGATTCGCTGGTAGATACCATCAGCAAAATCCTGTCGGGTCCCCATCCTTCCTTTTTAGCCTGTATGGCCCTGTCAATGGCTCTTTCTCTTATCGTAACAGCCGTCAGACTTACTGAATCGATCAGGTCTTTGACCCGTTTACTGCTACGTATTTTTTTAAATAATTCGTCCGCATCTTTAAACTGGGGCATTCCTTTCGGATTCCCGAAATTAGTCACTTCCATGTGTTTGAAACCAGCCAGAATCAATTCTTCCAGTACCCATATTTTTGCTTCGGTAGGTACAAAAATCTCTTCATGCTGAAACCCGTCACGGACGGTAATGTCGCCAATTACTACTTTTTTCGGATAATTCATTTATATGTATTTTTCTTGTTTCCAGTAATATACGTGCTTTTTTTACTAAATAAAAACGCTTAGCTAAGTTAAAAAAAAAGGAATTGCCCGGTTCGAAAGGGCTTTTTTTGATGAAAATTTCTTTTGGTTCATCTTTTTCATCAGGTTTATAATTTCTTGTTTTTCTGTTTTATTAATTGGCCAAATTTCACTAAACTTGCATAGAATGTGAAATACATTCCGGGAAGCAAAATTTATTCACTAATTTACCCTGAAATTGTTTACTTTAAAAACAAAGATCGACACCAGCTCAGAAGAGTTTAGAACCAATAAGAAGGAGTTTCTGAAATTGATGGACCAGTTCAGAAACAGGTTGGAAGAAAATACTAACGGGGGTTCGGAACGGGCTGTAAATAAGCATAAAGAACGTGGAAAATTACTGGCACGTGAGCGGGTTAATTTGTTGATAGACCCAAACACTCCTTTTCTTGAACTATCTCCCCTGGCAGCATTTGACCAATATGACAACGGATTTCCGGCGGCAGGAATTGTTACCGGTATCGGCATCATTAACGGTCGCGAAACGGTTATTATCGCCAACGATGCTACGGTCAAAGGCGGTACCTATATGCGTTATACCATAAAAAAACACCTGCGGGCGCAGGAAATTGCCATGCAAAACAGCCTGCCTTGCGTGTACATGGTAGATTCGGGTGGAGCCTTTCTCCCTGAGCAGGATACAGTTTTCCCCGACCGAGATCATTTTGGCAGGTTCTTTTTTAACCAGGCCCGCATGTCAGCTATGGGGCTTCCACAGATAGCTATCGTGATGGGATCATGTACGGCAGGAGGTGCATATGTGCCGGCTATGAGCGACGAAACCATCATTGTAAAAGGACAGGGAACAATCTTTCTGGGAGGACCTCCTCTGGTAAAAGCTGCCACAGGTGAAGAAGTAACTGCCGAAGAATTGGGCGGTGCCGATGTGCATACGTCGGTTTCGGGTGTGGCCGATCATTATGCCGAAAACGACACCCATGCCATCCAGATATGTCGCAATATTTTCGAAACACTTGACCATAAAGAAAAACAGCAACTTGATATACTGACACCGGAAGATCCTCTATATGATCCCGAAGAATTATACGGTATTGCTCCGGTCGACCTGAGGAAAATTGTTGACCCGAGAGAAGTAATCATGCGCATGGTGGACGGAAGCCGTTTTCAGGAGTTTAAAACAAGATATGCTACAACTGTGGTGACGGGCTTTGCTTACATCATGGGGTTTCCTGTTGGCATTGTAGCTAACTACGGGGTGTTGTTTTCCGAATCGGCTTTAAAAGTGACACATTTTATCGAATTGTGTACCTCGCGGAAAATCCCGCTGATCTTTTTGCAGAATATTACCGGATTTATGGTAGGCAAAGAGTTTGAAAGAGGCGGCATTGCCAAAGACGGAGCCAAGATGGTGCATGCTGTTTCCAATACGAACGTGCCTAAATTTACCGTGATCTTCGGTGGTTCGTTCGGTGCCGGAAATTACGGTATGGCTGGCCGTGCCTACGATCCCCGCTTGCTATTCATGTGGCCTAATGCCAAAATATCAGTGATGGGTGGCGAGCAGGCAGCCATTGTACTGACAACCGTAAAAGCCGATCAGTACCGGCTGGCAGGCAAAAAACCTCCTACGAAAGAAATCGAAGAATTACGGGCAAAGATCCTGGCCAAATACGAAAAGGAAGGCTCGGCCTATTACAGTACATCACGGCTGTGGGATGATGGTATTATTGATCCGGTGGATACACGAAAAATACTGGCTATGGGGATTGCCATGTCGCTGAACAAAAAATACCCCGAACAGAAATACGGTGTGTTCAGAATGTAACAGAGTAGCTGCATGAAAAAATACGACACAATCATCATCGAGCAAAGCGAAGGAGTCAGTACCGTGTGGCTGAACCGCCCGAAAGTGCACAATGCTATGAACGCCCGGATGATCGCCGAACTGACAGAAGCTTTTCAAAATTTCGATGATGCTGGGATAAAGGCAATAGTACTCAGAGGCAAAGGTAATTCGTTCTGTGCCGGTGCCGACCTCCATTATATGAAGGAAATCGCGTCTTTTGGTTACGAAGAGAACAAAACAGACAGCCTGAAACTGGCAAAACTGTTTCAGACTATTTATGCCTGTCCGTTTCCCACGATTGCTGTAGTACATGGCTCAGCTTTCGGTGGCGCCAATGGCTTACTGGCCACCTGCGATATCGTATTCGCTGCCGAAGACACCACCTTCGCATTCAGCGAGGTGAAACTCGGTATCGCTCCGGCTACGATAGCCCCGTTTGTCATCAGGCGCATTGGTGAATTCGGAGCAAAAGAGCTGATGATAAGCGGCAAACGGTTCCAGGGAAAGGAAGCATTGAAATGGCACCTGGTTAACGCAACCATACCGGAAAACGAACTGGAAGATAACTTAAATGATTTCATCAAAGAGATTAAGCGCAATGGACCTCAGGCAGTGCGGGCTACTAAAAAACTGATCCGGACGATTGTTGATGCAGCAAGTGAAGATTTATTGGAATACACAGCCGGTCTGATTGCCGAATTACGGGCATCACCTGAAGGACAAGAAGGCATGGCGACTTTTCTGGAAAAAAGGAAAGCAAAATGGAATAGTCAATAATAATTGAAAAACTAAATTGAAAAAATTTAACAAAATACTGATTGCTAACAGGGGGGAGATTGCCGTACGGATTATGCGGACTGCCAGGAGTATGGGCATTAAAACAGTAGCTGTATATTCGGCAGTAGACAAAGATTCGCTGCATGTGCAAAAAGCTGATGAAGCCTGGAGTATCGGACAGCAGGAGTTAAGCGAAACTTACCTGAATATTGATAAAATCATCGAAGTAGCCTCCCATGCCGGATGCGATGCTATTCACCCCGGGTATGGCTTTCTGGCTGAGAACCCGGATTTTGTGGAAGCATGTGAAAAAGCAGGCATTACCTTTATCGGACCGGGTACACGCCCTATCCAGTTGATGGGGAATAAAATACAAGCCCGGAAATTTGCCAGAGAACTGGGTATTCCCATTACCGATGGTATTACAGGCAACCCGAAGCAATTATTAAAAAATGCGCACACAATCCCGTTCCCCATCTTGGTGAAGGCTGCTGCCGGAGGGGGTGGAAAAGGAATGCGTATCGTGCACAAACTTGACGATTTGGAAGAGGTGCTGGAAGCAACAAGCCGTGAGGCTAAGAATTATTTCGGCGACGGAAGTATTTACATCGAACAGTATATTGAAGAACCGCGGCATATCGAATTTCAGGTAATCGGCGATAACTTTGGGAATGTGGTACACCTGTTCGAAAGAGAATGTACCATCCAGCGACGGTATCAGAAGATCATTGAGGAATCACCCTCTCCCACCCTCAGCGAGAAAACCAGGAAAGAAATGGGGGACGCAGCTGTAGCCATTGCCCGCGAAGTAGGTTATAACAGCGCCGGAACGGTAGAATTTCTGGTTGACAAAAATCTTCGCTTTTATTTCCTGGAGATGAACACCCGCATCCAGGTAGAGCATCCGGTCACCGAAATGGTTACCGGAACAGACCTGATCAGGGAACAGATATCGGTTGCAGCAGGCAACAAACTCAGCCTGAATCAAAAAGAACTTAAGCAAAACGGCCATGCCATCGAATGCCGGATCTATGCCGAAGATCCCGAAAACGATTTTATGCCTTCACCGGGCAATATGACCTTTTACAGGCAGCCGGAAGGAGAAAATATCCGTATCGACTCCGGCATAGAAAAAGCGGTTATTATCCACAGCTTTTTCGATCCGATGATCAGTAAACTGGTTGTATGGAGTGAAACCCGTAAAGAAGCCATTGATAACAGCATCGGAGCATTGAAAGATTATGTCATCCACGGTATCCGGACGAATATCAGTTACCTGACTGAGGTGTTGCAACACAAAGCTTTTATCACAAACCAGATCTCCACCAAATTTTGTGACGAGCACAGTAAGGAACTGCTTCAGGCTATAAGAAAGACACACAAACAGATACCCGGCGGGTTACCCGTACTCATGATGACTTTGCATGCCTTAAATTCTTCACAATTCAGCAGAACCGGCAACATATGGGAACAAATCGGATACTGGCGGCATCAGATTGTTCTGTCGTTTACTGACAACGAAAAGACAACAGCCGTCAGCCTGGTTCACCGCAACGGCAAAATGTATGCTTTTATGATCGGCAAAAAAGAGTACCGGATTACGCTGATGGATGCAGACATGCACAGTATTCAGGTTAATTTTAACGGAAAGTCCTACACGGCTTATCTGTCAGCAGATAACAAAGGAATACATTACCTTACTGTGGATGGCGCCACTTTTAAGTACAAACGCGACGACATACTTGATAGTTCGGAAGTTGCGGCATCAGCAGGTGGCAGCGACAACGGAAATAATCTTTTCGCCCCTATGCCGGGCAAAGTGATCAAAATCAATGTGCAGGAAGGGGAAGAAGTGAAAAGAGGCACAATCCTGCTTGTGGTTGAAGCTATGAAAATGGAAAACAACATTGTAGCGGCCAGCGATTCAATTGTTGAGAAAGTAAATGTTGCAGAAGGGGAAATGGTTGATACGGACAAGCAACTTGTTTTATTAGGTAACATGAAAAAATAACATCTATGAATTTTGAGCTTAGTGATGAACAGAAACTGATCAGGGAAACGGTACGCGATTTTGCCGAGCGCGAGATAAAACCGAAGGCTAAGGAACTGGATGAAAAAGGGGAGTTTTCTATTGAACTCACAGGGAAGATAGGGGAATTGGGCTTGTTCGGCATGAATCTCCCCGAAAAATATGGCGGGCAGGGACTTGACACCTTATCGTATATTATTGCTGTGGAAGAACTGGCCCGAGTTGATGGCTCTCATGCGGCTACCCTGGCAGCACACAATTCCCTGGGTATTTATCCATTGTACGGCTATGGAACAGAAGAACAAAAAATGAGATACCTCCCGCAACTGTGTACCGGCGAGGCTTTATGGAGTTTCGGCTTGACAGAACCGGGTGCAGGATCCGATTCGCGCGGATCTAAAACTACCGCTGTCCTCGACGGTGACGAATGGGTGATCAACGGCTCCAAAATATTCATTACCAACGGTTCGTCGGAGTTATCAAAAGGATGTACGGTCCAGGCGGTTTCCGAAACAAGGGATGGAAGAAAAGTATTCACAACTATTTTAGTAGAAAAAGATACGCCTGGTTTTACGGCAAAAACGATGCATGGAAAGATGATGTGGCGTGCTTCCAATACTTCGGAACTCTATTTTGACGATTGCCGCGTACCGAAAGAAAACCTTCTTGGAGAAGTGGGCAAAGGATCGAAGATCATGCTTTCCACACTCGATGGGGGAAGATTGTCAATTGCAGCTATGGGCCTCGGACTGGCACAGGGGGCTTTTGAAATGGCTCTGGCGTATGCCAACGAACGGAAACAATTCGGCAAGCCCATCTCCAAATTTCAGGTAAATGCCTTTAAACTGGCCGACATGGCTACAAAAATTGAACTGGCCAGAAACCTGCTTTATAAAGCCTGCTGGCTGAAAGATAACAACAAACCATTTACCAAAGAGGCAGCCATGTCGAAGCTTTATTGCTCGGAAATAGCTAAAGAAGTCGCCGACGAAGCCGTTCAGCTACACGGTGGCTACGGGCTGATGAAAGACTACGATGTAGAACGTTTTTACCGTGACCAGCGCCTGCTTCAGATTGGGGAAGGCACTTCCGAAATCCAGCGCCTCGTTATATCGAGACAGATAGGTTGTTAAACGAATAAATCACTGCAAACGAAAGAACCATGAGTCATCAATTGCTTTGGGAACCGACAGATGAGTATAAAAAAAACTCGAATATGTACGCGTTCCTGACACGGATTGCTGAAAAATACAACTTACGGGACAACGAGTATTATACTATTCATAAGTGGAGTGTCGAAAATATAGCTGATTTCTGGGCTGAAATATGGGACTTCTGTAACATAAAATCTGCACAAACTTATGATCAGGTGGTGGATAACCCGAAAAAGATGCCCGGAGCCAAATGGTTCACAGGTGCCCGCCTGAACTTTGCTGAAAATCTGCTCAGCCGAAAAGATGATCATCCGGCCATGATCTTTTGGGGCGAAGATGTAGTACGGAGGCAACTGACTTATGCCGAATTATACGAACAGGTGCGCCTGGCATCAGCAGGGCTGAAACGTTTGGGTGTGGAAAAAGGTGACCGGATAGCAGCCTTTATGCCGAATATGCCAGAGACCATCATTATGATGCTGGCTGCAGCTTCGCTGGGAGCTATCTGGTCTTCTTCATCACCCGACTTCGGCATTAAAGGTGTCCTCGACCGTTTTTCCCAGATTGAACCGAAAGTTATCCTGGCCGCCGACGGTTATTTCTATAAAGGAAAAGTGTTCGATTCACAGGAAAAGTTAAAGGGTATTTTAGGTTCGTTACCCTCTGTGAAAAGCGTGGTTATGGTAAATTATACAGGAAACCTGGATGTAAACTCCATATCTCAGGCCATTACGTGGGAAGAACTTACTGCTCCCAGCGAAGAACCTCTGACCTTTGAGCAACTGCCCTTTGACCATCCATTGTATATTATGTATTCGTCGGGTACAACCGGCCTCCCGAAAAGCATCGTTCACTCGGCAGGCGGAACCCTGATCCAGCATCTTAAAGAACTGGTGCTGCATACGAACCTTACGGAAGACCAGCGTATCTTTTATTTTACTACCTGCGGATGGATGATGTGGAACTGGTTTGTGTCGTCGCTGGCTGTTGGTGCTACCATCGTACTATACGACGGCAACCCGTTTTATCCTGAACCCGATGCTCTGCTTGAAATGGCCATTGACTTGAAGATCAATGTTTTTGGTACCAGCGCAAAATATATTGCATCTCTTGAAGCAGAAGGAGTCTGTCCTGTATGTTCTTACAATTTCGAACACCTCAATGTGATAGCATCCACAGGTTCACCCTTATCAGCACAAAGTTTCCGTTATGTTTACAGTCGCTGGTCGAAAGACGTGCAGCTTTCATCTATTGCAGGAGGTACGGATATTGTCTCCTGTTTTGTTCTCGGTTCACCAACACTTCCGGTGTATGCCAGCGAAATACAGTGTAAGGGACTGGGAATGGATATAGACTGCTTCGACGATGAAGGAAATTCACTGATTGAAGAGCAAGGCGAACTTGTATGTAAATCCATCTTCCCGTCGATGCCCGTCTATTTTTGGAACGATGAAGGTGACGTAAAATATAAAAAGGCCTATTTTGAGCGGTACAAGGGTGTCTGGCATCACGGCGATTATATTGAAATTACGAGTAACGGTGGCATAGTTATGCTGGGCCGCTCGGATGCCACACTCAACCCGCAAGGTGTGCGGATCGGTACTGCTGAAATTTATCGGGTTCTGGAAAAAATGGAGGAAATTGATGATGCTGTTGTTGTCGGAAAAAAGATTGAAGACGATGATGAGCTGGTCGTTTTATTTGTCAAACTAAACGAAGGTGTGCAGTTGGATAATAACCTGATCAAACTGATCAGGGCCAACATCCGTAACAGCTGCAGCCCGCGCCATGTACCGTCTATCGTGATGGAAGTTCCTGATATCCCGTATACGATCAATGGTAAAAAGGTTGAGATCGCTGTTAAAAAGATCATCCATGGGCAGGAAGTAAAAAACAGGGATGCACTGGCTAATCCGGAGAGTCTGGAATACTTTAAAGATATTCTTAATGAATCGTTTTAAATAAAAGTTTAACCTTAAAAACAACGCTTATGTATGAAGAAGGTTTTAGTATGGTAAATTCCTACAACCCATTTGATTCTTTTGTCTTTTGGGTAGTAATGATTCTGGTTATCGTTGCCTTATGGAAAGTATTTGAAAAAGCAGGAAAACCCGGATGGGCTGCTATAATTCCTATTTACAACATTATTGTTTTATTGGAAATCGTTGGGAAACCTTTATGGTGGATTATTCTTTTTCTGATCCCATTGGTAAATATAATTTTCGGTATTTGGACTACTAACTTGTTATCAAAGAGCTTCGGAAAAAATGAAGGGTTTACGGTGGGGCTTATATTCCTGCCTTTCATCTTTTATCCTATTCTCGGTTTCGGAAGTGCCAAATACGAGGGGCCGGCCGGAACCTAAAATTTACCCGGATGGTGACGCGACCCTGCTGCACGGATGATTACGGACCCGTTATTAACTGGCTCCTGCTGATCATGCGCATGGTCGTGTCGGTTTCGATGCTGGCACACGGCATCCCAAAACTGGCGCAGCTTTTTGTAGGTAATTTCGATTTCCCAGACCCGATCGGTCTGGGGCCGGAGTTGTCGCTCGCGTTGACAGTTTTTGCCGAATTTTATTGTTCTCTTTTTATTCTGATGGGATACTGGTCGCGTTTTTTCGCCATTCCGTTGATCATCGTTATGCTCGTTGCCCTGTTGTTCGTGCACGGAAGCGAACCGGTATTTGACCACACTGATATTCTGCTGTACCTGCTTTTTTATATTATTATAGTACAAACCGGTGCAGGAAAATATTCAATGACGTATTACCTCTCAGAGAGGGATAAGAAAGTTAAAATGGTTTAGTCGACTATTTTGATAATCCGTGAAGCACCGGCTTTAATATCAAACCAGAAGATGAGGTCGCTGCCGTAAATTTTTTGTTCAGGCTTTTGCTGGTCAACCAGGATGGTTTTTGCTTTCGTAGCAAACGATAAACCGTTAACATCTTCCCGATTATGATTGGTTATTCTGATCCTGCCGTCGGACAGCACATCATATTCGATGTTTTCCAGTTTCAGCTGGTAGTCTATAAATTCCTTTACGGTTGTTATGTTCAATTCCTTTCTTTCACACAGGCTGGCCATCCGTTCCAGCGTCCTGTTAAACCCCGGTTGCGCTACGATCACCGAATCCGTATCATACGTCCAGAAACCCTTTTGAGGATTCACCCAGGCAGGATAACAATGATTCATTTCCACCGACCAGTCGGCAACAAAGTCGTTCAGGTTCTGTTCATTGAAAAAGTAATCCCACATTTCGTCATTGCTGATATAGAGCACTGTTGAGGTAGGCCAGTGGATAATGTTGTCTGATCGTGTTGGATGACGCCAGTAGTCGGGTTTGGGCATAAAATCACCATAACCAGCATAATACGGCTCGATGGAGCTGTCGAATTTCCAGTCGGCAAACGTAAAATAATCTTCGTAATAAGCATTCCAGAAATATTTTACACCGTACTTTTTCCACAGTCTGGCGGCATAATAAGGAGATCTTTTCAGCAGCCCGTCACACATCAGATCTTCACGGTTATTCTCCAGGTGGTTGTTGTAGCCATGGTCGATCCAGCTAACCGAACCATAATGCCCCCTGAAAAATTTCAGGGCTTTTTTCAGACGTGTCGGGGTTGTGGTAAACTGTTCGGGTGTGTGCAGGCAAATTTCTATGTCTCGGCTGCTGATCTGTTCCAGGAAATCATGAAAGTCTTTATCGGTCCGTATGGCGCTTTCCTGCCCTGTGAAGACTCCATTGGATATTTCTGTGTTGGTTATTTTGTCCGGATTATCATAAAAGACGCTTTTGGTAACAGGGATATTGTATTTAATAAATCCTCCTGTAGCATCTTTCGGATTGTTGATTTTTTCCGAACCGTAATAGCTTGCCCGGTTGGTCCTGATTTCAGTAAAATCGGCATGTTCCGTCCATATATAGGTTGCCAGAAAACCTGCCGGATTTTTCATAAACCGCGGCAGCGAGCCTGTAGCAACACCGACATAAATGCTCAGCAAATTCACCCGCTTATTCCCTTTTCTGTACGTGCTTGCCGACCAGTTCTGTTTGTAATCTGTTGTATCATTATCAAGCGGAAAATGCAGGAAGGGATGGTCTTTTTCATAATCCAGATTAATGGCCAGCCAGTTGTTTTTCGTGTTCAGTTGCAACGATGACACCTGGGGTGTATGGTATATCAGCAGGCTATGTCCATCTTCGCCAAACGCCACTCCCTGCTGTGCCAGCCAATACTCATCCTGAAAAACGGCCGTGTCTGATTTACGGCTTGCACGAAACACTTCCGTTACCTGCTGAGCACTTTCCAGCACTAAAGCGGACCTGTGGCATACTATTTCCTTTCGATATTTCTCAGTGATCTCAACACTTATTTCTGGCTGGTCGGTAAAACATTTAAGGGTCATATGCTTTACTGAATATTCGTTCCTGGCGATAAAGAATAATTCAGCGCCCCCGTTTTTTGTTATCGTAGATTTTAAGACAAAGGGCGTTTGTTCTATTATCCGGTTTCCGTTTACAGTCAGGTCAGTAACCGAAAACAGTGCCTTTACAACTTTCTTTCCGTCTTTTCCGGAGACTACGAGTCGTTGCGGGTTCCCTTCCAGCCACAGCGAATAAAACTGATTGATGTACAGCAGCTCGCTGAAATTGTTCTCGTCTGCTCTTTCATCTCTTAATTCCATATCCGGCAGGAATGACGGATTGACCACCTTTGCAAAATCTATTTCCAGATCGTCGATGGCAACAGTATCCTTCCCTCCTGCATTCCATAAATAACTTTTAAGCTTCCCCGTACGGGTTAATGATGCCGGAAGCTTAAACGTTCCGTTGAATTTATACCACTTCTCTGCCGTAGTAATCAATGTATCCAGTTGTATTCCCTGCCAGAAATATTCTTTCCCTGATTCTCTGACCGTTACTACGAATAAAGCATGTGGAAAGGAAGCTGAGCTTTTTACCCATCCGCTTACCGTAACCCAGGTGTTCGTTCCTTTTTTTTCTTCCGGGAAAGGCATTTCCACACCTAAACCGTATGGATTCACCGAATCGGTTATCGAGATAAAACTGCCTGAATAAGCCCACCCTGAATCAATCGTTTGCTGCCCGATCCAGATATCTGACCTGACCGAGTCTTCCAGATCACAAAAATAAGTTTGTGACACAACAAATTGTGTTAAAAACATCAGGGAAAACCCGAGGATGAAGAATTTTCGCAGGAACCTTTTAGAAGGAAATAAATACTTCATCGTAAATAATCATACGGTAAGAAAACCGTAGTTAGACATATTCTTTAATGGCCACTTCTCCCTTCAATATCTCGTAGCCATACATGGCCAGAGCACCAATATCATTAACCACAGGATACAAAGCGATGGGTGCAATACTGCCAATGCGTCGCTTTACATTCTCGAGGAAACGGCGGCTATCGAAAATAACTCCGGTCAGGATAATAGCATCTACTCTGCCTCCCAGCGTGGCCACATGCGAAGCAATCTCTTTAGATACCTGATAGGACAAAGCATAAGAGATCAGCTGGGCTTTTTTATCACCTTCAGCCAGCATTTTATTGATTTCATTAATATCATCCGTACCCAGATAAGCTTTGTATCCACCATCCACCGTGATCATATCCATGATTTCCTTTTCGGTGTATTCGCCACTGAAACACATATGCACCAGTTGCCCCATCGGAAGCGTACCTGTGCGGGTAATACCGAAAGGCCCACCTCCGTCATATGCCTGATTTACATCGACTACCTGGCCGTTTTTGTGTGCTCCTATCGAAACCCCTCCTGTCCCAATATGGCACACAATCAGGTTAAGGTCTTCATATTTCTTATTCATCGACTTAGCATATTTTTTCGCCACGTGCTTGTGGTTCAAAGCATGGAAAATCGAGCGCCGTTCGAATAACGGATGACCGGTAATGCGGGCTACATCTGATAATTCATCAACGACTACCGGATTGGCAATATATGCTTCTTTACCCGTTTTTTGTGCAAACTCGTAGGCAATAAGCGCCCCCAGGTTTGTTGCATGTTTTCCTACTATGCCATCTACAAGGTCACTGACCATCGTGTCGTTAATTCTGTAAACCCCCTGTGAAACCGGTTTGACTAATCCGCTCCGTCCCATAAAAATTTCAATGCTTTCCAACGGATAATTGTTATTTTCCAGCTCCTCTTTGATAAATTTTATGCGGAAATCCTTTTGATCAGCAACTTCTTCGAATTGCGCCAGTTCTTCTTTCGTATGGCTGATTGTCTTTAAAAACAGCGGTTCTACATTCCGGTAAACAGCAATTTTCGTGTTGTGTACTTCCGGATAAATGATAAGGATATGATCTGAAGACATAGTGTTGTTATTTTCTGCCCGAATTTACGAAATACCTTTTATCTTAACAGTATAAAATCTGAATTTGTTTTTTTTGAAAGCACCTCTTTCAAAACGATCACATATTTCTTCTGTACTGACCACCAACGTTGAACAATGCCTCTGTAATCTGGCCGATAGATGCAAATTTTGAGGTCTCCATTAACTCTTCAAAAATATTTTCATTAGCCACAGCTGCTTTTCGCAGACCCTCAAGATGGACGGCAACTTCTTCTTTCCATGTAGCATGTAACTGCTCCAGCATGTGTATCTGGTATTCTTTTTCCTGCTCAGTCGCCCGAATGATCTCTCCGGGAATGACCGTTTTTGAGCCCTTGCTGCTAAGGAATGTATTCACCCCGATAATCGGCAGTTTGCCTGAATGTTTCAGCATTTCGTAATACAACGACTCTTCCTGTATTTTACTACGCTGGTACATAGTTTCCATGGCTCCTAACACACCACCCCGCTCGGTAATCCTGTCAAATTCCATCAAAATGGCCTCTTCCACCAAATCCGTCAATTCTTCAATGATAAACGAACCCTGCAACGGGTTCTGATTTTTTGCCATCCCCAACTCGTGGTTGATGATCATCTGAATAGCGATAGCCCGCCGCACCGATTCCTCAGTAGGTGTTGTGATGGCCTCGTCATAGGCATTGGTATGCAGCGAGTTGCAATTATCGTAAATGGCATAAAGCGCCTGTAGTGTGGTACGAATATCATTAAAGTCGATTTCCTGCGCGTGCAGCGAACGACCGGAAGTCTGGATGTGGTATTTCAGCTTTTGTGATCGTTCATCACCACCATACTTCAGTTTCATCGCCTTAGCCCATATTAACCGTGCCACACGGCCGATCACCGCATACTCGGCGTCTTCGCCATTGGAGAAGAAGAACGAAAGGTTAGGGGCGTAACTGTTGACATCCATTCCGCGCGATCTGTAATATTCTACATAGGTAAATCCATTGGATAATGTAAACGCTACCTGGCTAATCGGATTGGCCCCCGCTTCGGCAATATGATAACCCGAGATGGAAACACTGTAAAAATTACGCACTTTATGCTTGATGAAATACTCCTGAATATCCCCCATCAGTTTCAGTGAAAAGTCGGTGGAGAAGATACAGGTATTTTGCGCCTGATCTTCTTTCAGAATATCGGCCTGCACCGTTCCCCGCACCTTTGTCAGCGTATCGATTTTGATCTTTTCATATACATCTTTTGGCAAAACCATATCGCCGGTCACACCCAGCAGCATCAATCCGAGTCCGTCATTTCCTTTTGGTAATTTACCCTGGTATCGAGGTCGCTCGGTACCTTTTTTACGATAAATTTCTTCAATCTTTTTTTCTACCTCTTTTTCCAAGCCGTGCTCTTTGATGTACAGTTCGCACTGCTGATCAACCGCAGCATTCATGAAATAGCCCACCATAGTAGGTGCCGGCCCGTTAATGGTCATCGAAACAGAAGTTTTCGGATCGGCAAGGTGAAAGCCTGAATACAGTTTTTTGGCATCATCGAGGCAGGAAATGGATACACCCGAGTTACCTATCTTTCCGTAAATATCTGGTCTTCTGTCGGGATCCTGACCGTAAAGAGTAACCGAATCAAAGGCTGTGGAGAGCCTTTTGGCCGGCATCCCCAGCGACACATAGTGGAACCTCCGGTTCGTACGCTCGGGGCCACCCTCGCCGGCAAACATCCGGGTGGGGTCTTCGCCCTCACGCTTAAACGGAAAAACCCCTGCGGCAAACGGAAACTCGCCAGGAACATTCTCTTTCAGCAGCCATTTCAATATTTCACCCCAGCTTTCGTATTTAGGCAGACTAACTTTAGGAATTTTCAGGTGCGCTAAAGTTTCAGCATAGGTATCCACGGTAAATTCCCTGCCCCTCACCTTAAATGTGAACTTATCGGCAGCATATCTTTTTTTCTTCTCATCCCAGGCTTTAAGCAAATGCAGATTGTTGGGATCCAGCTCCCTGACGATCTCATCGTACAATTCTTTCAGAGCTACGGTTTCTTTTTCTTTGCCACCGGCTTTCAGTTCTTCCATCGTCCGGCTGATGTTGTACAACCTCCCGGCCACTTTGCTCTGCTCTTCCGCCCATTTATTGTATCCTCTTACGGTTTCGGAAATCTCCGACAAGTAACGTACCCTTTGCGGGGGAATGATGTATATTTTTTCCGGTGTTTGAACAGACAATGTTTTGCCAGGTACAAAACCGGCACCCGTTTTTTCGTTGAGAATTTCCAGAAGACGTTCGTAAAATTCGTTCACTCCCGGATCGTTAAACTGTGAGGCAACCGTTCCATAAACCGGCATATCATCAGGGTCTTTATCGAACAGTCCGTTATTTCTCTGGTATTGTTTCCGTACGTCTCTTAACGCATCCAGCGCTCCTCTTTTATCAAACTTATTAACCGCAACAATATCGGCGAAATCAAGCATGTCAATTTTTTCCAATTGAGTGGCCGCACCATAATCGGGGGTCATCACATACATCGAAACATCGCTGTGATCCACAATGGCTGTATCAGACTGGCCTATGCCCGAAGTTTCGAGAATGACCAGATCGAAGCCTGCTGCATGAGCAATCATTTCGGCATCTTTCACATACCTGGAAATGGAGAGGTTCGACTGGCGTGTAGCCAACGACCGCATGTACACCTGCGGGTTGTCAATAGCATTCATACGTATTCTGTCACCCAGCAAGGCTCCTCCCGATTTTCTTTTGGAAGGGTCCACCGAAATAATGGCAATGGTCTTATCCGGAAAATCATTTAAAAAGCGACGTACGATTTCATCTACCAACGACGATTTTCCCGCGCCACCGGTTCCGGTAATTCCCAGCACGGGTGATTTCTTTTTTTTGCCAATAGCCGTCAGTTTATCAAGCAGTTCTTTCACACCGTCAGGGTAATTCTCCGCTGCTGATATCAGCCGTGCGATAGCCACCTTATCTTTGTTTAAAATATCGTCAATCTTCACCGATATGTCTTTCCCCGTCGGAAAATCAGATTTTTCCAGCAGATCGTTGATCATCCCCTGCAAACCCATCGACATTCCGTCATCGGGAGAGTAGATCCTTGTAATGCCATAGTTATGCAGTTCTTCCATTTCGTCGGGCAGGATCACTCCGCCGCCGCCACCGAATATTTTGATGTGTTCGCATCCGTTTTCCTTCAGCATGTCATACATATACCTGAAAAATTCCATGTGTCCACCCTGATAAGAAGTAATTGCTATAGCCTGCACATCTTCCTGAATGGCGGCATTTACGATCTCGTGTACCGATCGGTTGTGCCCCAGGTGGATCACCTCGGCACCACTCGACTGGATGATCCGCCGCATCACGTTGATAGCAGCATCGTGCCCGTCAAACAAAGAAGCGGCGGTAACTATACGTATATGATTTTTCGGTTTATAAACGGTTGGCATTTGCATAGGTCACTCTTTTTGGAAGAATGCAAATATAAGGAATTTCAAAGGTTTCTATTTTACCTGCCGGAACATTTTACGGCTAGTAAAAACTTGCGATCGGAAGCATAAAAGGCTGATGAAAAAAATTCATGTACATTTGAATTAACTTATCTTATATAATTCAACATGCGAAAAATTAACTTCCTTATTTTAACAGCCATCATTTTTTTAATCTCCTGTGGGGATCACACCTCTGAAAACAGCTCTGTGACGATCACAGATGAGATCACGGTCGCAGAATATTTTGATCAAACGGGACGCGATGATGTACTCACGGGTGGTGTAAAAATGATCCCGATCCAAACTACAGCAGGAGTATTTAACGTATGGACAAAAAGAACGGGCAATAATCCGAGAATAAAAGTACTGATCCTTCATGGCGGGCCGGGTGCTTCCCACCAGTATCTGGAGGGTTTTGATTCGTTCTTTCCGGGAGAAGGCATTGAATACTATTATTATGACCAGCTTGAATCAGGTTTTAGTGATCATCCTAATGATACCAGTTTGTGGCATGTTGAACATTTTGTTGAAGAGGTGGAACAAGTGCGTAAAGCGTTAGGCCTTAACCGGGATAATTTCTACCTATACGGGCAATCGTGGGGTGGTATACTGGCTATCGAATATGCTTTGAAATACCAGGACAATTTAAAAGCACTCATTATTTCCAATATGATGTCCTCTATCCCCGATTACAATATCTATGCAAATGAAGTACTGGGGCCTCAACTTGATCCGGCGGTTTTAAAAGAAATCAAAACCCTGGAAGCCGCAGGTGACTTCAAGAACCCAAGGTATATTGAACTTATTACCGAAAACTATTACCCCGAACATGTTTTAAGAATGCCGCTGGAAGACTGGCCCGAACCTGTTGTTCGTGATTTCAGCCAAACGAACGAAGCTTTTTATATAAGCATGCAGGGGCCCAGCGAATTTGGATCTGTGGGAAATTCCCGACTGAAAAACTGGGACAGAAAGAAGGATCTGCCAAAGATCGCCGTACCCACTTTAACCATGGGAGGCACTTATGACACCATGGACCCCGAACATATGAAATGGATGGCAGACCAGGTTCAGCATGGCAGATATACACATTGCCCCAACGGGAGCCATCTTTCCATTTTCGATGATCAGGAAGTTTATTTTAAGGGCTTGATTCAGTTTATCCGGGATGTGGACCAGGGGAAATTCATCGACTAAATTATACTTATTTCTTCTTTACTTTTTCTCATTTAATACATTGGCCTCATTCACCCGACAGAAACCTG
>Ga0136651_10000500_pt1 | contig 21647 bp, 23 predicted proteins | sample Mar14236cmmetaG_FD_94867 | JGI IMG/M metagenome (GOLD analysis project Ga0136651, IMG submission 94867) | Marine hydrothermal vent microbial communities from Guaymas Basin, Gulf of California to study Microbial Dark Matter (Phase II) - Marker... ... | reverse complement strand
GGTCACTTTTACCCCAATAGGCATTTTTTTCCTCAGTTTGAAGTTAGAAATGTCTTTGGTAGCCACTGTCGGAACAGCTTTCTGTCCTGCTATGGCTGTTATTTCCTGCACGCCCTGGTCGATCAGTTTTTTATCTGCCGTAGCCTGCCCAATACCCTGGTTGATGGTTATCTTAACCAGACGGGGCACCTGCATAATGGAACTGTAATTGAACTCCTTCATAAGTGCAGGGATGATCTCTTCCCTGTATTTTTTCTTTAATGTAGGCATGTATTCCATCACTTAATCTCCTCCCCTGATTTTTTCGCGTAACGAACCAGTTTATTATTATCATTCAACCTGCGGCCTATACGCGTCGGCTCTCCGCTGGAAGGATCTACCAGATTCAGGTTGGATATATGTATCGTAGCTTCCTTCCTGATGATCCCGCCCTGCGGATAATCCTTGTTAGGCTTTGTATGACGGGACACCATGTTTACCCTTTCAACGATAGCCCGTTGTTTTTTCGGAAAAACTTCCAGGACTTTTCCCTTCTGTCCTTTGTACTCCCCGGTATTTACATAAACCAGGTCGCCTTTTTTAATATGTAATTTCTTTGCCATTTCTTTCTATATTTTTCGTTACAGAACTTCGGGAGCCAGTGAGATAATTTTCATATATCTGTCACGCAATTCCCTGGCTACAGGCCCGAAGATACGTGTCCCACGTAATTCATCGGCATTAGTCAACAACACACAGGCATTGTCATCAAAACGAATGTAGGAACCGTCTTTTCTTCTGACTTCTTTTCTGGTACGTACCACCACAGCCTTGCTGACCATACCTTTTTTGGTATCACTGCCGGGCAGGGCACTCTTTACCGTTACGATGATTTGATCACCGATGGAGGCATATTTTCTTCTTGTCCCTCCCAATACCCGGATACACAATACCTCCTTGGCTCCGCTGTTATCGGCTACTGCTAAACGACTCTCTTGTTGTATCATAACTATTTCGCTCTTTCAATTATTTCAACCAACCTCCAACTTTTATGCCGGCTTAAAGGCCTGGTCTCCATGATGCGAACGGTATCCCCCGGATTACAATCATTCTTCTCATCATGGACCATGAATTTCTTGGTTTTGTTTACAAACTTTCCGTAGATAGGGTGTTTCACTTTTCGCTTGACAGCCACCACAATGGTCTTATCCATCTTGTTGCTGACCACAACTCCGATCCTCTCTTTACGTAAATTTCTGGTAACTTCCATCTTTCTGTTTATTTACTCATTTGTCCGGCTATTTGCCTTTGACGTAATTCGGTTTTTAATCTGGCAATGTTTTTCCTTGCTTCCCCAATTTGATTAGGATTATCCAAAGGAGAAATAGCATGGTTAAGTTTCAGCTTAACGAGACGATTCATCTCGTTGTCTATCCTTTCCAGTAATTCTTTGTCTGTCAGTTCTCTTATTTCTTTCGTTTTCATTTCTCTAAATTTTTTAGACAGGAAACATACATCTAATCCTGATAATCCCTGCGCACGACAAACCTGGTCTTCACCGGCAGCTTCTGGGCACCCAGCCGCAGAGCCTCTTTGGCCACTGCAAAAGAAACCCCTTCCACTTCAATGAGGATACGTCCCGGTGTTACCGGAGCAACAAAACCTTCCGGAGCACCTTTTCCTTTACCCATACGAACCTCGGCAGGTTTCTTGGTAATAGGCTTATCTGGAAATATACGTATCCATGTCTGTCCTTCACGTTTCATATGACGAACCACTGCCTGACGCATGGCTTCTAACTGACGGCCGGTAATCCAGGCCTGCTCAATAGTTTTTATACCAAATGATCCGAAAGCCAACTGGTTACCCCGCTGTGCATTTCCCTTCATCCTTCCTTTCTGACGCTTTCTGTATTTTACTTTCTTCGGTTGTAACATAATCGTTCGTGTTTACAATATTATTTGCGTTTTCTGAAACTTCTCGGTCTGTTTTTCTTCACTCCGATGTTGGGAGAAAGATCCCTTTTGCCGAAAATCTCACCATTACAGATCCATACCTTGACACCAACCACACCGACCTTAGTACGAGCTTCTGCCAGAGCATAATCAATATCGGCACGCAGGGTATGCAATGGAATACGTCCGTCTTTATACATCTCCGAACGAGCCATATCGGCGCCACCCAGACGTCCGGATATCAACACCTTAATTCCTTCGGCTCCCATCCGCATGGTAGAAGCAATAGCCATCTTGATGGCACGGCGGTAAGAAATCTTCCCTTCCACCTGACGGGCGATGTTATTGGCCACGATTGTAGCATCCAGTTCCGGACGTTTTACCTCATAAATATTGATCTGTACTTCCTTGTTAGTAATCTTCTTGAGCTCTTCTTTCAGCTTGTCGACCTCCTGGCCGCCTTTGCCAATGATGATCCCGGGCCGGGCCGTATTCACGGTAACGGTAATGAGCTTCAGGGTTCTCTCAATAATGATCTTGGATACACTGGCTTTGGCTAGACGGGCATTCAGGTAATTCCTGATCTTGTTGTCTTCAACGATCTTCTCAGCATAGTTATTTCCCCCATACCAGTTGGAGTCCCAACCCTGTATGATACCCAAACGATTTGATATCGGATTAACTTTTTGTCCCATTTATTCAATATTTGTATTTTCTGCGTTTTCTGTTTCTTCGGCTGTAACATTCTCAGACAACACCAAACTATCAAGTACCACGGTGATGTGATTTGACCGTTTCCGGATTCTGTAAGCCCGTCCTTGCGGTGCCGGACGAAGTCGTTTCAGGGTCCTGCCTGCATCCACATACACTTCTTTCACATACAGCTGACTATCTTCCAATCTTACACCCTCATTTTTCTCCTGCCAGTTGGCGATGGCTGAAAGAATTAGTTTTTCTACTCTCCGGCTGGCCTCTTTTTGGCTGTACTTCAGGATGTCTAAAGCTTTGTTCACATCCAGACCCCTAATCATATCAGCTACCACCCGCATCTTCCTTGGTGATACAGGATCGTTGCGCAGGACAGCCCGGTATTCTCTTTTTCTGGCTTCCTTCAATGCAGTAGCTCTATCTCTTTTTCTTTTTCCCATGATTAATCTCTTTTAAAATTATCTGGCCTTTCCTCCATGTCCTCGCCAAGTACGGGTCGGGGCAAATTCTCCGAGTTTATGACCAACCATATTCTCGGTAATATATACCGGGATAAACTTGTTCCCGTTGTGAACTGCAATTGTATGTCCAACAAAATCCGGAGAGATCATAGAACGCCGGGACCAGGTCTTAATAACTGTCTTCTTGCCCGACTCATTCATTTCAAGAACTCTCTTCTCGAGCTTGTAATCTATAAAAGGTCCCTTTTTTAATGAACGACTCATGGTTTAACTTTTTCTTTTTTCTACAATAAATTTATTCGACTTTTTCTTTTTCGGTCTGGTTTTATAACCTTTGGCTGGCATACCGTTCCGTGAACGCGGATGGCCTCCTGAGGCCTTTCCTTCACCACCACCCATCGGGTGATCCACAGGGTTCATGGCGACCCCTCTGACGCGGGGTCTTCTACCCAACCACCTGGAACGACCAGCTTTCCCAGAGTGTACCAACCCGTGATCCGAATTGGAAACACTTCCAATAGTTGCCTTACAGGTTACCAGCACCATTCTGGACTCACCGGAAGGAAGTTTTATAATAGCAAATTTACCGTCACGACTGGTAAGCTGTGCAAAACTACCGGCACTGCGAACCATGGCAGCTCCTTTGCCAGGAACCAACTCTATGTTATGAATGATCGTTCCCAACGGAATATCCGATAGGTAAAGAGCATTTCCGACTTCGGGGGCAATGCCCTTGCCCGACTGAATGGTTTGTCCCACTTTTAATCCGTTGGGAGCTATGATATACCGTTTTTCTCCGTCTTTGTAACACACAAGAGCAATACGTGCCGACCTGTTGGGATCATATTCAATGCTCCTGACTACCGCTGACATCCCTTCTTTATCCCTCTTGAAATCGATGACCCGCAGCTTTCTCTTATGTCCTCCACCCATATACCTCATCGTCATCTTCCCGGAATTGTTCCTGCCTCCCGATTTCTTAAGAGGCAATAACAACGACTTCTCGGGTTTGACGGCGGTAATGTCATCAAACGTCGCTATCACTTTGTGCCGCTGACCGGGCGTAACCGGTTTTAATTTTTTTACTGCCATAATCGTTTAAATATTGCTGTAAAAATCAATTGTATCCCCTTCGGCCAGGGTGACGATCGCCTTTTTGTAGGAGTTTGTCCTCCCAGCCTGGATACCACTACGTGTATACCTGTTTCTTTTTTTGCCACCATATCGCATGGTATTGACATTTTCCACCGTAACACCATAAAGATCTTCGATTGCATTTTTTATTTGCAACTTATTGGCCCGTTTGTCTACAATGAAACCATACCTGTTCAAGGTCTCGCCCTGAGCAGTCATTTTTTCCGTTACAACAGGTTTAATCAAAATATTCATGACCTATCGGTATTTCTTTAACTTTCAACACTTGCATTCAAAATTTCAATAGCCTTTTCGGAAAACACCACAGCCGATACATGCATTAGGTCGTAAGTGGCTAGGTTATTGATTGTTATAACATCCGCTCCCGGTAAATTACGGAACGACAAATATATATTTTTATCCGATTCGGGTAATACAAAAAGAGACTTTTTATTCCCGATATTCAGATTATCCTTGATTTTCACGATCTCTCTGGTCTTCGGAACTTCCAGGCTGAAGTCTTCCACCACAATCAACTGATTTTCCTTCAGTTTATAAGCCAGTGCCGAACAGCGAGCCAGCCTTTTTACTTTCTTGTTTAGCTTCATGTCATAGCTGCGTGGCCTGGGACCAAACGTACGTCCACCACCTCTGAACAACGGAGATGCAATGCTCCCTGCACGGGCAGTTCCGGTACCTTTTTGCCTTTTGATCTTTCTGGTACTGGCTTTCACTTCGCCTCTCTCTTTGGATTTATGAGTCCCCTGCCTCCGTGTTGCAAGATACCTCTTAACATCGAGATAAATGGCATGGTCATTAGGTTCCTGGGGAATTAGCCGCTCATTCAGAACAACTGTCCTACCCGTCTCTTTTCCTTCTATATTTAATACTTTCAGTTTCATTACTTTGTAATAATTAAGTATGAACCTTTGGGACCCGGTACGGATCCTTTCACTAACAATAAGTTTTTTTCCGGGATGATTTTTATTACCCGCAGAGAAATCATGGCTACTTTTTTTCCTCCGGTACGTCCGGCCATTTTCATGCCCTTGAATACTCTTGAAGGATAAGACGAAGCGCCCAGAGATCCGGGAGCCCTGTCACGGTTGTGCTGGCCATGAGTGGAATCACCCACACCGCCGAAACCGTGTCTTTTAACAACCCCCTGAAAACCTTTTCCTTTTGAAATTCCTCTGATATCCAGCCACGTGTCATCATTGAACAAATCAACGGTCAACACATCTCCCATTTTTACATCATCCCCGAAGCCGGTAAATTCTACCAGCTTGCGCTTGGGAGTGGTGCCAGCTTTCCGGAAATGACCCTGCATCGGTTTGTTGGTGTTCTTCTCTTTCTTCTCATCAAATCCGAGCTGAACAGCATCATAACCGTCTCTTTCGACTGTCTTTATCTGTGTAACAACACACGGTCCGGCTTCTATCACCGTTACCGGTATATTATTGCCCTCTTCATCGAAGACCGAAGTCATTCCTACTTTTTTTCCTATTAATCCTTGCATGGTTTAACGTTTCTTATTTCAAACCTTAATTTCAACTTCAACACCGCTGGGCAGTTCAAGCTTCATCAAAGCATCAATGGTTTTTGGTGTCGAACTGTATATATCCATCAATCTCTTGTATGATGATAACTGAAACTGTTCTCTTGATTTTTTATTCACAAAAGGAGAACGCAGCACCGTAAAAATACGCTTGTGCGTAGGCAGTGGAATCGGACCACTGACAATAGCTCCGGTAGATTTAACCGTCTTAACAATCTTTTCTGCAGACTTATCTACCAAATTGTGATCATACGATTTCAATTTTATACGAATTTTCTGACTCATTATTCCATTAAATGTTTATTATTGACCTATTTATACAATCTTTATTATTCCTTTGGCATTCTCAACCACTTTCCTGGCAATATCCGGCGGCACAGGTTCATAATGCGAAAACTCCATCGAAGAAGTTGCACGTCCTGAAGTGATGTTACGCAATACGGTCACATAACCAAAGTTTTCAGCCAGTGGCACCTTGGCTTTAATCACGCGTGCACCTGCTTTCGACTCCATACCATCAATTCTCCCGCGACGTTTGTTGAAATCGGTAATCACATCACCCATATATTCTTCAGGAGTAACCACCTCTGCAGACATGATCGGTTCGAGCAGGATCGGATTGCCTTTGGGTGCGGCATTTCTGAAAGCACGGTCGGCAGCCATTTGAAAAGAAAGTGAGTCAGAGTCCACCGGATGATAAGAACCATCTTTCACCACAACCTTCAGGCTATCCAGCGGGAACCCGGCCAGCGGACCGCTCTGCATAGCCAGCTTAAAGCCCTTCTCTATGGCCGGCATATATTCTTTGGGGATATTCCCTCCTTTAACCTGATCCACAAACTCCAATCCTGTCACTCCCTCGTCTGCCGGACCTATCTCTACCAGGATATCGGCAAATTTACCGTGGCCACCAGTCTGTTTCTTGAAAACTTCACGATGCTCTACGGTAGTCGTCAGTGCCTCTTTATAAGCTACTTGAGGCTGTCCCTGGTTACATTCCACCTTGAATTCCCGTTTCAGTCGGTCGATCAGTATCTCCAAATGCAACTCACCCATCCCGCTGATAATCGTTTGCCCGGAATCCTCATTTGTTTTAATTTGAAAAGTAGGATCTTCTTCACTCAGTTTGTTTAAAGCTGTTCCCAACTTGTCTATGTCAGCCTGTGTCTTGGGTTCAATGGCCACCCCTATCACCGGCTCCGGGAAAGTCATCGACTCAAGCGATATCGGACGTGAGATATCAGTAATGGTATCTCCTGTACGTATATCTTTCAATCCCACAGCTCCACATATATCGCCGGCCTCTATCACGTCACGTGGGTTCTGCTTGTTGGCATGCATCTGGTACAACCTGTTGATGCGATCTTTTTTGCCTGTACGCGGATTCAGCACAGTCTTACCAGGCACCAACTTGCCCGAATACACCCTGAGATAAACAAGACGTCCGACATAAGGATCGGTAATGATCTTAAAGGCCAGGGCTGACAACGGTGCGTTGACATCCGGTTCACGCGTTATTACTTTATGCGTATGAGGATGGATGCCTTTCACAGCCCCAATATCAAGGGGACTAGGAAGATAAGACACTATAGCGTCAAGTAGCCGCTGCACCCCTTTATTTTTATATGCCGATCCGCACATCACCGGAACGATCGTCCCGTCTATGGTAGCTTCACGGATTACTGCAGCCATCTCGTCAGAAGTGATAGAATTCGGATTTTCAAAATAACGCTCCAGCAACTCATCATTTTTCTCAGCCACAGCTTCCACCAGTTTATTTCGCCATTCGGCAGCTTCGTCGGCCAGCTCGGAAGGAATTTCCTCCAGACTGTATTTTACGCCCATCGTCTCGTCGTCATGCCAGACAACAGCCTTGTTTTCCATCAGATCGATAACCCCTTTGAAAGCATCTTCAGACCCAATGGGTATCTGTACAGGAATGGGGTTAGCTTTCAGTTTTTCACGTATCTCGCTCACGACGCCGAAATAATCAGCGCCAACGCGATCCATTTTATTAACAAAAGCAATACGCGGCACCCCGTATTTATCAGCCTGACGCCATACTGTCTCCGACTGGGGTTCTACACCGCTAACGGCACAAAATACGGCTACTGCCCCGTCCAGTACACGCAACGAACGCTCTACCTCAACGGTAAAATCAACGTGGCCGGGCGTATCGATGATATTGATTTTGTAATCTTCTCCCTTGTATTTCCAGAAGGTGGTTGTAGCAGCTGAAGTAATGGTTATCCCACGCTCCTGCTCCTGCACCATCCAGTCCATCTGGGCGGCACCGTCATGCACTTCACCTATACGATGGGTGATCCCCGTATAAAAAAGGATCCGCTCGGTGGTGGTGGTCTTGCCCGCGTCAATGTGGGCCATGATCCCGATGTTTCTTGTATATTTCAGACGGTCACCCATTCCTGTATCTTCTCTTCTTTTATCCTAAAAACGAAAATGAGCAAAAGCCTTGTTGGCTTCAGCCATTCTGTGCATATCTTCTTTTTTCTTAAAAGCACCTCCCTCTTCCTTGAAGGCAGCCATGATCTCTGCAGCCAGTTTCTCGCTCATGCTCTTCCCGCTACGTTTTCTGGCAAACAGAATCAGATTTTTCATGCTCAGCGAGACCTTACGGTCGGGCCGCACTTCCATCGGCACCTGAAAAGTAGCACCTCCCACACGACGACTCTTCACCTCCACCTGCGGAGTAATGTTCTCCAACGCTTTTTTCCATATATCCAATGGTGTCATCTCCTCGTTCTTCTCATTCTTCATCCTTCCCTCGATGATATCCATCGCTTCATAGAAAATCTTAAAGGAGAGGTTCTTCTTCCCCTGCAACATCAGGTTGTTGACAAACCGGGTTACCAGAGGATCATTATATCTTGGGTCTGGTAAAATCGTTCTTTTTTTTGGTTTTGCTTTTCTCATTGCAAAAAAAATTCAAAAATTACTGTTTAGGCTTTTTAGTTCCGTATTTTGATCTGCGCTGTGTGCGGCCTTCCACACCGGAGGCATCCAGTGCTCCGCGAATCAGATGATAACGAACACCCGGAAGATCTTTCACACGACCGCCACGAATCAGCACGATAGAATGTTCCTGAAGATTGTGTCCTTCGCCGGGAATGTAAGCATTCACTTCTTTCCCATTGGTCAGGCGAACTCTGGCTACCTTGCGCATGGCTGAATTCGGCTTCTTGGGCGTGGTGGTATACACACGTACACAAACACCTCTCCTCTGCGGACATGAATCCAGCGCAGGAGCCTTGCTCTTTTCAACAATTTTCTTCCTTCCTTTTCTTACTAACTGTTGTATTGTAGGCATAAAACCAACATTTAATTATTTTACAAAATTGGAGTGCAAAGGTATTCTTTTTTTTAAAAAAACAACACTCTATTATGGAAATATTTTCCTCTCTCCCCCGGGTTTGCCCTATTTTACATATATATATATTAAGGTATAAACCTGATCACCCCTTTCGGGAAAGAATTCATCCGCAGATTATGTTCTTCTCCCGAAAAACAGCGCACAAAGTTATACTTTTTATAGGAAACTCAAAAAAAACAAATAATTTATTTAAATTTATTTCGGATTACTGGGATTTTGAGAGATTACAATGATGGTCCAACTGGTATATCACTCATTCCCTGTGCCCTGAGCAAAATATCTCTCTTCTCACATCTGCTTTCTTTTAAAACAACTGCATCTTGACAGAAAACAAAAAATTATTACTTTTGGTGCGCCGAATTTTAAAAGAATTAATATTTTGTTCAATTATAGATAATTACGTAAACCATGAAAACGTATCAGACGAAACAGATCAGAAATGTAGTGCTTTTGGGAAATGCCGGTTCGGGAAAAACAACGCTTGCAGAATCCATGTTGTATACCGGCAAGGTTATTGACCGCAGAGGACAAGTTGATCAGAAAAATACGGTGTCCGACTACAATCCCATTGAACAGGAACAGGAAAGCTCCGTTTTCTCCACAGTACTTTATGCCAAGTTCAAAGATCATAAAATCAATTTTATCGATGCTCCCGGGCTGGATGACTTCTCGGGACAGGCTATTGCCGGTATTTTTCCGGCTGATACAGCACTCATCCTGGTGAATGCCCAGAATGGAGTGGAAGTAGGAACTGAGATACATTTCCGTCATACCGAAGAAAGAAACAAACCTGTAGTGTTTGTTATCAACGGTCTTGATCACGAAAAGACCAATTACGAAAAAACCATCGAGACAATGAAGGAAAGTTTCGGCAATCGAATTGCCATTGTCCAGTTTCCGGTAAATGAAGGAGATATCTTCAATGCCGTTATAGACGTGTTGAAAATGAAAATGTACAAATACCCCGAAGACGACGGAAACGTACAGGTGGAAGACATTCCTGACGAAATCAAAGACAAGGCTGAAGAATTGCACAATGAGCTGGTTGAAAAAGCCGCAGAAAACGACGAAGGATTGATGGAGCTCTTTTTCGAAAAAGAATCACTGAACGAAGAGGAAATGCTTAAAGGAATCAGAGAAGGATTGCTAACCCGCAGCCTGATGCCCGTATTCTGCACCTCTGCCAAGAAAAATGTGGGAACTGACCGGCTCATGGAATTCATCGTTAACGCCGTTCCTGCCCCGGACGAAATGCCGGCATCGGTAAACTCGGAAGGGGAAAAGATACCCTGCGACCCCAAAGGCCCCACCTCCTTGTTCGTATTCAAGACAGCTATCGAAGAACATATTGGAGAAATAAACTTTTTCAAGGTAATGTCCGGGGAAGTTACCGAAGGAATGGATCTGATCAACACCTCTGTATCAGCTAAGGAAAGGATCAACCAGATCTTTGTCACCGCCGGCAGGAAAAGGGAAAAAGTACCCAAAATGGTTGCCGGAGATATCGGCAGCACGGTAAAGCTGAAAAACACCAAGACCAATCACACACTCAATGCCTCAGACCAAAACTGGACATTCCCGGCTATCGAATATCCGGCACCCAAATACCGCACGGCCATTAAAGCCAAAAATGAAGCTGATGACGAGAAACTCGGGGAAGCCCTTTCACGTTTTCATGATGAAGATCCGGCTGTGCTTATCGAATACTCTAAGGAACTGAAACAGATCATTATCCACGGACAGGGGGAACATCACCTCAATATTTTGAAATGGCACTTAGACAATATCTTTAAAATAGAAACCGAATTTCTGACGCCCAAAATCCCGTACCGGGAAACCATCACCAAAGTAGCTCAGGCCTCCTATCGTCATAAAAAACAATCAGGGGGCGCCGGCCAGTTCGGGGAAGTGCACCTGGTAATAGAACCTTACAAGGAAGGCGCTCCCGATCCTGTCATGTATAAAGTAAATGGAAAGGAGATCAGGCTAAATATCCGCGACAAACAGGTAATCGATCTCGACTGGGGCGGAAAACTGGTATTTTATAACTGTATCGTAGGAGGATCTATTGACGCCCGCTTCCTGCCCGCCATCTTGAAAGGGATCATGGAACGCATGGAAGAAGGACCACTCACCGGCTCATATGCACGTGACATCAGAGTGGCCGTATACGACGGAAAGATGCATCCGGTCGACTCTAATGAAATTTCCTTTAAACTTGCCGGCAGGAATGCCTTCAGCATGGCCTTCAAAGATGCCGGTCCGAAGATCATGGAACCAATCTACGAAGTAAATGTTTGGGTTCCCTCTGACAGGATGGGCGATGTGATGAGTGACCTGCAGGGAAGAAGAGCTATCGTATTGGGTATGAACAGCGAGAAAGGCTTCGAAAAGATCATGGCCAAGGTGCCCCTGGCAGAGATGAACAAATACTCTACCGCCCTCAGCTCCCTGACCAACGGACGGGCCATGTACACCATGAATTTCTCAGAATATGCCCAGGTACCGGGAGAGATACAGGAAGAACTGCTCAAAGCCTACGAGGCGGAACAAAAGGAAGACTGAAATAAGCTGCAAATATCGCAGCTTTTTTTTTCGAAATTTCCATAACGATAAATGAATGACGAACAAGATCTATGCAATCCGTAATAAATACATATATTTTTCAGTGAATCCAAGAGAAGTAATCAGCTCCACCAACTTTTAGTATCGTATAGCATAAGATCGTTAGCTATTTTTTTAAGTTAATAAGTGTAGCAAAACATCATTTACAAAATAGTAAAATTACCCCACATGTGGGGGGGCGTTCTAATGATATCATTTGGATAACATTGTTAATTATTTTACCAATCATCAAGCATCAAACTTGGCGACAATACCGAATTGATGGGAACGGTTTACATCCCTTTTGGAGAATCGGTAAAAACTGAATTTGCAGGTTATGGTCTTGGGTCAATGGCCAGGATAAGAGTTTATTTTTAACTCACATTCAGCCCAAAAAAATAGTGAATAAAAGAAATCAACTGTCAAAAAACATAATCAGAATGTTTCTTCCGAATTATGCACTACCTTTGAGAAACATAATTTTATTTCAGGATAAAGAACCTGCTAAATAATTACAAAAAAATAAAAAAAAATATTAACAAAAATATTTCCCCGACTAATTTCTTACGTAAATATCTCAAGGCCAGATTTAAATGATTCTCAACTGTCTTTTTAGAAATATTCATTACCCGGGCAATATCTTCGGCTGAAAGACCTTGTTCTCTACTTAGAATAAAAACAGTTTTTCGTTTGGGAGGAAGTTCATTTAAAATTTTATCTGTTCTTTCCCTAAAACTATTGTATTCGATGGTAAGTTTGGTTTCTTCCGAATAGGATTTTGTATTCTCCAGCCACCTGTCTACCAATTTGTAATCTTTAACTTTTTTTCTGAAATATTTCCGGATCATATTCAGGGTAATGGCAAACAAATATCCATTAAATGATTGTTTCTCATCTATGTCTTTCCGTTTATTCCAAATCTTAATAAATACATCCTGTACAAGGTCTTTTACATCCTCCTCATGTTCCATGTGTTTAATTGCAAAGTTATAGACCTTATGGCTATACTTGAGAAATAATTCATTAAAGGCAAAAATATCTCCTTTCTGCAAAGCTTTGATTAATCTATAATCCTCATCGGAATATGCTCCGGAACTCATAGGAATACCTTTTTATTTTTTGATAAAAGTAAAAAAAGATTTAAAAAAACAAAAATGATAAACAGGTACTCTATATTTTCATTCACTTTCCGCAGTAATTCAAAGAAAATTCGTATATGTATTCAATCAAGTGATTTTTTATCTACGTAGAGACCTATGTAGATATCTTATAACCTGCTATTATACAACATTTTATAATTCATGTTATTTAATAAAGTGTCATTCTGAATGGAATCCTGCACAAATTACCAACCGGTCGCCCGGCAGTCATGCAGAATCATTTTTCACAAACAGGAAATACAGATATCCTGATACGGACAGCTCCCATGGGTACAAGGATAACTGGTTCAACAGGTTCGGCAGTTTTAACAGGACTTTGGGGAATTCTACACACCAGCCCTTTTTTATTGAGGGCCCAGGAAGGTATTTTTCTCGCTTGTGTTTTGATCTCTATCGGAGTGTTTTCCGGAGTAAAAGGCATATCATTCTCAGGCCATGGCTTTCTTGAAACCTGAAATGATTTTTCAGGATGTTGATCATCTATAACCAGACCATAGTTCCATGCAGAAGCCGGATATATTTCCCAAGCCGGCCAATTCTTCGTACCTCCTTTTCGAACATAATTCTCCTGTATCTTTAATGAAAAAGTCAGGGGACCATAATTGACAGAAATGCTGTTTTTGTTTTTTTTCCATTTTTTAACACGCAATGACATAGGTAATGTAAGTGTGATCCGGTCATCTTTGCTAAAAATTCTTTCGATTTTTATATAAGCCAGGGGCCGTGCCTTCAGTATTATCTTTTTACCATTTATTTTAAGTTCTGGATTGTTGCACCAACCCGGAATACGAAGATAAAGCGGAAAAGCAACGGAAGTATCGGGAGTGATGATAAATTCAATCTTTTCTTCAAAAGGATAATGTGTCTTTTCTGATATTTTCACATTGATTCCGTTTCCTGCTTTCGCCGTCACTTCACTGGCACAAAAAAAGACAGCAGCCAGTCCGTTGTCGGGAGTTGCATACCAGAGGTTTTCGGCATAATAGGGCCATCCCTGGCCCGAGTTATGCTGACAACAGCGATGAATATGCGGGTTCATCCAGAACATGGGGCCACAGTTATTGATACCGGGACATTTGCTCATGGAATCGGATTGAGGCATATTGGGTGCCGTAAGGTAACGCAGCGCTTTCATATCCGGGGTAAAAGCCGCCGGCAGGGTATTGAAGGCATCATTCTCACAACGATCGGCCCAAACCGGATTTCCGGTAATCCGTACCAAAATTTCGTCAGACAGCATATCTTCCACGATGCCGCAGGTTTCAATAGCCTGACGTGGCCCCGTAAAGCCCGGTCTGCAATTTTCATCTCCTCCGAACAATCCTCCGGGAACCTGTCCATACATCTCCCTGACCGTTTGCCAGTTTCTCTCTGCAGCCTGCAGGTCGGCAGAATCCCTGGATTGCATCCAGTAAGTGGCCGGTTCGCCAAAAGCCTGTGCAATGTTCACATTGTGCCAGTTGGCAATACCGGTATCCCAGCGGGCTGTATTCCGGTGTATTTTCTTTGCAAAATCCAGCAGCCATTTTTCTCCTGTTCGGTTGTATAACCAATAGGTGGAATATAACATGTCTCCGGCACGCATCTTCGGCCAGTAACCCACCAGAAACTTATCATCCGGATATGTCTGCAGGTATTGGAAATATCGTGACATCAGGGAAAGGACACTGTCATTGCCAGCATATTCATAATAGTTCTGCAAACAGGTAAGCATCACCATATTTGGCCACAAGTCGGCTCGTCCCCTGAGATGTGTGGCAATGCCGCTTTTTTCATGTTCGGGACCAAACCATCCGTCATCCCGCTGATTTTTTAAAACAGCATGAATCCACATTTCTGCTTTCCGGATCATCTTTGCATTATTCAGCACATAGCCGCAATTACTGTATCCTTTCAGCCAGTATGGCACCTCCTCCCAACCATGATCTCCTTTCCCCTGTGGGTCCAGCCAGGCATTGTTTTTCTTTTGAAGGTACTGGCTGATTTCTTCCAGGTGACCGTGGAACCCTTCGGCCTGAAGCTCCAGCTCTTTTCTCAACCAGCCTTCCGGCTTTATCGAACCTATCGGTAATTTGATGAACGGACAGGGTTCCAGGGGGGGACGGTTCCCCGTATAGAAGAGATTGGTGGAACCGATATCCGGGCCTTGCACAATCGTAACGGTATTGTTTGCCTGATTTGTGCATGAATATGCAATAAGGATAATACCGCCCGTGATAAATGCCACAATTTTTTTCATACTTTTCTTGTTTTAGTTATTTTTCTTCAAAATTAAAAATTTTCTGTTATTCATAAATGTTAACACCGGGGGTCCAGTGAAAAAAATAAATTTCTCATGTTTCCCACCTGTATCATTCCGGACTAAATGTCAGGTCGTTATCATTTTACCAAAAAAGAATATAGAGAACATCCAGAATAGTAATTATTACTATGGCGCCTATGTTAAATGACATATTGGTATGAAAGATGCGTTCCGGCAACTTTGTTTTTTTCTCCGCAGGACTTTCCTTGTCAAACAGACTGATAACAACAATAAACAAACTCAAGATCAAAAAACAGTAACCCATTTGATTAATGAAAGGAACAAACGAAAAAGCAAATTTGAACACCAAAGCTACGGGAAGTGTCAGAACAGCCACCCATAAGGCAGCACGTGTGGTAGTTTTCTTCCAGAACAAACCAAATAAGAAAATCACAAGTATACCGGGACTAACCATTCCCGTATATTCCTGGATATATTGAAATACCTGATCAAGTGACTGTAACACAGGAGCAATCAAACCGGCAATTATAAGGGCGACAAAAGCAGTAATCCTGCCTATATTTACAGTCCTTGTTTCAGAGGCATTTTTATTGATAAACTGTCTGTAAATATCCATGGTAAAAATAGTAGATGTACTATTAAGCATGGATGCCAAGGAAGAAACTATCGCGGCCACCAATGCCGCAAATGCCAGTCCTTTAATACCTGTCGGCAAAAGACCCATCAGCCAGGGATATGCTTTATCAGCATGTTGTAAAGTTGGCATATATGCTTTTGATACATCACTGAATTTTGTCATGGCAACCGGATCATTTACAAGTACAAAGGCAGTAATACCAGGGATGACCACAAGCAAGGGTATTAATATCTTCAGGAATCCGGCGAAGATCATTCCTTTTTGAGTTTCTTCAATACTCTTCGATGCAAGGGCTCTCTGGATAATATACTGATTAAATCCCCAGTAATACAGATTGGCCACCCAGATACCTCCTATCAACATACTGATGCCGGGCAAATCTTTATAATAAGGATTATCTTTATGCAGAATCATATGAAATTTTTCTGGTGCACTATGATATATTCTCTCTGCTCCGGCAATAACTCCCTGACCATTGGAAACAAAATCCAGGGCAAGCCAGGTGGTCAATAAGCCTCCGCCGACGAGAAAAACTACCTGTATCACATCCGTCCAGGCAACTGCCGATAATCCTCCATACAAGGAGTAAGCGGCAGCAAACAATGCCAGTCCTACGATCCCATATATCAGCGGAACCCTCATGATCGTCTTTACTGCCAGCGCCCCAAGATACAATACAGAAGTAAGATTCACGAAAATAAATACCAGCACCCAGAAAACAGCCAAAATAGTTCGGACACGGTTATCATATCTTTGCTCCAGAAACTGAGGCATGGTATAAATCTTCTTCTCAATGAAAACAGGCATGAAAAATTTTGCCACCAGTATCAATCCCAGGGCAGCAATCCACTCATAAGTAGCTATGCCTAACCCTATTGCAAAACCGGAACCCGACATGCCAATGAATTGTTCTGCTGAAATATTGGCAGCAATCAATGAAGCACCCACTGCCCACCAGGTCAATGACTTACTAGCTAAAAAATAATCTTCCGAGGTTTTTTTGTGTCCTTTTTTATTTCTCGAGACCCATAACCCTACACTCAGGATTACAAAAGCATAAATGACAAATATTGTATAATCGAGTATCTCAAAATAATGTTTCATCTTTGACTTTCTTATTTTTTCTTTATCAATAAAATACCTGCTCTGCCCAAAAAAGCATCTCCCTGTTTCAGCGGCCTTCGCTCATCCCGGTAATGGGATGCAAAGAAAAGATCACCGCCGTCCGTGGAAAATCCTGCCACCAGAAAAGAAATTTTATCACCGTCCACCCAGGGTCCGCACGGTGGTCTTACCACCTCCTTCCACCAGTACTCCCTCCCCTTCTGCATCTGTTAATGTAAGCCAGTTAATATTCTCCAGCCCGGCAGAAAATGGCATCGCAACATAACATCACCTTCTTCCCTTTCCTGTCGGTTGGTAATACAAACATTCGCGCATAAGCTGCCGGCTGTCCCGGTCTTACATGGGAACCCTGCATCTTCCATTCCCCCGGAACACAGATATCTTTCCAAGTTTTGGTATCAGGTACCTGTCCGGAAAAACGATTGCTGAATACCGGATTGAATTTCCAGGTTCCGTTAAGGGATAAAACCGGATTTCCAACTCTGGTAACTTTTTCCGGAACACAAATATACTGGGCTGAGACATTAAGAACAAAGAAGGAAAATAAAATTAACAGTATCTTTTTATACATATTATTCCGAATAAATATTCGTCAAAGCTAACCGTATATCCTGAGGCAAATATATTAAATATCACTAGTATTCGACTAAAATAAAAAAAGAAAGGTACTCCCAAAAGGTTTCCCCTTCAAGTTGTATTATTGTTTTTTGACATAAATAACATGGGAAAAATAAAGAAAGAAATTTTTTCGGACAATCGGACCTTTGGACTGACTTCTAAGGAAGTTTTCAGGTAAAAGGTCTTTGAAGACAAAAATAACTTGGTTGATAATCAAATAGTTCGTTTATTTAATAAAGGCATTCTGATTTTAGTCGAATAATAATGAAAAAATATGAAAATACGTCATAATTACATCTGTCCAAAACAAACCGTAGATTGGGAAGTGCAGACCACATTTGTAAGGAATAATGGCTTCTCTTAATCGAATAATTTAGAATTGAATCTCGATAAATTTAACTTCAAACGGTCTAAAAGAAAGAGGATTGTGTACTTCCCGAATTTCCTCGCCGATGATATTCACTTCTTTCATACTTTTGATGGGACGATTAGCGATTCTTGACGAAAGTCGAAGCATTGCCGACTGACCATCCACTTCCCTGAAATGCAGAAGAATTGCTCCATCAGATGAAAAGGCAGGTCTGGTGTTTATTAAAACAGCATTGGAATTACCATTTAATTCAAGAGTTCTGAACGTAGCATGAGAAAACTCATCCTTTCCCTCAGGAATAGTTCTTGTGAGAAACGGATTTCTTGTGCCCCAGGCAAATTTGGTGGCAGCATTATTGGTCGTATCCCTGCTGGTAGTAATTTGATAGGTCCATTTAAAGGCCCCTAATTGAAAGGCGCGGAAGTTGGTAAACCAATAATTGTTCATAACCCATGAATAAAGCCATGTCTTGCCCGGTTTTGGGTATCGTTCAAACTTACCCATATTGAAATCACTGAACTGCCAGAGAGGGACCTCGTCGCTTACAACTATTATCTGACCTTTCTTCCCTTTAATCGAGACAAAATTTTGAGCCACGTTCCAATCGGAGGATGATCCGGAGAGTTGTTCCCCCTGGGTTAAACTTCCTCCAATGGTCTCAAAAACAATATGTGAACTGGGCAGGCGGAAAGGGAAAGCCACATATAAGGCTTCAGGGGAGGTAATAATATTCTTTCCTTTATTTTCCTGGTAGATCAATTCTACTTTTTTTATATTATTATAAAGTCTGATTTCCCATTGGATACCCATGGGCGCCCCTTCAATTCCTTTTGTAAAACCTTCCATATCGGCCGATATTTTTATACTTTTCCACACATCTCCCATTACTCCCTTATCCATTTTAACGTTGAATACAGTTGTATATGAAGGTTTTACTTCATTTGCAATCCTTTTCCTTTTCAAATCTATCCCAATCACTCTTCCAATTAATAGTTCTTTAAATCGACTGGGTAGCGTTTCTCTGACGGGTTGCCCAATGAAATAGGGACTCTGGTGATCATATAAATCTTCCTGGAGATCCTTATCGTAAAACTCCTTTATCCCTCCTGTTTTTTCATCAATCACGATCCTATAATATTGATTCTCTAAAATCTCTAAATTTTCATTCGACCGGATTTCACTTTCGGATTTATCCTGATCGGTAACTTCAATTTTTAAAGCCTTAAAACCCAAAGCGGGGACATCATTCACTTCCAATTTCCAATATGCACCTTCACGTCTGCCACGCAAAAATTGAATAGGAACTCTTTCCCCGGTAGCAATATCTGTTATCGAGAACACCTTATTGCGGGGGAGTATCTCATCATAAATAAATAACTGAACTACTCCCGAACGGTCCCATCCCATGGGATTAATAACATATATTAACGGAAAAGAAGATTTCTTGAAAAATTTCTGTATTTTCCCCAAGGCATCTTCATTAAGTAGAGTAACTTTTTTCAAGGCCTCCCAGGCATAAGCTCCCTTTTGGAGCCATTGACACATTGAATTGACGCAAAACGGATCGGAAATGCTTTCAGCCGCTCCAAAGGTATGTTCGTCAAAAAACAGGGCATTTTCACTAATGTGTGTAATCTTTTGTTGCAAATCTTCACCCAATTCCCCTCCCATCATCGATACCATGGCAAACAGACCTTCATCCTCCTGTTCCATGTTTTGTACTTTTCTAACCACGGCTGTCTCACGTGGCGCTGAACCGGCACCATCATCCCACCACTCAAGCCATGCCTGACGGTAAACAGACAGTTTATCACCATAATTATTTTCCACATATTTCATAAACTCATTGTCAACTGCGAGCCTTAATTTAGGATATTCATATTTTGCATTCCATTGTTTTACCAAGTCACAGGCTGCCGTTGAAGGGGGTGAATTATCGGTACTATATCCACAAAACTGGACAGCTACCCGGTTAAAGGGGTACCCTTTTCTCTCAAGATCTGCAAGATACCATAACAAATTCTCTGCCCTGATAGCTTTGCTTGCCAAACCAAAGCTATTTCCAGTAAAATAAAGGTCGGCACGAAAAGCAAGTAATCTTGCACCAGACGGTGATTCCCACCAGAAACACGTTGGCTTGTCAAAAGGACGAATGGATCGGGTTTCATTAACCCCCATAGTCAAGTATTTGACTCCCGTCGCTTTCAAATAGTCGGGCATACACCAGGCAATCCCAGTCACATCGTTTTGCATAGCGGTCTGAACCGGAATACCATATTCCTTAAACATCCTAAGACACTGAAGGAAGTCAAACATTATGTTTTCATCAGAAATCTGGATCATATTGAAAGGCATAGCAGTCACTTCAATTCTACCTTCACGGATACGATCCTTTAATCGTTCAATTTGGGAAGGAGGACGGCAACGAAGATACTCTTTCACCACCCAGGCAGCTTCGCATGTCCATCGAAACTGTGAATCATCAGGAAAGGAATCAGTCTTGTCACAATAATCCAGTGCATAGTCAAGATAGCGCATGTGCTCAGCAAGAATTTCCGATTGCGGACGTGTAAAACCAATATCAGTATGTGTATGCTGAACAAAATAAATCTCCCATTTCTTCGGGGGAACAAGAGTTACAGGATATTTCTCTGCCGGCTTGTCATCTATTTTGGCAGAAATGATGATCTTAACATGTCTTTTAACTGCCGGAACAGTGAGCAAAAATCTGTTATTTCCTTTTCTGAGGTTGGTTCTCAACAGTTCTTTCCCTCCTTTTGTAAAAATAATCTTTCCGTCTCTTTCCGCCCGGTAACTTGCAATTACCTGTTGGTATGATTTGCCTCCCTCGTTAAAAAGTACCGGAGCATTTAAAAACTCAACTTTTGACGACAGAGTATTTTGACCGTTCATCTGCAGGGTATTCATAAGTACCACTAAAGAGATAAACAGTGAAATTAAGTGCATCTTTTTCATCTGTTTAAAAATTTTTTGTTTAAAAATTTTTAATAATGAAGAAAATAAAAATTTTCTTCACCTATGTAACCGGTTACTCACAATAAAACTGTTCGTGAGCTCCCTGTGCTCGATTCACTCTCACAAAATTTTTTTTAATCATTTTCCTGTATGAATTTTTGAATAAATCTCCCCACTGCAAGCAGACAGAGTATCATCATGGGGTTGTTAATATTTTCGCCGCTAACGGCGTGAAATTCACCCCTCCCTTGTCCGTCTTTTAGCGGATTAGAAAAATTCCTGTTCGTTTCCTAATAAAATTAATTATCTGAATTTGACGAAGACTCCTATTTCGAACCTGTATTATTTCCCCACACGGCACGACGGTTAGGACGACCCCATTCATAACGTCTTGCCGGGTCGAACCTCCAGTTTTTTACCGGCATGGCAGCATTACAGCTTTTTCGCCACATATCGAGCAGTTGATATAATTCATTTACTTTTTCAGGAAATTTTCCACTGACATCCTCCGTTTCACCAATATCTTCTTTTAGATTATACAATTCTTTATGATTATCGTTCAGAAAATGAATCAGTTTCCAATCCCCTTTTCGCACTGCACTTGCAGGCACACTGTGATGATAAACAGGGTAATGCCAGTATATTGCCCGGTTCTTATCATATCCTCTCCCTTCCAGAACATTAATAAAACTCTTTCCGTCAAACACT
>Ga0136651_10000499_pt1 | contig 21648 bp, 15 predicted proteins | sample Mar14236cmmetaG_FD_94867 | JGI IMG/M metagenome (GOLD analysis project Ga0136651, IMG submission 94867) | Marine hydrothermal vent microbial communities from Guaymas Basin, Gulf of California to study Microbial Dark Matter (Phase II) - Marker... ... | reverse complement strand
TAAACAGGTATTTTGGGCATTCGCCCTGGATTGCCCCTACGGGTACGGTTGTAGGGGCAATCCCTTGTGGTTGCCCCGATTGCTTCTATTAAAATACCTGAAAATTTATGGTTCAGTACTTATGACGATGCTAAGATAACTGATAACTGATAACTGTCAATGATAAATTTTACCTCTAACCCTTATGGATTCACACATTTCATAGATCATCTGAATATCGTTTCTGTCTCTATCCTATTGATTTTGCTAATAATGTCCATTTTATCGTGGTATCTGCTCATCACAAAAGCATTGCAACTGGGCTTCACCTATTGGCGTGCGAGAAAGATACTGAAACTCTTTTGGAAATCAGCCTCATTGGAACCCCTTATCGGCCGTTTAAGTCAACGTCAACTCAACGATCCTTTTTCAAATGTCGCATTACAAGGGATCAATGCCGCACTCTATTATGAAAAACGGGCAGAAAAACAGATTGCGAATCTGAGTTCGCACAGCGAATTTCTCACACGTAACCTGCACCGCGCCATAAATGACAGTACAGCCCAATTAAATTCTGGATTAACGATACTGGCAACGATTGGCAGCACAGCCCCCTTCATTGGTTTACTCGGTACCGTACTAGGTATTTATGAAGCCCTAATCACGATCAGTGCAAGAGGCAATGCCTCTTTAGATACTGTCGCCGCGCCAGTGGGAGAAGCCTTGATCATGACAGCTTTTGGCTTAGCCGTAGCGATACCCGCAGTACTGGGATACAATGCGCTAGTACGTGGCAACCGTGGTTTTTTAACTCAACTAGAAGGTTTTGCTCACGATTTGCATACCTGCTTAAATACAGGCGCGCGTGTTGATATGAAAAATCGCGCAATAATGACAAAGATTGAATCCAGCCTATCCAAAGAGAAAATTGATCTGCAATAAACTGGAATTTAAAATTCTACCTCGTTCACTTACAGTAGCACAAAGTTTCACAACCTCTGTGGCACTCTGTGTTACTCTGTCTCTCTGTGTTGAAGAAAAAATAAATATATGGCTTTTAATCATTTTGAGAACAATTCAAATCATCAACCGTTATCAGAAATCAACATTATTCCCCTAGTCGATGTCATGTTAGTTTTGTTGATATTGTTTATCATCACGGCCCCTTTATTTACCCATCACGCGATCAAAATTGACGTACCCCAGGCTTCAACTCAGGAAATACCAGAAGAGCCTAATAAAATTGTATTAGCCATTGACGAAAAAGGGGGATTATTTTGGAACGATGAAGCCATTGATGACAAAGAATTGATTAAACGCTTTCGCAAAGCGGCCCAAAAAAAGCCGCTACCTGAATTACATTTGCGTGCAGATAAAAAAACGCAATATCAAAGATTGGCTGAAATCATGTCAGCCGCACAAAATGCCGGAATGACGCGCTTAGGTTTTATCACACAGCCCGACAACAATTAACAATTCTGATTTTTTAATTGATAATTGATAATTGATAATTGATGTGAAGCGCCATCTATCAGTCAGATTTGTCCATTTGAGATGGAAAGACATATTAATCGACATTCTTTAATAAATCATTTCAAAATAGGCTATACTTTTATGTAGGGTGGGTTCGCGCCAAAATTTTTCGCGATAAAACTTTTGGCGCGAAACGTGTTTTTGTTGCCCACCATCCTCATTAAAAAGTTCACTTTGTTACCGCGCTAAGTATAATCATGATAATCAGCGTTCTATCCTGATAACTGATTTCCACATTTCACATTTCACGCTAAAGTTTCGCTCCGCGAAACTTTAGCGTGAAATAAAGTTGCGCGCAACTTTTGCGTGAGCCGAAGGCCAGCGAAGCTAAATACAGTTTTTGCGCGCAAAAACTTTATTTCACGCTAAAGTTTCGCGGAGCGAAACTTTAGCGTGAAATGTGGAACTGATAACTGATAACTGTTCCAACCACAACCACAGGAGGATGCTGTGTTAATAGACAGCATTAAAGGAAATGATCTATAAACCCATAACTAACGCTAAATGCCAAACCTTGATATCCCGTCTTGGTTTGAGTTCTCACTTTGTTTTTGCCCTCATTTGGGCTTTGTTTCTGGTGCCAGTCACTTACGCTGATATTGTGGTAACAAGTAACAGCAGTAGTGGCGCTGGTTCTTTGCCACAAGCCATTACTGACATTCCTGCCGGGGAAACCATTACCTTCCACAGTGATTTAGATGGGGAAACCATTATCGTGACTAGCACGTTGACCATAAGCAAAAACCTGACTATTGATGCTAGTGCTTTAACATCGGGTATAACCATCAGTGGTGATAATGCTAATGTTAGGATATTTACAATCAACAATACCGCAACAGATGTGAAGCTCAAGGGCCTGACCATCACTGGAAGCAATCAAACTCATGGTAAGGGTACCATCTACAACGCCGCAAGTAAGCTGACGATAACAAACTGCACCATCACGGGTAATTCTACCAATAATGGTGGTGCTATTTATAACCAAAACAACACGCTGATTATAAACAACAGCACTATCACCAACAACAATGCTAAGAGTGGCGGCGGTGGGATATACAGAAATAACGGCACGGTCAACATCAAAAACAGTATCATCGCGGGAAATAAAAAGAATGGAAGCACTACCGATGCCAATGCGGATTGTTTTGGCACCATTACTTCCGACGAGGGCTATAATCTCGTGGGCACGGGCACGGGTTGTCCACAAACAAATAGTGACCCTACTGACCCTACTGACGACCCTACCAATAAACAAGTCGCTCCTGCTGATGTCTTCGGTAAAATCTTTAAGGATACAACCTTAGTAGATGGCATTCTGCCTTTGATAGGAACCCCAGGCGATAACCCTGCTATTGATGGTGGTAACGGCTGCGAAGCGAAAGACCAACTCGGCACCGAGCGGCCTCAACCTGAAGGTGGGGAGTGTGATATCGGCGCACATGAGTACAAAGCGCCTTTTGATCCTGAACCCACTGCACACCCGACTAGCTTCACTACTGCCACGGTCGATAGCGACGAGCAAATTACGTTGACTTGGACTGATGTGTCGGCGGAGCCGGTTCCGAGTGGCTATCTAATAAAACTCAGTAACACCAGCTTTGATGCGATCACGGCTCCCACTGATACGAATGCCGTGGCAGATGGTAGTGGTGCTAAAAACATCACGCAGGGTACGCAAACCTATCAATGGACTGGTTTAACTGCCGAGACTACCTACTACTTTAAGATTTACCCCTATACGAATGCCGATGAACTGATTGATTTTAAAACGGATGGCACTGTTCCTGAAGACTCAGAAACAACATTGGCCTCAGAACCCACTAATCATCCGGCTGACTTTAGTGCTACCAAAACTGACACAACCATTACACTGACTTGGACTGGTTCGATTGGAACACAATTACCGGCTAAGTACTTGATAGTGGGTAAAACCGGCAGTGGCACTTTTACTGATCCTGCTGATAAAACGGCTGTGGCTGATGATACGAATTGGGACGGTGACAGTGTGGCTGTGAATGTGGATCATGCTACCGGTTCTAATACCTACAGCTTTAGCGGTTTAACCCCTGAAACTCAGTATGACTTCCAGATTTATCCTTACACCAATACTGATGCCAATATTGATTTTAAAACGGATGAGACCATACCTTCTGTTTCCCAGACGACTAAAGCAACAGATCCTGAACCGACTCACCATGCCACTGGATTTGCGGCAACCGTGAATAGCGATTCGATTCTGACGCTGACTTGGACAGATGCGACGGCTGGTGATGGGGAACAAGCACCGAGTGGCTATCTGATTAAACTCAGTAACACCAGTTTTGACGCGATCACGGTTCCCACTGATCTGAATGTTGTGGCAGATGATATCGATGTTTCAGATGGCAGTGGTGCTATCAATATCACGCAAGGTACGCAAACCTATCAATGGACGGGTTTAACGGCCGAGACTACCTACTACTTTAAGCTTTACCCGTACACCAATGCGGCTGCTACGATTGATTATAAAACGGATGGTGATATTCCGCAGATTGAAAAGTTAACTCATGTATCGATACCAGAACCTACCAAAAATGTTACGGATTTTACGGCAACGGCCGAAAACAATTCCATCATTAAATTGACGTGGACTGGTTCGACTGGGGATCAAGTGCCAGCTAACTATTTAATCGTGGCTAAAACGGGAGGTGGTAGTTATGCTGCGGTAAACGATGGCACACCCGTGACTGATAATACCGATTGGGCTGGTGAGAGTGTGGCAGTCAATGTGAATCACGCTGAGGGTGAGAATACTTACACCTTTACCGGTTTGACTCCAGAAACGGATTATGATTTCCAGATTTATCCTTACACCAATGCCGATACCACGATTGATTATAAAATCGATGGAGTGCCGCCGGCATCAGCTACCACCCCGGCAACGGCTGGCGAACCCAGTAATCCGCCGAGTGGATTTACGGCAAAGGCCGATAGCGATACAACAATCACGCTCAGTTGGACAGATTCGACAGGTGATCCACTTCCGTTCGGTTATCTGATTAAAACCAGTGCGACCAGTTTTGACGCGATTACTGCGCCAACGGATGGTACACCAGTTGATGATGATACCACGGTGTCTGATGGCAGTGGGGCTAAAAACATTCGTCAAGGTGTTGGCACCTATCAATGGACAGGTTTCAGTGCGCCGAATACCTATTACTTCAAGAACTATCCTTACAGCAATTCGGGTAGCACGATTAATTATAAAACGGATAGTGTAGAACAGGTTTCAGTCATTATGCCACCCAAGGCACCGAACGGCCTCAGCGCGGGTGCGACTTCAGGAAGTCAAATTAACATCAACTGGACGGATGTCAGTGATGACGAAACCGGTTTTAAAATCTATCGTTCCGATGATGGCGGTAAGACTTGGGGAGAAGAGCCCATCGCCACTCTGGATGCGGGTGCCAATCAGTACGTCAGTGGTGGACTCACTTGTGCAAAAACCTATCACTACAAAGTGAGTGCTTATAATGATAACGGAGAAGGCTATACGATAGTGAGTGCGGGAACTCATCCGTGTCCGGTTCCGCCACCGCCTGCTCCGCCACCTTCGCCACCACCGTCCTCAGGCGGGGGACCATCGGGTGGTTCATCACCTCCTGTGATCACGTCCACGCAAAAGCTGATCATCAACTTTTCGGGTAAGGGTAAAGGAACGGTGAGTTCCAATATAGAAGCCAAAGAGACGAACTGTGATGACGATAAATGTACTTATACTTATCCTCTCGCTTCGCGTCTGATACTTTATGCCCTACCAGATAAAGACTCAACATACGGCTATTGGGCTGGGGCTCTGGATTGCCGAGACGATGCTTTTGAAACGGATAAGGGTGAGGGTCAAACCAAAATCGTTCTGAATAGCGAAACCAGTTGTATCCTATCTTTCGGTTTGAAGAAGCGGACATTAAGCCTGATTTATGTCGGCGACGGCAAGGGTTACGTTAGCACTGTTCCAAGTGGTGACAGCAAGTCTGGCTGCAAAGTCGATAAATGTCGGGTTTTTGACAGCGGTACCCAAGTCAAACTGGTTCCCAAACCCGCAGAAGGCTTCCAATTTAAAGGTTGGGGCAATGATGACGAGCAAGGTTGGGCAAGTGATCGAGATTGCAGCGATAATCAAATGACAATGGATGGCGATAAGAGTTGTACGGCCATCTTTGGCATTGCCACGACACACAGTCTGACAGTAAGTTATGCGGGTTCTGGTATAGGTACCGTGAACCGTAACCCCGTGGGTACAGCTTGTGGTGAGCATTGCACCAGTCATAGCGATGATCAAACGGTTACCCTGACACCAGTGCCCGCTGCGGGTTCAAGCTTTGTCGGTTTCAGTGGTGATTGTAATGCCGATGGGCAAATCGCGATGCCAGAAGACAGAAGTTGCATCGCAACCTTTAATTTAGGAACCGTGGTGGGCCCAACTGATCCCACGCAACCAGGTGATCCAACACAACCAGGTGATCCAACACAACCAGGTGATCCAACGCAGCCAGGTGATCCGACGCAGCCAGGTGATCCGACACAACCGGGTGATCCAACACAACCAGGTGATCCAACGCAGCCAGGTGATCCGACGCAGCCAGGTGATCCGACGCAGCCAGGTGATCCGGTACAACCAGAACCACCCAAACCACCGACAAGTTATCAACTGTCTGTTAGCTTAGCCGGTACGGGTACCGGTAGCGTCAAGGGCAGTGGTATAGATTGCGGTACGGATTGCACGGAAAGTTTCCCACCGGGTACGCCGATGTTGCTCACGGCCGCGCCAGCAGCGGATTCAACCTTTGGTAGTTGGAGTGAAGCTTGTCTGAATGGTCAGATTCATGTTGATGCCAATAAGACTTGCACCGTCACTTTTGTCGCTAAACCCAGTGCCACACTGACAGTTACCAAAGCGGGCCCGGGTACAGGTACAGTGACGAGTCAACCTGCGGGGATTGCGTGCGGTGAGGATTGCACAGAACGCTATATTATAGATCAAGGGCCTATTCCAGTGGCCTTAACGCCCTTAGCCGCTGTCGGATCATTCTTCAGTGCCTGGAATCCAGAATGCCCGAATGGGCAAGTGCTCATGGATGCCGACAAAACGTGTACAGCCATGTTTGAATCCTTTGGCGTATTGCAATTTGCTTCTGGCCCAACGATAGATGTGGCCGCCCCCAAGATAGCACTTGATGAAGAAGCCGGTGCAGTCACCTTTACGGTTAGCCGTACTGGCGGCACATTTGGTCAAGCTTCCATTGATTACACGACGATAGATGGCACGGCTCAAGGCGACAGCGATTATCAACCGAGCCGAGGTACCCTGACTTGGGCAGCTGGTGATGCGGAAGATAAAAGCATTACGGTGACGATCTTGTCAGATAGAACCAAAGAAGCCGATGAAACGTTTAGCCTCAGCTTATTGAATCCCAGTGGTGGCGTAGTTTTGGGCACACCCCAACTGCTTCAATTAACGCTGACAGAAGTGCCTTGGTTTAGCAGCGTTCAATTGGTGATGCCGCGCTACACGGTTCAAGAAAGCAAAGGCGAAATCACCTTGTTAGTCACACGGGCCGGCAGTAGCAAATTTCCGCTCACCGTCGATTATGCCACAGTCGATGGCACGGCAACGGCCGGTAGCGATTATCAAGCAGTCAACGGCACCTTGAATTGGGGCAATGGCGATAGGAAGCCTAAACCGATCAAGATTCCGTTAGTGACAGACACGATTGACGAACCTGATGAAAGCTTCGTGCTTGCCTTATCTAATATTATGGAAGGGGCACAATATGGGCCAAATCAGCAAACCACGGTAACGATTATCGAAACGCCTGCTAGTGCGACTCCGCCAAGTCCAGGTACAGAAGGCACAGAACCCGGAGAGGGTAGTGGTACAGGTACCCCAAGTACGCAGCCAGGTACGGGTGCCCCAGGCACAGAACCCGGTACAGGTGTACCAGGTACAGAGCCGGGTACGCCTGGCACAGAACCGGGTACCGGTTCACCAGGTACAGAAGGCGGTTCGCCTCCTGTTGTAGAAAAACCGTCACCGGGCATCTTGCAATTTAGCGCGCCCAGCTATGATATTGACGAGCGTGATGGCAGCGTGACGATTGGGGTTACTCGCACAGAAGGCAATAGTGGTGCGATTGCTGTCAATTATGCCACTCAAAATGATTCGGCCTACGCCGCAAGAGAGTACACAGAAAGCTACGGCAAATTGCGCTGGGCTGATGGTGAAACCAGTGAAAAGCAGTTTCGCGTCAGCATTCTGGATGACACCTTAATGGAAGAACCGAAACGCTTGATCGTGATACTGTCTAATCCGACTGAAGGCGCGACACTGGGAGAGAACATCCAAGCGGCCATTAATATCATAGATGATGACAAAGCCCTTTTGCAGTTCTCTTCAAAGAGCTATATTGCCACTGAAAGTAGCGCGCAAGCCGTTATCACAGTCAGCCGCAACGGCGGGCGTTTAGGTGAAGCCTCAGTAGACTATGCAACCAGCGATAGCACAGCAAAAGCGGGTGAAGACTACACAGCAACCCAAGGCACATTGACTTGGCTCAATGGAGAAGACTATGACAAAACGATCACCATTCCTCTGATTTTTGATCGCGTTAGCGAGGAGAATGAGATTGTCGTGTTGAGTTTATCCAATGCCAGCGACAATGCCGGATTAGGTACGCCCAGCGAAGCCACACTCACTATCACAGAAAGTGATTCAAAACAGTGTGAAGCGGGGCAAGTTGTTGATTGTGCTCTGATTTCAGAGGACAAAGATGCACCACCCTTGCAAGATGCCAGAATTTCCCCGAAAGGAACCGTAGCGGGTGTTAAACTGGCGGGTAATGTCAAGAATGCCGGTTGGGTGCAAGATGTTGAGCTGATGCCCAATACGCAACTGACTGGCGGCACGGTAACAGGCGAGATCAGTGGCCCAAGTCATCCTAACCAATCTGATCAACCCGCAGCCATTCTCATGGATGTCAATATCACCACCGGTGCCAAATTAAGCAATGTTGTGATTGGTGGCCAATCTGTGATTGATCCGGCTGTCATCGAGAGCGAAGATGGATTAGGAGAAGGGGTGCGTTTTGAAACCAATAGTCTGATTCCTGAAGAGCGTGATTTAGGTAATCTGTTAGGCCGAATGCAAGAGGATGTTTTTGGTCAATATGCTGTGAATTTGGCAGACGATGTGCTGTACAATAGCGCCAGAGGCGGCATTTTAGGGGCTATCAACAGCTTATCTCAATTGAAGAATAACGGTTTTGTGTTACGGCAAAATCCGAAAACGGGCTTTTTAGAAATAGAGAGTGCCGATATCCTGTATGCCGTGTTGCCCATGCAAGTCAAGCACATCTTGAAAAAACAAGTGGCTAGAGATATCCGGCAAGGTGTGTACTTACAGCCCGATCACAGCGTCATCTTCATTACGCACACCGGACGGGAAGTGATAACGCAACCGGTGATGCAGGCACCTAGGGTTTTTAATCAGGCCTTACGCAGTTTTGGGCTAGAAAGAGCCATCATGCAAGATAATGGTAATATCCAAATCCCGTTCGATAAAGCAAACTATCTGATGGTGCGTTCCAGTTTGTACTCTCAACAGGTACCTGCTGAAACCGCATTAGGTTTTGCGATTAGCAATGGCGGTGTCTCTTTTGTGTTTGATGATGACAAGGGTATCCGTCGTCACCAACCCATTTACCCCGCATCGGCAGATCCAGAAGCCTTGCAAACGCTGTTTAAAAACGATGCCGTATTAGGCAGTGAGGGGCAAGTGGTGATACGGGCCGGCACACGCCGCTATCAAGGCCAATTTGATTACTTAGTCACTCGTGGACAGAAAAGAGAATCTGGCTTACAAGTTCAAGAGATTGGTGATCTTAACCATGATGGTTGCGAGGATTATCGGATAGATTACCGCAATGGAGATAGCCAGATAATGTATTGTTTGCCGTAGTTGGAGTGAGGAGTACAACGGATGACGGGGATAAACGGATTGAAATGAAGGCAGATTTGACTGATTCGCCTTATTGACACTGATCAAAAAAATCCGTTTAGGCCAAAAATCCGTTGTACTAATCTGTTGTACTAATTGAACGCTGATTTGACTGATTGTCATGATTAACGCTGATTTTTAAAATCAGCGTCAATCAGTTAAATCATGATAATCAGTGTTCTATCATCTTAAAATCCATTTAGGCCAAAAATCCGCTGTACTAATTAATTGATAGAAAAAATATTATGAATTATGCAATAGAAGGCATTTATCAAAATGGAAGTATAGAATTTATGGAAATGCCTCAATTTCATAAACCTGTCAAAGTCATGGTCATTTTTTTTGAAAATAAGAAGGAAATCAAAAAAATAGGCGGCCTTTTCAAAAAATTTACAGTTGATTATGATCAAATCGAACAAGATTTGAAAGAACTGAAACAAAATTCTTCGGCACATATTCTTGAGGAATTTGAAAATCTATGAAAAAATATGTGACGGATACACAGGCATTGATCAAATTTCTCAACGGAAAGAAAGTCATAAATGACATCCTTGATTCGGTTTTCAAAAAAACCGATAAAGGGGAAAATATTATTATCATTCCGTCAGTTGTCCTGTTTGAAATAGGGTATTTGTATGAAAAACAAAGGATTCCCGTATCATTGAAGGATATCAGAAGCATATTGGAAGATTCTATCAATTACAGAGAAGAAAAACTTTCGCTAGATATTATTGAATCTTCATTTGAAATAACAGACATCCCTGAATTACACGATCGTTTGATCGCAGGGACAGCACGATATTTGAATCTTCCTCTGATTACAAATGATCCTGTTATATTGGCAAGCCAATTTGTTTTGTGTCTATAAATAAAGTAAAAGATAGCCAGATTATGTCTTGTTTGCCGTAGTTGGGTAAGGATAGAACGCAGATTTGACTGATTATCATGATTAACGCAGATTTTTTAAATCAGTGTTCCACTTAAGAAGTTTTTGCGCGCAAAAACTTCTTAAGTGGAAATCAGTTTAATCATGATAATTAGCGTTCTATCTTGTTGAAAGTCGAGAGAATGCTTAATAATAAATAGGTATAATTCAGCACTTTGTTGATGGGAGAAGCCATCATGTTAAAAACGTTTAAAGCGGAGAACAAAAAAGCATACTAAAACGGTTACTCTAAATCAAACCCAAAGCTATTTAGCCGCGTTAATAGCGCCCTTAAAAATGGGTGAGGAAATTGTCATTGTTAGAGATAAAACACCTTTTGCAAAATTAGTGGCACCAACACAACCCATTGCTAAAAAGCGTACTATTGATAAATACAAGGGGAAAATAAAAATGAGTGATGATTTTGATGCCCCCTTGCCAGATAACATTTGGGGAGGGCTTTTTGACAAATGACTTTACTACTTTAAAACAAAATATATTTTCGTTCCAAATTTTGCGGTTAATTTTCGTTCCAAATTGATTTTGCGGTTTATTGGAGTGCCAACATGAAACATCCATTTCTATTTGATCCAGAGAAAGCAGTAGAAACAATACTTTATATTGCAAACAAAGTACAAGGCACTGACTTTCATCGTATTTCAAAGTTGATGTACTTTGCCGATAAAATGCGTTTAGAAGAATCTGGCCGTTTTATTTGTGGTGATAGCTACATGGCTATGAAACATGGGCCAGTGCCTTGCAAGACGTATGATATCTTAAAATCCATGCGTGGCGAAGGTTTGGTGTCTGTCATAGCCTCTGCCAAAAACGCGTTTACAGTTGAAGAGAAAAACATTGTGAAGCCGCTGAGACAGGCAGATTTAGATTATTTTAGTGAGTCTGATTTAGCGTGTTTGGATAAAGTTATTAGTGAATATGGCGAGTTATCCTTTTGGAAACTGACCGAATTAAGCCATGATAGTGCTTGGGAATCTGCTGACGAAAACGATTGTATAGAAATTGAACAAATTGTTGGAACGATTGCCCATTCCGAACTTTTACTTGAACATCTAAAAGACCGTTTTCCGGGGTAATTCATTGTGAATCAAGGAAAAATCCAAAAGTGGCAAGTATTTATACTTATTTTTTTAGATTAAATGGCAATCCGGATTTAAGTTTCATTAAAATACCTAGCTCCTTTTGATATCATGGCTCATCTATCTATAAAACGCGATTTCGCATCGTAATATATACTCGGTACGGGAATAAACTTTCAGGCAAAAGTTCGCTCCGCGAACTTTTGCCTGAAAAACTTTTCTCTAAGAGCGCATTCCCAAAAAAAGGATCATTATCAATCTGGGTTGTCGCAAAATAACAGGCACGCCAATTGGGCCGATGGCAAAATAACAGGCATGCCAACTGGGCCGAAAGCAAAATAACATATGCACTTTTGGTTTGACATAAAAGTTTTTCACTTAACAAGTTTTTGCGCGCAAAAACTTTATTTCACGCTAAAGTTTCGCGAAGCGAAACTTTAGCGTGAAATGTGAAAAGTTGTGCCCATGTGCAGTATATCAACCTACACGCTTGAAAAGTCCCACTTTGAGACCTATCATACCCAATTTGAGACTCAATTGAGTGGAAATATTTGATGCCACAAACAATCACCATCGGCGATGCGCTTTTTACCAAAACCCAGCAAAAGATCATGGGATTATTATTCCAAAAGCCAGACACAACATTCTATCTGAATGAAATTGTACGACTGGCGGGAATTGGCAAAGGTACGATTAAACGCGAGCTGGAAAAAATGACGGCAGCAGGTTTACTGACAGTTAAGCCTATTGGCAACCAAAAACACTATCAGGCCAATTCATCCGCTCCAGTTTACAATGAATTGATTGCTATTACTCGCAAAACATTCGGTATAGCCGATGTTATACGACAAACCCTTGAGCCAATAAAGGATGCCATCGTTTTTGCCTTTATCTATGGCTCCATTGCCAAAGCGACGGATACCAAAAAAAGTGATACTGATCTAATGATTATCGTGGGCAATGATTTGGCTTATGCCGATATAATGAATTTATTGATTCCTGCCGAATCAAAATTGCAACGCGCCATCAATCCAAATATTTATTTGCTATCAGATTTCAATGAGAAGTTGCAACAAGGAAATAGTTTTTTAAAACGTATTTTTGCAACAAATAAAATCATTATCATGGGAAGCGAAAATGTCATTAGAAAAATTGGATAATCTAGTCAAAACAGGGCACAAAAAACTTGAGCCACCCAATCAAGATGAATTTGATGGCATGATTGCTTCTGCTAAAGCGCGCTTGCAAGATAGTCACTTAACTGGGCTGTCAGCAAATAGCCCGTTTTATCTTGCTTACTGTACCGCGCAGTATGCTGAAAATACAACCGTGAAATTAACGATCTTCGTAGGGTGGGTAAGCGGGCGGCCCTGAACTTCAAATCAGCCCAAAAACGAATCGCCCGCTTGCCCACCATGCCTTCTGCATTGATAGAAAAATCAATGTTTAAACCATCAATCTTATGAAAATAACTTTTCACGTAAAAGTTTTTGCGTGCAAAAACTTTTACGTGAAAAGTTATTTCGTGAGCATTCCTAAAGCAAAATAAATTTGGAACGAAAATCGGGCCTTCAAGATTTATTGATATGACACCTTTTTTTAGAAATGCGCCTTTTTGAACTACTGATTATCTCATCACTCTATTTGTTTATTAAGTTTGGCAAAGAATTGATGCACATCGTCATGGATTTCAGAAGCTGTCATATTCTCAGCCACAGTGCGACGGGTTAATTTGATCTGAAACTTATCCTGTAATCGCTGAAAAAGACAATCCGATTTTTTGAATAACAACTTTTTACCATCAACTACCTGGAAAACATTCGCTTTAACGGTTTTCCAGGTTTGATTAGGAGGTAATGTCAGATTTTCACTGGCAAAAAACTCTTCAATCTGTTCTTCAATGGCCTTAAAAACCTTTTCATCTCTTTGATTTTTTTGCCTTGCAGCACGTATCCAACTGTCAGGCACTAATAAATAGTTATCAATGTTTTTACGTTGCCATTCATGTAAGACAGGATTATCTGGCGGTGGATGAAATGCGTCATCATCATCATAATCAAAAAGTACGAAACGTTTAACCGGGTGAATGATTTGCTTGATACCGGCAAAATGCCGATCCGCATTATCTTTCATCTGCTTTTTGGGCCCACCACCCATAATATGAAAACAAACTTTACTCATATTTTCTTCTGTATTCAATACCTTAGCCCAACAACGCAACAAACGTTCATCATCTTCGCCTTCTACATATAACATCATGGGTGAATCAAGCAATTGAGTGACTTCTAAATTCGACACATCTGCCATAGCGGTTAAAATAGCCGGTGTCGCTTGAACTCGTTGCGGTGTCAAACTGAGCAATGACATGATCTGGCTCACTTCAACGCCCTTAATCAATTCCTCCGCATGAGTTGCAATCAGAAATTGGATATTTTTCTCATGTGATTTGTCATAAAAAAATTGAAAATATTCCAAAACCACCCGTTGTAGATTGACATGCAAATGAGCATCAGGTTCATCCAAAAGAAGGGTTGTGGGTTGATAGCCATACAGAAAAGCTAAAAGCGTCAAAGTTTGGTGAAAACCGCTACCCGCCGCAATAATGTCATAAGATTTTTTACCTTGTTTATATTCACAAATAATTTGGGTATCCACCCCTTTTTCATATTGGGGTGGTTTGAGTTCTACCGCAAACCACTCTTTGACAACACGTTGAATTTTCTGCCAATCTTGCGGATTGGTTTCCCAGACTCGCAAAAGTAAATTTCTTAAAACACTGCCCGGTTGCGCTTTGCCAACCTGCTTGCGTAAAGGAGCATCATCGCGCCATTCTTCACTGTCTTCAAGCCCAGAAAACGGCGGCACATAAACAATAATGGGCAATAACTGATTCTTATCTAAGGTTTGAAATGTTTTCCAACCCTCGGCGGGTATGGCATAAACGCTTTGGGGAGAGGCATAACGTAAATTGACTGCGAACGTATACGATTTACCGTTATGAGCTATCCAAGTGACTTTAATTTCAATCAAAATACGGGCTTGCTTTTTAGTACCATTTTGACTGGAATAATGACGCTCGGTACGTTCATTCCAAAGCAAATTGAATTGTGGAACCGGTAAAACGGTAAAATTGGGCAAAACAATTTGTATGCTTTTAGGTTCCCTGTGTTTAGCACGACGAAATTCATCAAGACAAAATTGCCAAATAGCTAAAGCTTGTAGAACAGTACTTTTTCCACTATTATTGCGTCCAACCAACAAATCAAACGGCTCAAATTCATAAGTTTGTTCAGAAATACGTTTAAAATTGCGTAAGACTAATTGGGTAATCACATTTTTACCTATACGATGATAGCGTAGGGTGGGAAAAGATTGTTGCCCACCAATCAGCTTTAATTTGTCATTATATATAATAGATGATGGTGGGCAAACGTGTTGTTTGCCCATCCTGCTCCATCTATTGCCCATATCATGAATTTACAACGTTTTTAATTCTATCTGCCACTTCTTGAGCGTACCAGAGAGATTGGGTAGCATCCCGCTCTGTGAAGATATTTTCCAATTCATAGTCTGCTATTTTTCTTAAATTCTTCATGCGAGACAGCAAACCGGCTAAATCGTCTAAGTCTTGTTGTTGCAGTTTCCTGATAACTTCTTGATGAGAGTCTTCTTTTGGAACCTGAAAACCATATTTCCTGATTAATAAATTGACACATTGATGATAAGCACAATAATAGGCACGACTGGCAACATTTCGGAAGTAAATTTCCTTTTTGTTTTTGTTGACCGATTTCCATTATTTCATCTGCAAACTCACAAAAATCATCAGCACTAAGTACTGAAGCACAAATAAACAGGTATTTTACCGCAAGGGGCATTCGCCCTGGATTGCCCCTACGGGCGGTTCGTAGGGGCAATCCAGGGCGAATGCCCCTCTTCTTGGTTGTTTCTATTAATTTACCTGAAAATTTATGGTTCAGTACTTAATTGTCATACGCTTTCTCAAATTATCTGAACATCACGATCATGTATTGTCTAACCTGTTTAGAAATATCCCCAGCACTATTTACTAGATGCAAATTCATTTTAAAGACTTTATCCAACGGTTCATCGCACGGAACCATTATCTGGTAGTCGATCCAAGAAGAAGACTCATCACTTGATAAAGAGATTTTTTTGTGACAAAACGACAATTCTATGCCGTTTTGTTCGGCAATAGTGAAGGCAAGACTGATATAAGCCTCGGTTTCATTATCGTTGAAGGCATGTCTAACCACAAATGCCAAAATCTCGTTTGCATCGTGGATTAATTCATGGGTTTGCCCGGTGATTTTTTGCCATAACTGAATTAACTGATATAGCTCCCTAAAACGCCCCGCATTTCTGCACTGATAGATATGTTTCTCCACAATTTCTGGAATCGTGCTGCTATTATCTCCCAATAAATCACTAAATTGGCTCAGCGTTTCAATGGCAACAAACCGAACTTGTTCATCTGTACTGTCTAACCATTGAATAAATTGAAGCGGGGAATGTTTCACTAGCACTGGTAACGCACGTTCCAACTGACTTAAATACGCCTCCCTTGTTTTAAAATCAGATTGTGGTATTGCCCAATTTTTATCTGTTTCTAACATCATTATATTCTCCGAAAAGCGTCTATCCAAAAAGATTGAGGCTCAACAACAAAATCATTTGAATTTTAATCAAAAAAATTGACGTTTAATCAATTCGACTTTGTCACATCATTACACCTAAGTCATTGATTTTTTATGTATAATTAATGACTGTCAAAAAGGGTATTACTTTGTATTACTTAACAATATACATCACTGAAAAAAAATAGCAAACCGCTTCATTAGTCATTGATAAAATCCTCTTGCGCCTCTTGCGCCTTTTGCGCCTTTTGCGTTATTTTTTCGCCTATTGAGTTTTAACACTTGACAGTTGTACAAGGTGCTGATTTTCAGCACATTTTTTGTCACAATACACTATTAAAAACAATAGGTTATGTCTTATGATGCTGATTTCAACTGTCAAGTGTTGAGATTCAGCAGGGTGTGATTAAAAGTACATGGTTTTTTTATTTTAAAAATAAAAACTTAAAACGCTAAGGCACCGAAGGGGTTGAATGTGAATAGCCCCAGGTGGAACCTGGGGTTCCTAGCCATGCGGTTTTAATCACACCAGATTCAGCACCGACCTAAATACCTTATTTTTATTATGTTATATAGACAACCATGCTCACTTTTGCCGAACAACTTAAAAGTCATAAGAAGCGTGCTAAAGCGAGTGCAACGCGCTTAGGGCAAGAAATCGGTTTAACAACACAAGCCATAATAAATTGGTTAGAGGGTACGATACCGAGAAATAGTGATAAAGTGGTTCGTGCGGCTCATTTCTTACGATTGAATGAGCAAGAGACGAATGACTTTTTAAAAGCAGCCGGTTTCGAGCCAGAATATCCAATTCCTGAAGATTTACCGAAAGTGATTTTTGTTGATTTTATTGTTCATCTTTTAGATAAAGCGTCAAGGCAACCTATCCTCTTGTTAACGCAAGCGAATTGGGGAGAACCGCCTTATCGTGAAGCCTTATTGGAACAGGCCAAAAAAAAGTATTCGGCTGAAAATGTGCTGCATCTTCAACCGCCTCATAGCGTTAACGCGGATGATAAGGTTTACTTTTCAGATTTAGCTGAGCAGTGTGGATTTGAAGAGGTTGAAAACGATATTGGCTTTGAACAGGCCCTGAAAAAACGATTAAAAAATCGTACGGAGTTGTTTTTATTGGGCAGTCGTTTTGAACAAGGCGTGCCAGCGTTACGCAAACAATTAGCCAGTATTCTGCGTAGTTTGACAGAACGATATCAGCATCTACATGTCATACTCTGTGGTGGGGAAAGCTTAGAATCACTGAAATATGAACATGGCAATCTCTCTTTGTTGACGAATGCCGCGGTTCAACAATGGCCAGAATTGAGTGCAACCGAAGTCTACTTATTAGGCCAATATCGTTTTAACGAATTGCGTTTGAGTGATGCCTTAGTAGAGGGCTTTTTAAATATCAGTGGCGGGCATCCACAATTATTGAATGAGTGTTTTAAAATACGACAAACCTCTCCAAATTTTCCTTTAGCAAAATATACTGAAGTATTAAGCACCAGCGTAGAGTATATCTGGCAATCATTTATACCCTTTTCTCAAAACGAAGCAGACAAAGAAACCGTCTGTAAATGGTTACAGCAAGAAGATTTAGGCAAAGCCTTGCCTTATTTGCTTGATAAGGTATTGCGACAATTGTATTGGAAAAATTTATTGGTCAAACAAGAAATCAATGGGGAAAAACGTTTGTGTTGGCGATGTGAGGCGATACGCCTAGCAGGGCATGAAATTTTATGCAAAGGGGAAAAGGGAAAGGGGAAGGCATCATAAAAGGGCAAGCGCATTGTTTCTCTATTTCTATCTTTATGCTTGCCCCAATCAGTGTTTACTGATTTTTACGCTGAAACAGTGCAGCGGCTAACCAGCCAAACATCGTCGTGTTTTGTTTCTGTTGGTTTTCAGCCAACCAAGTATCAAATTCCTCGATCTCTTTTCGAGTTTTCGCATGTTGGCTGCCTATCGTCGCATTGAGTGCATCAAACTGTTTATTATTCTCTTGCTGGCTCGTTTCAACAGCCTTTTTGACTTCTCGTTCGCTCGTTTTGATAGCCTGTTGTGTTTGTTTTTGGCTCGTCTTGATATCCTTTTTAATGACATGCTGTTCCTGCTTGATGGTTTCAGTGTCTTTTTGAATACGATCCAGTATTTCTGCAATGTCGGTCATCTCTTCCTTATTCAGTTCTGAGGATTTAGCTTGATAAGGGACAGCCGTTTTCATTTTTTCAGTCAGGTTCGCTGACATAGCCATGCTATGAAGTTTACTGGGCTTCCTCATCACGCATCTGACGATAGCCTCAACCAAATCAACATTGACTTTGTATGGCGAAAAAGCGAGCTTGATATTACCCAATTCACCGTTTTGAGCTAAGCCCCCATTATTTTGAATAATCAAATCAATCAGGCCTGTTTTGGGGTTACCGCGAAATCGAAACTCAACATTAACGGTGGTTTCTATCTGAAATTCCACTTTGAGAGAGCCATCACGACAGGTTTCTTCAAAAATTTTGAAGCCTAAATCATGATCACACAAAAACTGTTCTAATTTCGTTTTGGTATTGCGATTTTGATCACTGTCACGGAAATCAAAAAGACGGAGATAATTATTGCGTTCTGATGAACATTGACAGCATAATCCAAAATCACCAGCCCTATCTTCGCCAAAATCACCCCTTTGTGTGACTTGAAACTGAGTCAAATTGCCCTCAATTGTTTCTAAGCCATCAATATCATATTGGACGGGTATCCGTACTTCTGCCTTCAACTCGTTTAGCAGTTCAGCCAATTCGTTCATGTAGCAACGTATGTAGTTTAAAGGGAGAACAAGCTCTTCGTAGGTTTGTCTTTGTTTGATCCGCTCGCGTATAGCTTGCGCTTCTGCTTTTTTGAGTTTGGCGCGTCTTAGCTCAGCCTGTTTTCGGAGTTCTGCTATTGATTGTGGGGCAATCTCTTGCCCGTTTTCTGCTTGACAAGACATCATTTCCTCCTACCAATTTCAATGTAATCTAAATTTATTTTGCTTCTCTTGGAGTGCATGTTATTTTGCTTCGGCGCATAGTTTACATTATTTGTCAAAGAAAAAAAACGAGAACATTAATTAATAAATTTTTGAACAAATTTTTTCAACACAGAGATCACAGAGGGCCACAGAGGCCCACAGAGAATAAGTCTATGATTCTTAATGATATTCTGATAAAATACTTTATAAATGTATGTGTTTTTTACCCCTAATTTAAAAACGGATAGGTGCTAAGGATCCAATCCTTTCTTATATACAATCCCTATAGTTATCAATAAAGGGCAACCACAAAGGATTGCCCCTACTGGAGACAAACTCAAACATGTCCATCACTCTTTATAGCTTATTGATTTTATTATTATTATTGCTGATCTTATGGCCCGCTTTATATTACCTGCGTTTGTATCGCCATCCGATTGTCGTCAATTTGTCCGCTAATCCCACTCAGTTATTAGTCATGCCTTTAGAACAACTCGCCCAAACGAAACAACTACTGCAAAAAACACATCGACTGAACATCATATTAGCAGAGAATGAAGTGGATATCACTTGGTTAGATGATGCCATTGATTTTTTGAGCGCGACTTCAAATGAGAAACGCTGTGAATTATTAGCAGAGCGATTAAATGCCGTTTGTGAAAGGCCAAAAGCCAATCAAATTGATGAACATGTTTTCGCATTATATTTAGGCGAAACCTTTCCGCTCAATTTTGATCGCTGTCTCTTGTACTTTTCCCCACCAGCTTTACCCGCGGCCGACGTGATCAGGCGATTACAAAAAGACGACATGTATTTACGCGATGTAATAGTGATCAGTTTAACACCCCGTCAACAAACACAATTACGTCCCCATGGTGAAAATACCACCACACGCTGGGTGGTACCCAATAGCCGCGAACTCACCGCTTTACTGTTACATTCTAAACCCATTGCCCTATTTGCCAGATTGTTAGCCAAACAATTGGCTGTCACGCGCCTATCACCTTATGAAACAACAGGCGGTGTCACCAAAGAAACCGCGTTTTTTGGGCGAGAAAAAATCTTAGCGCACATTTTAAACCGTGAACTGACGAATTATTTGATCATAGGCGGTAGGCAAGTTGGCAAATCAAGTCTACTGAAGCAGATACAACGGCATTACCAAAATCATTTTCAGGTAGAATGTCATTATTTGGTGCTATTTAGAAATAATTTACGAGAAGAACTCACAGTCAGCTTCAATTTATCTAAAGACACATCACTCGATGATTTACTGGAAAAATTAGGAACCATTCCGAGAGGGCGACATCGTTTACTGCTCATTGATGAAGCGGATAAATTCATCCGTGATGAAATCGACAAAGGTTATCCCATCTTAAGTTTTTTTCGCGGTTTAAGTGAACAAGGGCGTTGCCATTTTATTCTAGCCGGGTTTTGGGATTTATATGATGCCGCCGGCTTGAATTATCAAACGCCGATTAAAAACTTCGGCCAATCTATTTTTATAGGCAAATTAGAACCAGAAGCCTGTCGGCAATTAGCCACTCAACCGATGACGATGCTCGATATTCGCTATGAACAAGCACAATTAGTTGAACACATCTTAAAACAAACCGGACAACGGGCGAATTTGATTGCCACCGTGTGCGATCAGATGTTGCAAAAGCTCACCCATGAGAAGCGGGTTTTAAACCAGAATGATGTTAAAAAGGCTTTAAACAGTGAAGCGGTATTGGAAAGCTTATCAGGCTGGACACATTTAATTGACAATGATGAGCAAGCGACTCAATTGGATCGTATCATCGTTTATGCGACTGTCAAAAAAGGAGAATTTAATCAAAAAGCCTTGATCAATTTCCTGAACAAACAGCATTATGTGTATACCGCCGAACAATTAAAACAATCGCTGAAACGCCTAGAACTCGCGTTTATCATTCGGCGCAACAAAGATCGTTATTTCTATTGTGTGCCACTGTTTATAAAAATGTTACAAGAACAGGATATCACAAGCTTATTGAAAAAAGAGCTTCAATCTGCATTATCCCAAAAAAACGGGTAAGCGATAAATCAAATTTATTTTGCTTTCTGCCATTTTCGTTCCAAATTCATTTTGCGAAGGCCTTTTTCGTTCCAAATTTATTTTGCTTTCGGCCAGTTTCGCTGTACTAGATTCGCTGTACTCTTTTCAAACGTATTAAAAGGTATTTATACTATGCACTACACTAACTTGCGTTAAAAATAATCCCATAACTGATAACCCCTTTCAATATTCAGCTGAAGAAGTACTCAGGGAGGCAGGGTATGAAACGGTAGATGTGAGTACAACGGATGACGCGGATAAACGAATAAGGCATCTTATGCCTTAATTATTTATGAGACGTGGATGCTTCAAAAAAGGCATAAATCGATCCTCTTGCGCC
>Ga0136651_10000498_pt1 | contig 21697 bp, 21 predicted proteins | sample Mar14236cmmetaG_FD_94867 | JGI IMG/M metagenome (GOLD analysis project Ga0136651, IMG submission 94867) | Marine hydrothermal vent microbial communities from Guaymas Basin, Gulf of California to study Microbial Dark Matter (Phase II) - Marker... ... | reverse complement strand
TGAAATATGTTTTCCGGGTGTAGTATTTGGCAATTGCTCTGATACTCTGATAATTCTTACCGAATACTGAATCAATCTATCAAGCAAATCAAACTTCTTACTTTCTTTTTCCTTCATCATTGATACTTCCGTGTTGGAAATTGGATATTCTCCTTCATCCAATAAGTTGTCCTCCGAAAACAAGAATAAGTATCAGCCGAACAACGACAGCAGCAATACCCATAACAGAAAGGGTTTGCACTATTCCCTGCCGTTCCATAGAATTTGCTATAAGACCGGGAATAATATATCCTATCACGTGCACGACCTGATCTCCGGGAATGTAGCCAACGAGACCAAACGAACGAACCATCCATCCAAAGATGAATCCGAGTAAAACAGAGATCACCATTCTACGTCTACCATAAATGAACATGAACATGCCAAGTATTTTTACGATACCGAAGACGAGAAAACTAATTACAAGTGTGACAATAATTGTAAGTGGTTCATGAAGGTACAGCGCAATATACCCACAAACCACAATACCGCCTGCTGCCACTCCAAAAGTCTCAAGAAAGAAAAGACTTATTAAAACTCCCAAACCTATCGAGACTTCAAACATGTTATTCTCCAGTTCCTGACTTTTCTTTAAAATACTCTACTATATAACGACCGTTACCTCCGATATTACCTATACCAATAAGTAAAATATCCTCATCTATTATTTCCAGTGAATCAATGATTTTTTCGCCGGTGGTCCAGCCAAGATTATGAATATTCTTCATATTCAGCTTTTGTTTTTGAGCATAATTATAAACGGTTTGCGTTTCATGACCTATGAGGAATAAAGCATCGTATGAAATATCTTTCAGCATTTCGATAAGTTGTTTTGATCGGAACATCCTATCTGCACGGGTATTAAGAAGAAAGGCAGTGTAACCGATATTCGGGTGAAAGGTTTTCAGCGATTTGATAACAAATTCCGTTGATTCTGGATCATTCGCTGCAAAGGAATGTGCAAAATAAATATCCTTATTCTTAACTTTAATTTGATATGTCTTAGTAGCACCTATATCGGGTGTTACTGCCTTCATACCTCGTAATGCAATGTCCTTATTAACACCACACGCATTACATACATTCAAAGAAAGTGCAATGTTATCTTTATGCTCGAGATATGAAAATCCCTCAAGATCATTATCCTTCACGATTGATTCATCACTCATGTGTATTTCCGAGTAATTTTTAGTTGAGATTTTCTTCATATATGGGAATAATTTTTTCTCACTGGTGAAAATTTTTGTACGAGATGGTATTGTATTACAAATCGAGTAGGTACAATTTTTGATGCCCGGTCCCATGACATCAACATGGTCAAGACGGATGTTTGTGATGACTCCGATTGAGGATTTCACCATTTTATGCTCAGTGATCCACTGATATTCCGGCATAACAGCCATGCATTCGAGAACAAGTACATCCACGCCACGTTTTGCAGCAAATTTACATATACTTAGCTGTTCGCGAATATTTGGACCCTGAGGACGTTTTATGGGGATTTCATTACCGTCTTCGAATATAAGACGCGGTGCTGAACCTGTCGTCTTTGCAATAACCTTTTTTCCTCCTTCTCTCAATCCTGCAGCAATAAGACGTGTTACGCTTGATTTTCCACGAGTGCCATTCACATGAATTACCATAGGAATTTGTTTTCTATACTTCTGATGTTTGTAATATTCCAATGCAGAAAATGCAAGCAAGATGAAAAAACCGATTATCAAAATATACATGTTTTTATTATGTTCAAATTTTTTTGAATAAAAAAGAAGAATGGCTCAAAGCTTGTCAAAATATTTGTGTATATTATTGAATTTCAACAGGTTTTAGTAATATCAATTTAAGTACTATCGTAAAATAATTGCAATGAGTAGAAAACCCATCAAAATATATCCACCGATTCTAGAAACTTCAGCATAGATATTTCTACTTTCAGAATTTCTGGAAATAACTCCCAACACGATAGATGCAATTGGATTTATCGTAAAAAATATCATTATTAACCAAGGGAAAAATTCAAAAAGGTGTTTGAATAGGCTTGAAATCTGTGAAATATACAGAATATACAAAAGCCATGAAATAGCCGATAATAAAAATAAAAGAAATCCTATAACTCCAAGTGTTTGAGACCTTTGAGGAATGATGGTTGATTTCATTTTAGATCACACCAATGGAAGATTGTGTGACCCATCCCCCATTACCGGAAGGAAGTTTAATCAAAACCCAGTCATTATCAAAACGTTCAATGGTAACCTTCAGACCCTCATGAATAGTAAAGACTTGTTGAAAATCCTGGCTGGGTCCACTATAAGCTATAACAGTCTCATCCAATATAATAGCAGTATCCTTTGCATAGAATGTACGGATTCGCCAGATTTCCATGACGACTAATATAAAAAAAATACATGATAAGATTACTATTAATATTTTACTAAGATTTCTTAATCCACCTTCTTTACTGATTATCAGCAAAACGATCGAAGCCATAAGGAGAATAAAAATAACCAAAATGAGGATAGCCAGTACATTGATCGAAAATGAGAAAATGATTTTTTGTAAGACGGTTTCAAAAAATGACTTCTGGTCAACCTCTTTGTCCTTAAGATTTGCTTTGACCATCGCAAGATTTTCACGTAAATCTCTATCCAGTGGATCAAATTTTGCAGCTTTTTCGTAGTATAATCGTGCATATCCCAGATTATTAAGTTTGAAATAAGTATTGCCAAGATTATAAAAAAGTTGAAAGTTCATAACTCCCTGATCAACAGTCTTTAAATATTCTTCTGCTGCTTTCTCATAATTTTGATTTTGGTATGCTCTATTAGCAGCTGTCAGGTCATACTCTTCTGCAAGAAGTGATGAAGAGAGAAGAACGATCAATAATAAAATATATAACTTTTTCACTTTTTCTTTCTCCTGAATTTCATTCTCGACAGTATTGTAATTATATCATTCAGTTCATGGTATAGATGACTAAGCTCCTCATCCGAATATTGCACTCCACCGAATCGAGCGGTATCTGTTTGCAGTAAGAATTTTTGTATACGTGCTACAAGTGACTCCTCAACATTATGTTTATGTAATTCTGAGATAATATCCTGAATCTTTGAAGCACCAGCAGAAATATTACACCTGTTTGCTATATAATTTTTCAGTGCGTTTTCACCTGATACGCAGAACTGTTCGGAGTTCTTTTGTTTTAATGCAGATTGCACTGTTTGAATATCCTTCTGCAATTGTTTATTAGATATCTTTGATCGGTAATATGCTCTATCCTGAAGTAGTTTTTCTCTCTCTCTTTTAAAAATAACCGCAGCAACAATACTGAGTATCCCAATAATTACAATCAGCCAATACCATATTTGAAGAATAATCAGACTAAAATCCTCTATAGTATCTTTGCTTATGATAAAATGAATATCTCTACCCTGAATATCAATATCCTGAGGTCGTATATAAGCCAGATTACCTGCTACATCTTTTCCCTTTTCCACATGCAAATACATTGGATCTGTCTGGATCGTTTTATATGATCTTGTTGTTGGTTCAAAATAAGTAAATGGAATACTGGGAAAAGTATAGGAGCCGGGCTCTTCAGGGATAAGAATATACTTAATAATCTTTTTACCATTAATATTGTACGGAGGATACAATTCTTCACTCACCTCAGGTGTGAAAGAATCAATATTCGGGATTGTAGGTATTCTTGGTGGATCGAACATGCGAATGTTGCCCGAACCAGAAATGGTAAGAGTAAGTGTTACAGATTCTCCTGTTTTTACCTGTGATGAGCTCAAGTTGGCTATAATATTAAATTTACCGACAGCTCCCGAAAAATCTTGTGGTTGTTCTTCAAGCGGTAAAGGTTGCACCCTTATAGAAGGTTGATTGGATTGAATATATACTCGCTTCGTTGTACCAAAGTCGAAGAAACTTTTGGCTGGAACTTCATAAGCACACAATAGTTCCATACTATCAAGTTTAAACGTGCTGGCATAAGTTGGGAATAGAGTATAGTCACTTATTCGATACGCATAATAGCGCATACCCTCAATTACTTCAATTGTATGAGTAATGTTCTTTGCTTCAAATGTTTCTTCTTGTACAAATCCAGAAAACTTTGGCATCTTCTCAGCATTGAGACCTACAAGCCCTTTATTACTATAAAGGGTATATCTGATAGTGAGTGGTTCACCGACATAAATTTCTTTTTTGTTTGGTTGTGCCTGTAAGAATATCTGGACACCGTCTGTAGTTGTGCTTTTTGGAATTTGCTGATCTTTATTCTGACTGTCAAAAGTATCCTGCGCTTCGACAACAGCTACATTTATTGATTTAGAACGATATGTTTTTTTCCCAAATTTCGTATAAATAGGTGGGATTGTAAACTGTCCAACTTTTAAAGGACGTAATGAATATGTATAACTCTGTGTTACAGATCTGGACATTTGGTTATTGATAATTTCAATTGAAGTAGAACTTGAAGATGATTGTCCAATTATCTGAAATCCTGTAAGTTGTGGTATTTCTGGCTCTGCTTCAATTTGTTCATCTGACTTAATCTCGACGGTGAGTTTCAGTATCTCATTCAGGGATACAGTATTTCTGTCAACATAAGAACTAATAGTCACATTCTGTGCTAAGCAGTAGAAATTTATGCTGATGAAGATGAATGAAATGCAGGCTAATTTTTTGAACATTACCAGTTCTTCTCCACATCTTTCGTTCTTTTAGTTTGAAGTAGTTTCTTGATGCGTTCTTTTTGATTCTCTTCTTCCTGTCGTTGCATGGCATCCAGAATTCTCTGAGCTTGTTTCTTTTCTTCTTCAGTTGGTTTTGGTTTTTGCTGAGGTTGCTCCTGTTTCTTTTGCTCTTGATTTTGCTGATCTTGTTGCTGCTGCTGTTGTTCTTGCTGCTCTTTTTCTTCTTTATCCTGTTCCTGTTTATCCTTCTTTTGTTGTTCTTGTTGTTGCTTCTGCTGGTTTTGCTGCTCCTGATCCTGTTGTTGGTTCTGAGCAGATTGCTGCTGTTGGAGGAATTGCTTTGTCAATTCAAAATTATATTTTGCATCCGCATCATCGGGATTCTCAATAAGTGAATTGCGGTAATATTCCAGAGCTTTATCATATTCCTGTTTCTGAAAATATGCGTCTCCAAGATTAAAGAAGACTTTTGCCTTATCTATATCTTCTGATTTTAAACTGGTTTTAAATTCCCTTATGGCTTCATCGTACTTTTCATTCTTATATAACGCATTTCCAAGATTAAAATGTATTTGCCCCTCATCTGGATATTCTATACTGTTTTGTTCAAAGAGTTCTTGTGCTTTGGGAAAATCTCCCTTGGTATATGCTTTGATGCCATTTGAATTCTTTAATACTTTTTCATAGCTTAGCCCAAAGCAATTATATATGAAAATAACCATCAATACTGATAAACTAAGAACAAATTTCTTCATACTTTGATCCTCCTTTCCCATAATATAAACTCGATTACCAATAATAACAAGGCAAAAAATGCAAAATATGCATATTTTTCCTTATATTGCGAATATCTTCTTTCTGCTATTTTCTCTTTTTCGAGTAGACTAATATCATTGAGTATCTCTTGTATTTCTTGCTGACCTGTAGCAACCTGAAAAAATAACCCACCTGTTTCTTTTGCGATCCAGCTAAGATTTGAGAAATCAAGCTTTGTGAGAATGATGTTCCCATCTTTATCTTTTAGATATTCCTTTTCACCTGTTTGTGGATTCAGGATCGGTATGGGAGCTCCCCTTTGTGTTCCGATTCCAAGCGTATAGATAATGATGTTATTTTCTTTTGCTTTCTTAACCGCATCCTGAAAATTCCCTTGAAGATTTTCCCCGTCAGTTATCAGTATCATCACTCTATTCTTTGTATCTTCTGTATAGAGTGTGAGTGCTTTATCAATTGCTTTTGCAATATTTGTACCACCTTCGGGAATTAATCCTACATCAATGATCGATGCAAACATCTTAAGCGCTGAGTAATCAGAGGTGATCGGACATTGAACAAACGCATTTCCTGAGAACAGGATAAGTCCAACTCGATCACCAGTAAGCATATCAAGGAATGTCATAAATGAGTTTTTTGCACGTTGAATTCTATTAGGAGAAAGGTCTTCTGCCAGCATACTTCTGGATACATCGATTGCTACCACAATATCAAGTCCTTTTTCCTCCAAAATCTGCAATTTCTTTCCCCATTGCGGACGAGCAGCAGCTAAAATAACAAAAATAATAATAACTATCCATAGAATGTTCTTCAAACTTCGTGAAGTTATCGAGATATTGCTGATAAGTTTCTTTTGTAGTTCTGGGCAGCTAAATTCAGCAAGTAATTTTTTTCTTCTTTTTGAAGAGAAATACATTAATACTATTACAACAGGTACAAGTAAAAGAAATAATAAAAACTCAGGATTGCCAAATCGCATTAGAGTAACCTCTTAAGAATAAATCTTGCATAAATAATTTCTAGAATAAGTAGAGCAAGTGCTGCATATAGGGAATAGAAGAAAAGGTCATAATAACGATAATGTACCTTTTCCGAAATTTCTGTTTTTTCCATTTTATCAATTCGATCCATAATCTCTGCGAGCTGCTCTGGATTACGAGCACGAAATGCTTTCTCTGTACCGCTTATTTCTGAAATCTTGTTCAAGGTTTTAATATCAATATCAAGTTGCTGGTTCACATATTGTGTACCATAAATAGGATGATCAACGGGTATCTGTGAAATCCCCTCTTTTCCCACACCGATGGCATATATCTTGATGCCCAGGTCTTTTGCAAGAGTTGCAGCAGTGATTGGATCGATCTCACCTGAATTATTTCTTCCATCTGTTAGCAGTATGATAACTTTACTTTTTGCTTTTGAATCCCGCAGTCTATTAATAGAAGTTGCGATACCCATTCCAATTGCAGTGCCATCCTTAACCATTCCTGTTTCTATCTGATCGAGAAGTTGGATCAAGATCTTATGATCGATCGTCAGAGGGCATTGGGTATAACTTTCCCCACCAAAAATTACTAATCCTATCCTATCAGCAGGACGGGATTCTATAAATTTTTTTGCTTCCTTTTTGGCTACATAAAATCGGTTATTAGGTTGAAAATCTATTGCCCTCATGCTTGTAGATACATCAATTGCAAGAATAATATCAACACCCTTGCCTTTTACTCTTGTGAAGCGTTCGGGAATCACTGGGCGTGCTAACGCAATGACTAAGCAAAGGAAGATCAAAATATGGAACAGATATCTTAGATAATAAAAAAACTGTGTTTTCCTATTAACAAAGGGCTTTAGAAGTGCAATATTTGAATAAAGAATTGAAGGTTTCTTTTTACTTTTCACAAAGATCTCATACAGCACCAACAATGGTAGTAAGATCAGCAAAAGAAAAAATGTAGGTTTAAGAAATTCAATTCTCATTATTTGTTTCTTCGAAATCTTTTTCTTTGGTTAGATGAATTATTTCTATCAGGTTATTTACTGTTTTCTCTGCATCCTCAAGAGGAGGAATATACTTTGCAAATTTTACCCTATCACATTCTCTGATAATATCATTAATTTCTGCCTTCTGCGGTATTTGCATTGAACTGAGTGCCTGCTTTATCTCAAAAGCTGTCATTTCAAGAAATGGTTTATTGTAGCGATTCTCAAGATACTCTCGGCAAATCCATGATACTTCAATGTAATATCGCTTTATTTCGCCTTTGCTAAGATAATCGTGCAATTTCAGTTGTTCAATCTTATGTAGTGCGATCACATGTGCTGGTTGCTGGATTTTTTTCTTCTCTGGGAGTAGAGGTAATCCTTTCTTCTTTCTTGTTATAATAATTATCACGACAATGATTGCCATGATTATTAACAAAGGAATCACAACATCCCAGAATCCTAGATTTATTCGTAATGGAGATTTAATATCTTTAAGTTCAGTACTATCATTAGCGAGTACTGATTTTATATTTACTTCCAGGGTATCAGAATAAACAATCGTTGAATCGGCAGAAGATTTTATTATAAATTCTTGAGCTGGTATTTTTTGTATCCCGGTATCAAATATAGCTGAAACAAATTGAAATGAAGTGAGAAGCTCTTCTTTCAGGGATTTTGTCTCTTCACCAAAGCCAATCAGCATAAATATCTCAGATGGTTTCTGCTGAATATACTCAACAGTACTTTGAGCATCATGAGTAATATCAACATTAAAGAAAATTCTGTCACCAACCTTAAGATTAGATAGTTCTGTCTTTACAGTATCGATATATGTACTTATTTCTGCAGCATAAAGCAATGATAGAGGTACCAGAAATATCAGAAGCAAGATAATAAATTTTCTCATCGATTCTTCTTGGCTCTTTCTTTAAAGAATTTTACGAGAGTATCAATGTAATCAGCATCAGTTCTTATGTCTATCAGATCGATCTTGAGTTTCTTAAGCATTTTCGGAAAATCATTGATTTCTTTTGCGATATGTTGTTCAAACTTTTCTCTCATTTTTCGATCATTTGAATTAATAATGATCTCTTTACCTGTCTCTGCATCCTGAAGGGTGATAAATCCTACTTCTGGAATGCTGTATTCACGTGGATCGAGAATACGGATCGCAATAACATCATGTTTTTGGGCTATGATCTGAAGATTGCGATAGTAATCAGAATCAAAAAAATCAGAGATAAGAAAAATTATACTGCGCTTTTTGGTCATTTTATAATAATACTCAAGCGCATTATTGATATCAGTTTTCTCGTGTTTCGGTTGATCGTAAAGAATTTCTCTGACGATTCGAAGTACAGAATTCTTCCCTTTTTTGGGGGGGATGTATTTTTCGACTTCATCAGAAAATAAAAGTAATCCCACTTTATCATTATTCTTTATCGCAACCAGGGCAAGTATCGCTCCGATCTCAGCAGCAATTTCTCTTTTTAATTTTTTATACGTGCCAAAGGAGCCAGACCTGCTAATATCGATCATCAGCATAACTGTTAATTCGCGCGTTTCTTCGAACTTCTTAATGTAAGGATGTCCCATTCTCGCGGATACATTCCAGTCAATGAGCTTGACATTATCTCCAGGTTGGTATGCACGAACTTCCGAAAACTCGAGTCCTTGCCCCTTGAATATACTGTGATATTCACCAGAGAACATCTCATTAACGATACTTCGAGTTGAGATCTCGATTCGCTTTATATGCTGTAATAATTCTTTTGGGATCATAGAAACTATTGTTCTATGGAATTTCTATTTCATCAAATATTCGATCAACAATATCTTCGGAGGATATATATTCAGCTTCAGCTTCATAGGTAAGTATTATTCTATGTCTTAATACATCTTTTCCAATTTCTTTAATATCCTCAGGAGAAACATACCCTCGCTGATTTAGAAGTGCATTTGCTTTGGCTGCACGAACAAGATAGATCGATGCTCTTGGAGAAGCTCCATATTCTATAAAATCGGCAATATCCTTAAGATGATATTCTTCCGGATTTCTTGTTGCAAAAACGATATTGAGAACATATTCTTTAATTTTTTCATCAACATAAATGTCATTTACCAGTACGCGTGTCGCCAACACATCCTTAGGTTTGATGATCTTCTTCACGGTGATTGGTTTATTATCTGCCATTCTGTTGATGATCTCACGTTCCTCTTCTTTGTCGGGATAATCAACTTTGAGTTTCAGCATAAAACGATCGACTTGTGCTTCTGGTAATGGGTATGTACCTTCTTGCTCAATGGGATTCTGTGTTGCCAGAACGAGGAAAGGTTCTTCAAGTTTATAAGATGCATCCCCTATTGTTACCTGGCGTTCCTGCATTGCTTCCAGAAGGGCACTCTGCACCTTGGACGGTGCACGGTTGATCTCATCAGCAAGAATGATATTAGAAAATATCGGTCCCATTTTTGGTGTAAAAGTTCCTTCTTTCTGATTAAAGATCAACGTACCAATCAAATCTGCTGGAAGAAGGTCAGGAGTGAATTGAATACGATTGAATTTCACATTTATAATATCAGCGAGTATGCTTACCGAAAGTGTCTTGGCAAGACCTGGTACACCTTCCAACAGTACGTGTCCATCTGCAAATAATCCGATCAATAATCTGCGGATCATATATTCCTGCCCAACGATCACTTTGCTTATCTCTTCAAAAATCGAGTGCAGGAATTCTGTCTTTTCAATTACTTTTTGATTGATCTCTTGTATATTCATAGCAAAACCACCTTACTTAATCGAGAAGAATACCTTTTTGTATCTTCTTCATAAGATCTTCTCTTTGTTTATATAAATGTGTTTGGATCTTGTGTAAAAAGGACTGAATCACATCAATGGAGATCCCTTTGCGCTTCATGCGTGTTGTTTGCTTTTGAAGTATATAAATACCATCGATGTAGGAACTTGACACATCAACATGAAAATCATGGTTCACCACTTCACATATTATGAAACTAAGACATTTTGGAAATAATGATTTAACTTTTCTTACCTGATTTTGATAGGAAAGAACGAACCAGTCATCAAGCACCAGTGCTGTCTCAAGAATAAGTATCGGCATCATGAAATCTACATCAATATAGTTTCTCTTACCTTCCAACCGATACTTCATTAGTATATTCTTACCCATAACAAGTCTCGTTTTTTGAGAGGATATCGACATCAGCTTTTCTTTTTTGATGTTATCCAGCTTCTCATATTCGAAACGAATGCCAAGTGGAACTTCTGCCCGACCAAAATACAATTCCAGGACCTCAATGATTTTAACATCCTTTATGATGTAATAAATGAACTCAGAGAGAACGGTTTCAAAGAGTTTTCTCTGCTTGAGGAAAGTGTTATCTTCTCTGAACTTCTTTGAGAAGAGGAAGTTGCGATACTCTGCATAGAGTTGGATTTTTTTCTTCAGATCAGCGATCTCATTCGATGTTATCTCAAGATTTGCCGTTCTCCATTTCTTATATTGTATTGTAATCTCATTGAGATACATCGTACGTAGCGCATTCTTTTCTGCAACCAGTAATTCATTTATCGTATCGCCATGTCTAAAAGTTTCCATGAAAACCTCTATTTTCTGAGATAATCAAAGATCGGGAATTTGGCGGTAAACTCCTGAACTTCTTTTTTAATCTCAGCTAATTTTTCTTCGTTATCGTAATTGTCATATACTTTTTTTATAAATTCTGCGATCTTATCCATATCCTGTTCTTTCATGCCCCGGGTAGTAACTGCAGGTGTTCCAAGACGAATTCCTGAAGCTACAAAAGGAGGTCTGGTATCAAATGGAACTGTGTTCTTGTTTGCAGTAATTCCAGCAAGATCAAGTGAACCTTCCATTTTCTTACCAGAAGGTCCCCCATCTTCTTCTGACCCGAGATCAATGAGCATAAGATGTGTGTCAGTTCCGTCGGAGACAAGGTTGAGTCCTCTTTTCATCAAAGCTTTTGCAAGTGCTGCTGCATTCCTAACGATCTGCTTCTGATATTCTTTAAAATCATCTTTGAGTGCTTCTTTGAAGGCAACTGCTTTTGCAGCGATAATATGTTCCAGCGGACCACCCTGTACTCCAGGAAATACCCATTTATCAAGTTCCTGTGCATACTTCTCTTTGCAAAGGATCATGCCACCTCGGGGACCTCGAAGAGTTTTATGGGTAGTAGTTGTTACTATATCTGCATATGGTACAGGATTAGGATGCAATCCTGCAGCGATCAAACCAGCAATGTGTGCCATATCCACAATAAGAGTAGCTCCCACTTCGTTGGCGATTTCTTTAAATTTAGCAAAGTCGATGGTTCTTGGATAAGCGCTTGCGCCAGTCAGAATCATCTTGGGTTTACATTCCTGGGCTTTTTCACGAATTTCGTCATAATTAAATTGTTTTGTATCTTTGTTAACTCCATAAGCAACTATATTGAATAAATTTCCAGAGAAGCTCAACGGATGTCCATGAGTCAAATGCCCGCCATGAGTTAGTTCTAGACTGAGTATCGTATCTCCAGGTTTTACAACAGTGAAATACGCAGCCATGTTTGCTTGTGAACCGGAATGCGGTTGCACATTGGCATGCTCTGCTCCAAATATCTCTTTCGCTCGTTCAATAGCGAGACGTTCGACATCATCTATGTATTCACAGCCGCCATAATATCGACCATAAAGACGGTATTTCAGTTCACCTGTCTTTCTGCTATATCGGTAGGGATAACCCTCGGCGTATTTGTTAGTAAGCACAGAACCAGCAGCTTCCATTACTGCTTCAGAAACAATATTCTCGGAAGCTATTAGCTCTAGATTATGATACTGTCTTTCGACTTCATTCATTATCGCTTCATAAATTTCAGGATCAACTTTTTTTATTTCATCATAATTTAACATGAATCCTCCATCATATGAATTTTTGTTTAATAGTTTTAAAATTTTATTTTGAGTAAGATACTACCAAAAACTTATCGACGATCCTCGTATTTTTTTATTTTATTAAGACGTCTGATATGACGACCGCCATCAAATTCTGTACTGAACCAAGTGTCAACTATTTTCTTTGCTTCGTCAATTTTCATAAACCTTCCTGGAAGAATAAGGACATTAGCATCATTATGCTCGCGTGAAAGTTTGGCGATCGTTACAGACGTGCAAAGCGCTGCACGGACTCCTATTACTTTATTTGCCACGATACTCATTCCTATACCAGTTCCGCAAATGAGGATACCTTTATCACATTCCCCTTTCCCAACTGCTTCTGCAGCAGCAAAACCTGTATCCGGATAATCCATCGATTGAGGTGAATCCGTTCCAAAATCAATAACATCAAAATTACTGAGATAGGATTTTAATCCCTCTTTCAACTGGTATCCTGCATGATCAGATGCTAATGCGATCTTCATTATTCCTCTTCTTCAACATCCTTTTCTGCCATAAGACAAGCAAAAGCAACCGAATAGAGTTTATTCATTTCAGTATCATTACGAGATGAGATAGCTGTCGGAGCCTTTGTTCCAACGATATAGGTTGCCATAGCAGCTTTGGCAAAATATGTTAATGCTTTATAAAATACATTGCCGACCACAAGATATGGAAAGACAAGCCCATCTGCATTCCCCTCTACGCAACTCTTTAATCCTTTAGCTCTTACACTATCGGGATCGACTGCAGTGTCTATTGATAATGGTCCATCAACATCAGCATCTTTGAATTCACCACGTTCAGCCATTTTTGCAATAATCGCTGCATCGATTATAGACTGTACTTTCGGATTAGTCTTTTCGGAATATGAGATAAGTGCTATCTTTGGGCGTTTTATACCAAGTTTTCGAGCAGTATTTATCACATATTGGGTCATAATTATCTTTTGCTGTATTGTTGGAGTAGGTATAAAGGCGGCATCAGTAAAGATAAGTAATTTTCTATACGTCTTCACTTCTGCAACAGATATATGTGAGAGTGTCATTCCAGGTATCATCAAGCCACGCTCTTTATCCAGTATACAACGCAGGAGTTTGTCTGTCGAGATGAGTCCCTTCATTAGTACATCACCTTCACCAGAATTTATGATATCAATGGCTAACCTGCCAGATTCCATCTCGTCGGGTTCATCTACAATTTTAAATAATTTATGATCTACATTCGTAGCTTTGCATGCCTGTTTTATGATATTTGAATCCCCCACCAAAGTTACGTCAGCCAGTCCGAGATCAATTGCCTTTTTACTGGCAAGAACGCTCATTTCATCCTGACCATAGGCAACAACAACACGCTTCGTTTTCTGAGATTTTACAAGTTCAATGACATCTTTAAGTTTTTTTATAGGTGGCATCTCAATCCTCCGAAATTTTTTCTTGAGAATAATTAGCGCCTGATCGTGTCAAGAAATTGTACTTTTTCATTGGCATACCCTCAAAATTTTTATATTGATGACACTTATTGAATAATTGCACTAGAAATAAGTACGAATAGAAAATTATAAAGATTGAGTTTTATTGATTATTTAGAGATCATTCGTCTTCGTTTCACTACACAGTAACAAGCAAATAAATTAGACGCAGATAAACGCAGATTTGGCAGATCTACACTGATAATAAAATATACGGTCATTCTCGCGAAAGCGGGCATCTGTAAAGTAACTTTCTCAATGAGAAATACCTACAAACCCTTTATTTGCAGTGCTTAAAAAGATTTAACTCTTAATTTTTGGGAGTATGCCAGATGTAGCAAAGCTTGAGTTGATTGATAAGTCTGTTACCAAATCCGCAAGATTGGGATCTTGCGTTACTACCAAAATTAATTAGAAGTATAAAAATTTTTGATAATGACACGAAATAAAACCATACGAAACAACCATGTTTAGCGCAAACAAAAAGAGCATGATAAATCATATAGAGTATAATATGATATGTATGTTAATTGTTTTAGTTTTTCTGTAAGCAATTTTCCACTCCAAGAATCCTGCAAACCATCTATTCATAGTACTTCTCAGGATTTTTCTCTGAATTTCTGGGGGTATGCCTGATTGTAAATTTTCATTTGAATTGTTCATGAGATTACAAAATTCCAAAATTTCTAAATATATCTCTTATAAAAACGGACCGACCAAAATGCCGATCCGTTGTTTATGTAAGGGGATATTAAGGACTATTTATTCGACCTCATGTTTTGGAGGTTTCACGCGAGAAATAATTCCTGCTGCAACAATACAGAGCACTCCGCAGATGATGAATGCAAGCGGGAAATTACCCATATCTCCGAGTTTTCCACCAAGAATAGGACCAAATATGCCGCCTACTCCATAAGCAAGGAAAATCCAGCCGTAATTTTGTCCAATATATTTTGTTCCAAATGTATCCGCAGTAATCGTTGGGAAAAGTGAGAAGTTACCGCCAAAATTAAAACCGATCAATGCTGCACCGATATAAAGCAATGCAGGAATTCCTGCAATCCATTGGAAAAGAATCACAAAAATGCCCTGTGTGAGCATCATGATAACTATCGAGGTTTTACGTCCGAGCTTGTCGCTCAGTGCTCCCCAGGCAATCCTCCCTAGTCCATTTGCTAGTGAGAAGAATACTGCCATAGCAGTGCCTGCAATACCTGATGCTGCTGCTTCCGAAATACCAGCTTCCATTAGTGCCTGCATTGGAAAGAGTTTCATAAGCCCAATACTCATCAAACCTGCACCAGCACCAAAAACAAAAGTCAACCAGATCATATAGAACTGAGGAGTTTTCAGCATTTGGTTGCTCTTTAGTTGATATTTAACATCATCCACTTTTTTCTCAGCTTCAGTGGGTACCCATCCATCTGGTTTCCATTCCTTTGGGGGAAAGGTCATCCATATACTACCAATGAGTACTGCAAGGAAGAAAATAATTCCATAAATAGAGAATGTTTTACTAAGTCCGTATACTGCAATGAGGTTCCCCCAAGTACCTGCAAGTTTTACCCAAAGCAAAGCGCCAAATCCAAATCCAGCAACTGCCAATCCGGTAATTAAACCTTTTTTATCAGGGAACCATCGCATACCAACTGCTATAGGAACAACATATGCAAGCCCGATACCAGAACCACCAACTATACCAACAAAAATGAAAACGAGCCAGAAATTAGTTCCACCAAAAAGACCAGCAAGGAAATACCCAAGTCCAAGTACGACTCCTCCGGCAATTGCAAGTTTGCGTGGACCAAGCTTGGGCATCAGTCTTCCTGCGATGACCATTACAATAGCAAAAAGTGCAAGCCCGGCTGCAAATACTGCTTGTGTTTGTGTCTTAGTCCAGCCGGCATCTACAAGAGGTTTTGTGAAAACTGACCATGCATAAATAGCTCCGAGACAGAGTTGAATGATGATCGCTCCAACTACAGCAAGCCACCTGTTCATTATTTTCTGTTCAGCCATGTTTCTCCTTTTCGATTTTATCATAAAAAGCCGGAACTCATTAAGCCCCGGCTTTATATTATTAGTAATTTAGTCGATCAATTTGCGTTCTTCTATGAGTTTTTCAACGACGCTTGGATCTGCAAGTGTGGTCACGTCACCAAGATTATCAGTACTTTTTTCTGCGATCTTGCGAAGAATACGACGCATAATCTTTCCTGACCGAGTCTTAGGAAGTGCTGGTGCCCACTGGATTGCTTCAGGTGTTGCAATAGGTCCAATTTCGGAACGTACATGTTTCACGAGTTCTTTCTTAAGCTCTTCTGTAGGTTCCACACCGCCAACAAGTGTGACAAAGGCATAGAGACCCTGTCCTTTGATCTCATGTGGAATCGGTGTGACCGCAGCTTCAGCGACTGCTGAATGACTTACCAGTGCGCTTTCTACCTCTGCAGTACCAATTCTATGACCGGAAACGTTCACGACATCATCAATTCTGCCAAGTAACCAGTAATCACCATCTTCATCTATTCTGCAACCGTCACCCGCGAAATAGATATCATCATACATGGAGAAATACGTTTCTATAAAACGGTCATGATCTCCCCACATAGTTCTCATCATTGCAGGCCAGGGTTTGCGAATACAAAGTTTGCCACCTTCATTAACATCACAAGGAGTGCCATCATCACGAAGAACAGCGGGTTCCACACCAAAGAAAGGCTTGGAAGCACTTCCGGGTTTTATTGTAAAAGCTCCAGGAAGCGGAGTGATCATAAAGCCGCCAGTTTCGGTCTGCCACCAGGTATCTACGATAGGGCAATTGCCGTGTCCAATCTTCTCGTAATACCACATCCATGCTTCGGGATTTATTGGTTCACCAACAGTACCAAGTATTCTCATCGTATCAAGCTTATACTTAGCTGGCCATTCATCACCAAGTCTCATAAGTGCTCTGATTGCAGTGGGAGCAGTATAGAAAACTGTCACACCGAATTTATCACATATCTGCCAGAATCTTCCTGCATCAGGATAGGTGGGTACACCCTCGAACATAAGTGAGGTTGCACCGTTTGCCAGTGGTCCATACACGATATAGCTGTGCCCAGTAACCCAGCCGATATCAGCAGTACACCAGTAAATATCATCATCATGAATATTGAAGACAAGTTTATGAGTTAAGGAAGTATACAGCAGGTAGCCACCTGTCGTGTGAACCACACCTTTTGGCTTGCCAGTAGAACCGGAAGTATAAAGTATAAAGAGTTCATCTTCAGCATTCATATGCTCAGGTTCGCAAACTGCATCAACTTTATCCATTTCTTCATGATACCAGAAATCACGTCCTTCTTCCATGTGACAGGGTTCATCATTAACTTTTATCACAATGACGCTTTCAATGGTTGGAGTTTCTTTTAGCGCTTCATCAGAAATATCTTTAAGATGAATATGCTTGCCTGCGCGACGTGAGACATTTGCTGTGATAAGCATTCTGCAATCTGAGTCATTCACTCTGCCACGAATAGCGTCTGCACTGAATCCGCCAAAGATAATTGAATGAATCGCACCGACTCTTGTGCATGCGAGCATGGTGATTGCCAGTTCAGGAACCATGGGCATGTAGATTGCTACTCTGTCACCCTTTTTGATTCCTTTTGCTTTAAGAACATTAGCAAACTTACATACCTCATGATGAAGTTCTTCATAGGTGTACTTCTTTACATCATCATCAGCCTCACCCTGCCACAAAATAGCTGTCTTTTTTGCAATTGGTGTGCCAAGGTGTCTGTCCAGACAGTTATAACTTACATTAAGTTCACCATCTTCAAACCAGGTATGTTTGATAATTCGCTCTTTTGTTTTCCATGTGTATTTCAATCCCACAGTTGGCTCTTTGAACCAATCAAGTGACTTTGCCTGTTCCAGCCAGAAACCATCAGGATCTTTGATAGATTTTTCCCACATTTCTTTGTACTGTTCTAATGAAGTAATGTAGGCATTCTTCTTGATTCTTTCTGGTGGAGGGAATGTTCTCCCTTTGCTCATGAGCGTATCAATTCCTTTTTTTTCAGTCATTTTTTGCCTTTCCTCCGTTGATTTTTAACGATTTATCGTTATCCCTATGGACACATTTAATAAGTCAAGAATTTTTCAAACTTTTTCAGAATATTCATGAATAATGATTTTTTCAGGCTTAGCGAGATTCATCTTTGTCTACGTCAATCCATCTTTTTGTAACGTTATCGAAGATAGTAATATCTCCGGATTTCATATCATATAACCACTTATGTATCGTGATTTCTTTTTCTCTTTCAATAATAAAATCAAATGTTTTCAGATGTTCTTCCTGCAGTAGGATATTTCGTTTGATAGTATTCTCGATATCTCCTGGATCACTGCTCGAAGTCGCATCTTTGGCAAACCTCAACCATTTGCAGATCGATGAGTTGCCAGAAACTCCCATACATAATTCAGTAATTCCGCCACAACCAGTATGTCCGCAAATTACAATGTGTTCTACTTCCAGATGGACTACTGCATATTCAAGTACTGCACTGGAACAGAGATCATTTGCTTTTGCTGGAGGAATAATATTCGCGATATTTCTTATGACAAAAAGCTCTCCAGGTTCCGCATCAACAATTTTTTCTGGTATAACTCGTGAGTCTGAACAGCCAATCCATAGAATTTTTGGACATTGTCCATTCTCAACCAAGGATTGATAGAGCTTCTGTTTTTCATCGAACTCAATCTTAAATCGCTTATGACCTTCAAGTAATTTCAATAGTGACATAGATACTCCCGATGCTTTACCCGACTTGTGCAGTGCCAATTTATCCTGTAAAGATTCTTTGTAAATTTCTAAAAAAATTGTCATATATCTGAGAGCTTGAACAAGATGTCTTAAAAGAAATAAGAAATTGAGGTTACAACAAATGATAGAAAAAACCTTATTGCTAATCAAACCAAATGCAACAAAGAAAAATGCAATTGGCGCTATTTTAAAAATGATCGAAGATAATGAATTTGAGATAACTAAACTCAAGATGTTCAGAATGGATAATGAATTAGCTGACAAATTCTACGCAGAACACATTGGAAAGAGTTTCTATGAAACCCTCAAATCTTTCATGTTATCCGGGAATATAGTCGGCGCGGTATTAATCCGCGAAGATGCGATTATAAAGTTACGCGAACTCGTTGGAAATACAAATCCCGAAAAAGCAGCACTTGGTACTATCCGTTACCTTTTTGCAGATTCGTTTACTGAAAATGCTGTTCATGCATCGGATTCATCACAAAGTGCAAAAAGAGAGATCGGGCTGATATTTCCAGAATGATTGAATCCCGGATTTTGTAATTCTTGACAGCAATTGAGCACTACAAATAAAGCATTCCCACGTGGTCCCATCGTCTAGGGGTAAGGACGCCGGATTCTCATTCCGGTAACAGGGGTTCGATTCCCCTTGGGACTACCAATTTTCCACAACAAAAAGAGCCGGTTCTACACCAGCTCTTTTCTATTTTCTAGTCTAGAATCTATTCAATTACCAGAACTTTCCTGACCATATTCTTATCATCAACATTCATACGCAGAAAATATACTCCAGGAGTTAGAAGATCAGTTGCTTTGTCCCATTTAATTATGTGAGTACCAGCTTGTCTTGTGTCCGAGAGTAGGGTTGATAGCTTCTGTCCCTTGATGTTATATAAAGATATATCAACAGCTTTAGATTCTGTAAGAGTGAAATAAATTTCTGCATTCGTCATGACAGGATTCGGATTAACGGAGGTTATCTCATTACGTAAACTAAGAATATCATCATCATTTGATACGAGTGGTACCATTTCAATATTAATCCACGTGGTTTCACAATAATTAACCTCGATATTGCTTGGATGAGTGTAAGCTACATAACCGGGACTCGTACAGGTAAGAGAATACGTTCCTGGTTGCAATTCAATCGCATACATGCCATAATCATTTGTATAATCAAAATCAGTACCTACTGTAACATTCGCACCAATAATCGGTTCTCCAGTATTTGCGTTAGTAACCACTCCCCTCACTCTCCCATCAATCTTCAATAAATATCCAAGATATGTTGCCATGAGATTAGTTTTTGTATTATCTCCATCATCTATAAGTCCACCAAGAACCGGCGAAGAAGTGATTGTTCGATACTGAGCATTTTCGTAGGCAATTGTTCTTAAATAACTATTATTGGATTTGAATATCACGCTTTTCATACTACTGCTAATCTCATCGACAGAATAGTTGGGGTCTGTGCCAATGTTATAAGGGAAAATATATCCATCTGTTATTGTACCTGGCTGACCTGTCATTGTGCCGATATTTTGTGTATCGTTTGAAATGAAACTTACGCCTAATGCAGAAAGAAATGCCGTTCCCTGATGTGAATATCCCACGTCTGAGCCTTCAATATAGATTGGATTTCCAGAGTTTAGATAGTTAATAAGGGTTGTTTGCTGGGTAGTTCCGACGGAACCAGGAGGTGTTGTACCTCAGCCAAGACAATAGATGCCAAGCGCAACCAAAACAGCATCATAAGCCGAGAGATCCGCTGGTAAATAAGTATAGGTATCATACAATATATTATTTGCGGAGAGGGCATTTTCTAAAAATATTTCTGTGCCAATATTATCTATGTCTGAGTTATTATCATTATCCCATATAAGCACCTCAATAGGATCCGGAGGATATACATTTACCTGAAAAAATCCTGTATAATTATTATACTCGAATTCATCACCAGGTAGATCAACATAACCATAAACTTGTACAACTTCATCGATATCAGGAGTCCAGTTAAATGTAAAATTAGTCGTAGCATCTGGTGCTAGTGGATCAGTTATATTTTCTGTCTGTAGAACGATTCCAGGAGCTCTCATAAGTGAAACTGAATAGTTATTTTCAGTATTCAGTCCTGTATTTTTCACTGTTACATGCCATTCACCCTGTTCTCCAATATTCAAATCACTATCTCCGAAAATTCCTGTCGCAGCAAGATCATGGTCTAGTGAGGCATTGATTGAGACATTATAGATATACCAATAATTAAGATTAAAGGTACTTCCCCCATAACTTCGGAAAACGATCTGCACTACCTGTCCTGCATAGGGATATAGTGAAAAACTGATATCCTGTCCTCCAGTTACTCCCCAGTCAATTCCAACAAGGTCGAAACTCCATAACACATCCGTACCATCAGGATGGATTACCTCAATATTTGCAACCTCGCCAGTATTCGTACTATATTCATCTATGTATTGAGTCACAGTTAGATCTCCTACATTTGCTGGAAGACTGATCGGCGGAGATTTTGCACTAAGATCATAAGGTGCAACAGTTGGAGACCAAGATAACATCAACGCACCACCCTGAATACTCCAATTCTGGTCAAGTGTCCATGTTCCAGGATTTGTTTCAAAATCCTCTTCCCAGATAATAGATTGAGCAAAGAGGAACGTTGGTATAAGGAATAATTGCAGAAAGATAAATTTTATTTTATATTTCATGAGAACCTCCTGAATTTAAATTTGAATTTTATTTCTTTATATTCAGGAATTTGTCAAGAAATAGATAGGCTTTTTTTGCATACCCCCAAAATTTTAAGTGGGGTGGCACTATTTCATTATTACACAACAACAACCTAATAAATAACAAAAGATGAGGGATGGTGCATATCGTCGCAAAGTACTAGCATAACAATGAATCACAAAGTATGGGAGACCCTTCTCCGCCAG
>Ga0136651_10000497_pt1 | contig 21712 bp, 48 predicted proteins | sample Mar14236cmmetaG_FD_94867 | JGI IMG/M metagenome (GOLD analysis project Ga0136651, IMG submission 94867) | Marine hydrothermal vent microbial communities from Guaymas Basin, Gulf of California to study Microbial Dark Matter (Phase II) - Marker... ... | reverse complement strand
GTTTAATCCCCGACTGAATTATAAGTGGTATTTTGAAAAGGTAAAAGGGAAATGAATCAAGGCGTGCAATGGTATATCGATTTATCGGAAGCTGAACAAGGGCAAGTTACAACTTTTAGTATACTACTAGAAGAAGACATATACATATATGAGAACTTGGCTGACTTTTTAAACGGTTGCCGAATGAAGATTTGCGACTTATTGGATAAGGGCAGCAAAACCGACGAACTACAAGATTTTGCAATTTGGATGACAGGTTGTGGGTATGACTTCACAGCACATCCTTATTTTTGTCAACAGCGAGATAAATTATTAAAATGAACATTGAAGAATTAAAAACAATTTTTGAAGAGTCGGACTATGTAAGCTGGAAAGGTGACAGCGCCCTCCAAGGTCTTAAAATAATCAGCGGGTATTTCCCCAACAGAACAGTTCTGGAAGGTGCCGACCATGATATTATATATTCGGTTGATGCTGAAGATTTAATAGAAGCTGGATTAACAGAAGAACATGCTATAGAATTATCCAAACTTAACTGGATGATTTACGACGATTATTGCATGGCGTGTTACGTGTGATTGAGGAATTAGAGTTACCATCACGCGAAGATGTTAGCGTCCCCCATATGGGTAAGTGGTTTGTCGCTATGAAATATATGCGCGTTGGTATGACAGGGTTGCTGACAAATGATGGCCGGGGTGTACTTAATACAATGAAGGGTGCTGACCATTCAGAGTTTTATTTTGATAGTGAAGTACAAGCACACAGTGTGGCATCGCTTTACTATCTCGACCATGGAAACGTATATCCATATCTGTATGAGTGGAATGAGGCGCTGAAAGCAGAATTTAACAACGCAGTTCCCGCAGGCGCGGGCACTGCCGTACAATCAGAAGTGATGGATTTCATATGAAGGAAGATAACAAAATAGACCCACTAGACATGATAGCTGCAATAATGCCGGGCGGAGTTGAATTACAAGAAGCGGTAGGGCAACGAAGGTTTGTTGCTTCGGAAACATTACCTATTGCTGGTCTTGAATGGCAATACGGTCGGGGTGACCAATACGAGGTTAGTCCCAAAGAATATTTGACATCCCTTGGATTTGAATTTGGTAAAGAGGCGGATGATTTATTCATCAATGTCACGCTTCCCGAAGGATGGAAGCTTGAACCCACAGACCATTCCATGTGGTCACATCTAGTTGATGGTAAAGGTAGACAACGTGCGGGCATTTTTTACAAGGCTGCGTTCTATGACCGCAGTGCCGACTTTAATTTAATGCAGCGGTTCAATCGTGGGGAAATCTTTGAGGGCAATGAGGGTTATGTAGAAGGTGCCATTAAATATTATGTTTCGGATATGGATAAGTTCGTTTATACCACAAAAGAATATACATACGAGGAAAAGTATGAGGGTAACTACTGGGACATTGGTACAACCGCACAGAAAGATACAGACGCTTGGTTAGAAGGACATTATCCCGACTGGCAGAATCCAATGGCTTATTGGGAAGATTAATGGAAATGATAACACGTGGAACAATTTTAACAATCTTAACCAAAGCCAGTGACGATAGTCTATGTTTCTGTAACGATTTTTTAGATGGTCTTAAAATCATTAACGAATATGTTGGTGCTGTCAGCGTAAGATGTGACGACAATAGATGGCTAACAGTCGCCGTTGATACAATGCTGGCTTATAATTTTTCAGAAGAAGATTGTGATAAACTTAGCGAGCTTGGGTGGTTCATCGAAGCCGAATATTTGGTGATTGATTTATGAATCTTATGAATAAAAACAAACGCGACTATGACTATTATGTAAGAGTGGGTGGGGTTATTGTTGTATTTTTTGTAATATTTGCTATTGGTGGTTACGAACTATTTACAATAGACCGTAGTAATGAACGAACGCGGTTACTAAAAAAGGATATTAAAGCACGGTGCGATGCCGTCTACAATACAATCGAAGGGAGGCGAGTGACTACGATATATTCTTGTCCTGCCGATGATGGTGGTGGTGATGATGTTAAATACGAATTCACGGAGCGGTTATGATACTCATAAATGGCATCAGACAAGAAATTAAACCACCAACGCAAGAAAATCTTGAACACCTTTGGCGTATTATGGTGCTTGCTACAGAAGCACAAAACCTAATACTTGAGCAAGAATGCGTTGCAGAAGCCAAACATCTTATAGAATATAGATAATACTACTTACGTTCATGGCTTATCGCCCATCCAAGTAACTTCAAATTCTTTATTACATCTTTTCAATACTTCGCTAAGTTTAGTTAATCGAAAGTCCACTTCTACAAAAGATGGATGTTGCTGTTCTCTAATATAAATAATGGCATCGTCTAAATTCTGCATTGCGGCTTGAATTAGATTCCAATATGAACATCCAGCCATCCCGATATCTATTGGTTCATCTTTAGTATCCAAGTCACCAATCTCTACGGCGATGTTGTCCAATTCGGTTTGGAGTCTAAATAGTGAATGTGTCATTCCTCTAACAAGGTCAACATCTTGTGGGTTATCGTCTAATTGTTTAATTATGTTAGTGAGATAATCGTAAGCTGTAGCTGAATGTTTGTGTAGCGCCGAAACTTCCGCTGCATTAAATTGTACACCCACATCTTCTTCGATGGGTAACGCATCATCCGTTATTGGTTGGTGAAATAGTTGTTCGCGCGCGGGCGCCTGTTCGGGTTTTGCTTTGCCTTTAATTAGACCTGCATCGAACACAGCCTGCTTTGTATTAATTAGGTCTTCCATGCGTTCTTCCTTAAAACCTAATATGAATTTATCAATATCAGGTGTTTCCACAATAATGTCATGTTCTTTAATAAACCGAAAAACTTCTGCTGGCTCAAGGTTATAAAAATCTATACGTAAGTTCCCCATCACAACAGATAGTTGAATGGAAGGGTCTTTGTATGCGGGAGGTTTTTCATTTTCATTACCATAAGGAATTTTGATTGTTGTAGCATATTCATCCTCTGTCCTTATTGCCAGTCCAGATACTAACAGGTTGCCCTCTGCAGTGCCGGGGTTACCTTCATAGTCGTATCTCCAGCCAGTAAGACGAGCATGCTCCTCGCTTAATGACATATCTAAATTCCAAACCCCTGACAAAATTCCTAGAGTGGTGCTTAGGTAGCTTTCACGCAAGACGTCTTTCTGTTGGCTTTTATCTACCACAGTATCTACCATAGAAGGCATTGCGTTTTCAAGACTCGCAATGCTATGGTTTAGTTGTTTAATTGCGTCTGTAATTTTGCTGGTCATGATAATACCTTTAGTTTTAAGTCTGCACATTGTAACACAAAATGTAACCTATGTCAATGGTTGACATCCTGTATCCATTGTGGTATGCTTGTAACTTAATAACTCAGGAAAATATTATGAGCTGTACTATAGCAAAATCAAAAACCGTCATTATACAAATTGGTAGCGGTCTAGTTATCGTGGCAGTGTCGCTAGTATCTAAATCGGTACTAATTACTTTAGTCGGCATGGTTGTTTTAGGTTTAGGTATCCGTGGGATAGTTAATATCTGTAAGGATAAATAATGGCAGATTCATTAAGTTTTTTTGTTGAACTGGATAATCCAGATAAGATAAATTCTTTGGGGTTTGGTTGGTACATTGCTTGTCAAGATGGTATGTACGACGAATACTATTTGCACGACGATGGGGATGTGTATGATACGTGCGCCCCACGGCGTGACAACAATAGTAAACAACTATCTACTGGGTGGTTCGAATCGGAGCTGACTGCATTACTGTGCGCTAAAATTTATTATAATAAATACGGTCTACAGTACCCATATGATATTCCTGCAGCAAAACCTGCAGTACAAAATATAAAATCAGAACCCATGGAATTTGAATAATGATTGACTTTCACAAATTAGATATACCAAGAAAATGCTGTGGTGGCAAGTGGATGGTTACAGCTACTGAGGATATGTTTCTTGCGCTATTAAAATCTGGCGAGTTGGTATATGGTCCAGAGGACATAGGCGGAGATTATCTTTTTGATACAAGAGTCGATGCCTTTTTCGCATCGGCATATTATTACAATCAGCATCTTGGAAGAAGTTATCCCTTCATTGACGAAATGTTAGAAGAACTTGATACGCGGCCACTTATCTTTGATGAAGAAGACGAAGAATCACAACCGATGGAATTTAAATGAACGAATTTGAAGAATTAGATTTACCCAAAGAAGCAAACCTTGGATGGTACATCGTCAGCATGTTTGGTATCATGACTTACTTACACAACGATGGACAGATGCACAAAGGTACACAAGATTCATATTATGCGTCGAAGGGGTATTTTGAAACAGAGTACGATGCACACAAGTGTGCAGAGCGATACTACCTTACACATAGTAGAAAATATCCATACACGACATTATTGAACCGTTCACAAAAAGTGAACGAACGTTCACAAATTATGAACTTTGGTGATAAGAAATGAAATTTGATTGGAAAAAACGCAGTAACTGTTTATCGATTGGGTTGGTTATAATTGTTATCCTCGCACTCGCATATTCAATTAACCTTGGTATAAAGCAACAGGAAACTTTCGCGAGTATGAATGCTGCACTTGACCGCATCATAGATAATGTCAAGATTCTGGAAACAGAGAGGAGAAAGGCTATAATGGAAAAAGAAGAACTGGAAAAACTGGAGGAAAAAACAACCGAAGATATGAAGGGCTTGAAATAAGTTTTTTAATCATCCCTGTTAGTTCCAAATTGCTGAATTTTCCATTCCCCATCTTCAACGATGAAGATACCATATAGTGTCCATCCATTCCCTTCAAGCGCTTCGTGGATTGGTGCGTAGATTACGTGCATATATTTAAAGTCATCGTCCGTTTCAGCAGATAACCCTGTTACAAATTCCCAAGCAGACAAATCAACGCCAAGGTAGGAAGCAAGTTCTTCAAATAACGGACATGTTTCATGTCCTTCAAAATATTCTTTTGTTATTGACATAATATTAATTCCTCAGTTTTGAAATACGTGGTATGCTGCTTTTACTAAGTGTGTTTGTACTGAACCGATATAAGCATACTTTGTATTTACTTTATCGCCCGTATTATAAATTATAATTTTTCGTTCCGCAGGCTCCGAGGACTCATCGACCGCCGCCCACAACACTATCTTATTATATTGTAGTTGAACATCAAGTGCCCGGAATATTGCGTATGTGTCAATCGACTGTTCTTCGGTGATTTCTAATTCGTATTTAAGTATCTTCATAATAACATACTAACACAAAGTACCCCCGATGTCAACTTGACATTTTACAATCATTATGTTATAGTGCGTCGCATGTTTGAAAGAATCGTAACAAAGCTATTGAATATTCCACTAGACTTCATGACGGGTGTCATGGGCATTCCCTTCCCGATAGCTGTAGGGATAAATAGCGTTGTACTTGGCGTATCGTTGATTGCGTTAGTTACATACATCTTTGCGAGGATTATTCTATAATGGAATTCTACGAAATTATTATCATTTGCTTATATGTCCATATGTCTATTACATGGGGTCTATTTGCTGGAATTATGGATGCCAAATTACATCCTGATGCTACGCTGCGAAGAAATATTTTTTGCTTTTGTATCAACCTAGTCTTCGCCCCCATCGCAATGACAACAGCGGTTCTAATGCTGGTGGGTGGGAAACACGACAAATACTTTATCAAACCGTGAGGGTTATTATGAGTAATAATATTGCAATAGATAATATTCTTAAACGATTTAATTTAAGTTTAAGTAATATGGAGGCGGGGTTGGTGATGGTCGAATACGCTACCGCCAACAACACCCCAATTTCCAAATTAGCACAAATTACAATTCAGGAAGCATGTGAAGAAATTCAAGAAAGTGCACAGGAATTGTCGAACATTATAGGTGATTAAATGATACGATTATATCTCATTCTTGGTTTGTTGTTTGTATTAACTGGTTGCGCGGATAGCGTTGACCATATAACTGCTGCTTCAATAGAACCTGTTGGTTTTTTACATGGACTTTGGCACGGCGTAATTATTATTTGGTCATTTGTCAGTTCGCTGTTTATAGACGACGTGGCAATCTACGCAACATATAACAATGGGGCATGGTATGACTTTGGATTTGTAACAGGTATCATAACATTAGCGAATGCGGTATTCGATGACTAACACTAACGAAGATTACATACGAGAAATAAAACAAAGCCAAGCCGATGGTCAGCTGACTGATGGTATGCTTGATATTATGGAAGCGTTTGTTAACGCCGAAGGCGATAGACGGATAATGTTGGGGTTTCCATTCTTACCAGAACATCGTGACGAGCTTGTTGATGATACAATCGCAATGTTTGAATCGGGTTTACTGGAAATGCAAGTAATGAGTTTTGATATCGATGATGATGCGAAGAACTGGTTTGCTTCTAAAGTAGCATGTGCGTTCAGCAATGTAACAAACAAACAAATATGGGGAAGATGATGGAAGGATTAATAAATGATGTTACTGGCATGATGTTGTGCGGTAAGCTATTAGAAGAAAATGTTGGCAAAGTATCGCACGATGTTATCACCCGCGTGCGCGACGAGTGTGCTTTCATTGCTGGCGGTATGTATATTGATTGTGAGCCTGAAGAACAGGCGCTCGTTGACCGCGTCCAGCAATTAATCGCAGAACAAATTATTGGGAAGATTGGTAATGATTGAACGACCACTAGACCCTAAATACTTTCGCGACCAAGCGACAATACTTGGTTGTAAGAATGTAAAAGAACTTGGTGACCTTGCTGTATGGAATTATATTTTAGTTGCACAAAGTAAGCCGCCAATGGAGAATGAGTATGAGCGATAAGACACCATACGGATACTGCCCCAAATGCGGTGCACGTGGGCAACAGCGCGAGCGTAGACCTAACGGTGACGACAAATGCGAGAAAGGTTGCACATACCCATCGCGTGACGCCCTACCAGAACCAAAGGAAAATAAAGATGGCAAACCAATCAGCAGCATGTAATTGTATGGGTCCACAAAACGGTGAACCGTTCTGCCCCTGTATGATGAATCAGCTTGGAATATTCAAGCGGGGCGAAAAATGGATTGAACCAGAAAAGGTGGTGGGTGTTGTTAATGACCCGAAAGCTATCCCTATGCCCTTTGCGCAAAAGTACGATAGTCCATGTAGTGATTACAGACATAACCCGCCGATGGGATTGTTTATTGCGCCGGGCGAGACATATGTTCACATTTGTCCAGCTTGTGGTGTTGCAAGAAGTATCACAGGTTCTAATATTACCTTTTCAACAGAAGAAGATGAAGACGCCTTTGCTGCCGAAAGTGATGATGAAATTCTCAACAAGCTAGGAAGATAAAATGATAATGCAATTTATAGGTTTTGCTGTAATTCTCTGCGGTGGTTTATGGTTAATGTGGTGGGCTGGTGTTGAATTATATTGTTTTCTTAGATACCAACTTTCATTGCCCATCGAAACGGATGATATTGTGGGTTTTGCTGTATTGATTGTAATCGTTTGCGCTGGCGGTGGGTTAGTATATTATGCTGGTACCCACGCACCATTTACAATCGCCCTTGATTTTGATTTAAAAGTCTAATAAACCTTTTTCTTCTGCAAGGCGGTTTACAGCCGTTTCATAATATTCCGCATCTTTTTCGATGACTATGAACCCGCGCTCGCATTCGCGTGCGGCAATGCCTGTTGAACCAGAACCACCAAAACCGTCAAAGACCACGTCGCCTTCGTCCGAATGTTTCATGATACATTGCTTCAAAAGGGGTACTGGCTTCTGATTTTGGTGTAGTTGTCCTTTTCCAACCACTTTATCATACTCCCAGACGTCCTGTATGCGCGTACCGCGTATTTTTGCGTTACCTTTGTTGACTAGGATGATAAACTCGTGTTTCTTCCCAAACGCGTGCACAAGGTCACCTGCGGTGTGGTTATTCTTAACCCATACAATGATATTGCGCATGGTGAACAACTTTTCCAGCTCATTGACGAAATACGCTACTTTGTTTGAATTACAAAACATGTACATAGCCGTATCATCTTTCATGATGCGATAACATTCTTTGATGTAATTGCTAATTAGTTCGGGGTCATTGTCACCATCGATGACAGTTGCGAATTTATGGGTTACGTTTTCTTGGTTGGCGTCATACTTGTCGGCTTTGCCGTTTCGACGTCCAGTTTTATAATCCATGAGATATGGTGGGTCTGTTACTATGAGGTCTACTGATTCATCAGCCATAGTTGCCATGTATTCAAGGCAGTCGCCTTTAATTAATTCTTGCATATTTTGTTCTTCTTATTGTTATGATGTAATTATATATCAGCTGGCATATGTTGTCAAGTTGACATATAAATTATTTCGTGTATAATGAACAGATGATAGAAAATTGTGATTACGAAAAACAGCGGGAATGGTCAGATAGTTATATACCATATGTCTCGCAACTTATAATTAATGGGTTACATTTAAATCCAAACGTTTGGTATATACTTGTAACATCGTTTGACCAAGATACGCAGGAAGCTGCCGACCTAATACTTACCGACGGTAAAGAAGAGTTTATGATTGCGTTGCGATTGCGGAATGCTTCTTATATGGATAGGTACCCATTCGACTTTACTGTCAGGCGCGAATATACGGAGGGTTACAAAACCGAATACGAAAAAATCATGGAGGGTTTTGCCGATATGATGTTTTATGGTTTTCGGGATGGTAACAACGTTGTTCGCTGGGCACTATTATTAATGGATGAGTTTAGGGACCAACACGAATTCGTAGGCGATGAATGGATTCCCCAAGACCATATCGTATTTGAACGCAGAGACAATAAGGACGGAAGGAACTGCTTTAATGGATACGATATCAACACTTTTAAAAATAAAGACAAACTTATATTAGCATCCAGCGACGGATATTTTGATGATGTTGTTGTAACTAAAATTCCGGGATTAAAAACTGGTGTTTATAAACTTAAAAACAAAGAGGATAGAATAGATGGGAATTGATTTTTCGCACGGCGAAGCACATTGGGCATATAGTGGTTTTATGCGGTTCCGCAGTTTGTTAGCCAGCTCACTTGGGTACGAAACGCCATTAATGGAAATGTACGATAATGGTTCACACGATGTAATGGAAAACGAGCCAATATATCCACTCATCAATCATTCCGATTGTGACGGTGAATTAACAGTTGAAGAAATGAAACAAATCCTACCACAATTAAAAGAAATCGTACACTCGTGGAGAACTAAACCCGATGGGCATGCTGCTATATATGAGATTGAGCGAGCCAATAACCTGATTGTAGGAATGGAAGAAGCGGTTGATGCTAATGAAGTTTTTGAGTTTTGCTAATGGAAATTAAACGCACATGGGCGATGCCCAGCAAAAATACATTTTCGATTACGCCTATCGGTGACATCGTTAAGAAATATACAAAAGGGAAATCGATTGACCCATTTGCAAATTCAAACAAAATGGCGCTGATTACAAATGACCTCGATGAACGATATCACACCGATTACAACATGGATGCGATAGATTTCTTAAAAATGTTTGATAATGAAAACGTTGATACGGTTTTATTCGACCCACCCTTTTCACCACGACAAGTTTCAGAAGTTTATACCAGACTTGGTATGACAGTGAATACTGAAACAACCCAAGCGGCGTTCTGGTCAAATATGAAAAGGGAAATTGGTCGGATTACCAAAATGTACGGTATCGTGATAAGTTGTGGTTGGAATAGTGGCGGTATTGGTAAGAAATATGGATTTGAAATGTTAGAAGTGTTAATGGTGCCACATGGTGGGCAACATAACGACACAATTGTAACTGTCGAGCGCAAAGTGCGCAAACAGTACAAAAGTGACGATAGTCTTATTAGCTAATTACCATTGTAGGGCTAATCGATATAGTGGCAGGCGGACAGCCCTGTGAAACTTGTCGTTAACAGTTTGGAATGACTTTTCCAAGGTTCCAGCATTAACCATTTCTTCAATTACAGCACTTGTGCTCATGTTTGGGCGACAAAGTGTGTCTGTCGCACTAAATAGCACGTGGGATGCGACCCACTTGCCTGCACGACCGCTTAAAGCGTTAACTATTGCGTTTTCCATATGCAAAACGACGGAATGTTCTAAACTAACTACATTATTTTCAGTATTCATGGCTTAAGCCTCCAGTGTCATGTATTCTTTCTTAGAAAAAGATTCAACTAACCCTTCTTTTTGTCCCATTTCGAGAAAATGACGTAACATTTCATCTTCTACTGGTGTATTTGGTCTGCGATGTGCGCGCAATTCTTCATAATCATCTTCGCCAGCAAGCTCTTCGCATTTTTGTGTTAATCTAATGTTGTAAGACATGTTTTTCCTTGCGTTTAGTTTCAATACGTGGTATTATACTACAAAGTAACCCAATTGTCAAGCATTTAGGTTACAAAAATGTTAAAAATGTTAAAAAAGGTGAAAAAATGAAGAAAATCAGTATGTTATCGATAGCGGCGGCTATATTTGTGTCCAATTTGGCTTTCGCGACGCCACCAACCCTCGTTGATTATTTAAATGGCAGAAATGTGTCGTTTTTAATCGTAAATACGGGAATGACCGCACGGTTGACCACTTTTGGCTGGAAAAATGCTGCCGAAGGGTGCAAAACCATCAAAACTGCGGGGTTTAATGTTAGCAATGTCCGAAATTATGAAAATGATACCCTTGTAGAAACGAGTGCAGTGTGTAAATACTAAAAAAGGGGCTAAAGCCCCTTTTTATGCTCCTGAACGTTGCGGTACGGCACCCTGCATTGGTCTTGCCATGTTTGCTTGTCGTTCCTCGCCTTTGGATTTCTCCTTGCGCGATGTAGCTTGTTGACGCTCTTGTGAAAGTAGCTTATTCATGACAGGCTCAATTGCAGTTTGGAGTTTATTAGAATATGCGCGGATTTTCGTTGGGTCGTTCACAGCAGCTTCTGCTTGTTGTCTTAAACTTGGCGAAACTGTTCTGCCGATTTCAATCAACCGCGCTTTTGCGACTTTGTGGGCTTGGTCGCCGTCACTTCCGTAAAATTTATCAAGGACGGAACCAATTGGAACTGCGTTTTGGTCAATTTCAGTACCAACACCAGATTGTTTGCTGTCTGGTTGAAGTGACATCGCAGTGTTCATGTCAGTTAGCGCATGAACGGCAGTATAAATGTTTATTACGTTTTCGCGGCTTTTTTGCCACTCTTCGTCGGACATTCCTTTCGGCTGGACGAATTTTCCACCCTCAATTTGGGATGCTTTAGAACTTAGAAATGTTGTTACAGCTTCGTTTATTGGTTCGATAGCCAAACCCGTATTATCCATCAAATCTTGTAGGTTTGCTGTTGTTCTAATTAACGTTTCTGCTGCTTCGTTAATTTCTAATAATAATTTCATATAAATCTCCAATTGTATAGGTATTTATACAATTGAAAATTTTGATATGAATTAATTAGTTAAGAGATTTTAATTTGGTTTGCTGGAACGGCAATCATGTATTTGCTTTGTTCGTTTTTCACATTCGAAAAGACAAAATAGTCGTCGTGAGCGAGGCGAGAGGCGATGGAGCCAGATTCATAAGCCAGCTTACCGAAACTGGCAACCTTGGCTGGGTCTACAAGAACATGTTCATCGCTATATGTTAGATTCTTTCTAACTGAAAAATTTTCTACTGTAGCGTCAACGTCTTTATCTTGGATAATTAATAAACCGGGTGTGCCTTGTGGTATATCGAATGTTCTCATGGTTTTTCCTGTTTGTTTAACGTGGGTACCATTATACACAATTAGGTTACAATTGTCAAGTCCAAAACGCCCTTGTCCTGAAGATACTTTACATCTTCGTCGTCGAGTTGCTGTATTATACTATTAATTCGGTTAGTTCGTATAACGCGGGTGAATACATTCTTATCCATAAGGTTATATGATACTATGCGTTGTTTGATGAATAGCCCATCAGAAATAGGACCAAATAGTTGGGTTAACAGGTCAACGCCAGATGCAACTTCGTCCAATGAATGAAACACGTGTGCACAGTCGGGGTCTTCATCCCATACAGTTTCTGCTGCGTCTATACACGCCGCCAGTGATTGTATTGCACCCTTAGGTCCACAATAATATTCAAATTCTGGTGGAGCTGGTTCGGAATTTTTAATTCCAATTACAAATTTTACATTAGACATAAATTTCACTCACTGATTGACCATCGTTAATTCGTTTCATTGTTTCTGCTATCAGGCTGGCGATGGAAATAACCCGTACCTTGTCACAAAACTGTGTTGATGATAATGGAATCGTATCGGTAACCACCACCTCATCTAAGACAGATTCTGAAATGTTGTCGTATGCGTTACCAGAGAAAATACCATGGGTGGCATAAGCCGCTACAGTCGAGGCACCATGTTCTTTTAATGCACTCGCCGCCTTACATAAGGTGCCAGCGGTATCAATCATATCATCAACTATGATACATACTTTGTCTTCAACATCACCGATGATATTCATTACTTGTGCTACGTTCGCTTTAGGACGACGTTTATCGATGATAGCTAAGTCGGCGTCGTTTAAATGTTTAGCTATTGCGCGTGCGCGAGCAACGCCGCCCGTGTCTGGAGATACTACTACGAGATTGTCCATATCGTGTTTGTATTTTTTCCAAATGTCGCCAATGATAATTGGTGATGCTGAAACATTGGTCGTTGGAATCTTGAAGAACCCTTGTTGTTGTTCTGAATGTAAATCAACAACAACTAACTGGTCAATACCAGCCGCTTGAATCATATCAGCAACCAATCTGGAAGTTATTGGGGTTCTGGTGTACTGTGGTCGTCTGTCTTGTCGTGCATAACCATAATAAGGAACAATAGCAATAACTTTTAATGCTGCAGAGCGTTGAAATGCATCTGCCATAATAAGCAGTTCCATTAGATTGTCGTTTGTTGGTGCACAGGTTGATTGAATTATGTGTATGTTACTTTCACGAATTGTCTCATTGATTTCGCAACGGATTTCGCCATCACTGAAACATTCAAGGTCGATATCACCCAAGCGTTGTTTGAGAATTCGACTGATGTGCGTAGCTAGTTCTTTGTTTGAATTTCCAGAAAAAATCTTAGCATTATTCTTCATCTGTGCCATCTTTTTTATCACCCTCTATAAATTTTGTTCTGTCTAAGTCGTTCATCATCTCAACAAAGGATTGCTCAATCAATGCGACCGTTTCATCTATTTTTTTATTTTGTTCTTTGTGAGCGAGTGTCATCTTATAATAAACATTACATATAGTGGACACACGGCGTTTATTATTGTACATTCCTAGTAAAGTTATCAATATATCAAGATTGGCAATGACAGATGCTATGACAAGTATATATGACATCCATGGATATAGCAAGGTGTTGTATGGATAAAATGTATAATTTATAAAATTAATTACGACAGCAACAGCCATGATGCCTTTAACTCTTTCGCGTTGTCCCACAAACAGCTGCATATTGCGAAGGTCGCGGTCCTTTAATATGCGCAATACTTTAGGGTCATTGTTTAATGTTTCTGGTTCATCATTAAGGAGGGTTTGTAGATACTTAACACCACGGTCACCGAAGTTAAATGCCCACATAGTGTACACATACACCAACACAATAAACGTATTGAGTATTGCGAAGGTGTATTGTACTTCCATGGGTTAGCTCATGTTACCAAAGAAAGCCGCGTCGGGGTCAGAGAACGCGCTTGTTTTGCGCGACAGTTTACCAGAAGCTGGCAGAATGATATTCTTGTGGTCGAATACCATGTCATTGGCAATCATGTCCAGTGCGCGTTCAGTAGACTTCGCCGCCGCAGGTGAATGCGAACGGATTTCGGTTGCAATGTTATAAGCATCCAATGTGGTTAAGTGGCCGGGGTACTGTGCCGCCGCAGGACTGCCTGCACCAAATACATTCGCCTGATAAACCTCATTTAAATGGCGACGTGGGTTGACGATGCTTTGGATGTTATTAAGCATACGGTTACTTGCTGTAAATTCCGCACCATCGCGCTCGCGCTCTAATGCATGATTATTCAGTGACATTAGTTCTGCAACCGATGCACGTTCGGTAGCCATTTGGCGGAAACGATGTTGACAAATACCGTCAACTTTATTTTGGATTTGCATACTTGCCATATCCAAATGTTCTTCCCAACGATTGACTAATGGAATTTTAGTATTCATGAAGGTACGAAGACCGCGCATACCATTAGTACATATTAATCGTTCCAGTTTAAATGCACTATTAATAGTTGACATAAACGGCGACCAACCAAAATGAAGTTCAGAGCGGAACTCACCACCTTCATTAAATGCTGTAATGTCGATTGGACTGTCTGACCATTTGCGACCAAGTTTAACACGAGATGCTGTAACGTTCTCATGAACGCGCAGGTCGCTGTTGCCGTTGGTATATTGATTAATACCAAGCAGGTCTTTCAATTGTAAAATAGTTTCGTCGGTCTGAATATGGCCTTTGTAGTTACCGTCGCGGAAGTCATAAAGATTCTCTTCGACAAAGAAATAACTACCACCATCTAACTGTTCCCCAAGTTGTGTAGGGGTCATTACAGTTAACGCTTTTGAAATGCGCGAGTTGTGGGGGAATGTATGTTGATACTTTTCGCCGGATTCGTCACCTACAGTAATAACTGCGGTCTTGCGACTTTTTTTGTCGTTACCTTCTTCGACGTTAACTTTTGCATCTTTTATAAAATCGTGTTTCATGATTCTTCTCCGTTATGTCTATGACATATTGGTTAATTAAAATAAGTTTACTTCTATATGTTTCTGAACATATGCGTGCTACTATAACACATTGGGTTACAAATGTCAAGCGGCATTTCTTGGTAACCACACAGTTTCTAATATGGTTTCCGCAAACAGGTCACGCTCGCGTTGTTTATCCGCTTCTTTGATGCCTTCTGGTGTCATTAATCCGACGGAAGACATATCCATATCCTTGCGGAACACACTATCTTTAGCTAGTGCATGCTTATGTACAATACCACGTGTGGTTATGTAACGAAGCATACTACGAAGCGCAGTGGATGATTGTAATGTCATTTCGCGTGCGCCAAGACCAATTAACCATGCCATAGCATGTGTGAACTTTAGACCAATCTCATGTGTGTTCTTAATGCTCTGGTCTATCTTAGGTAAGTTAACAGTTTTTAAATTAACCATTAAATCGTCCAACCGCAATGGCTCAATAGCGTCATAACCAAAGTTCTCGATAAGAACTTTACTTGCGTGTAATGCGAAGTTCAAGTTTGGTGCCAAGACTCTGTCAATCTTGTCGAAAGTATGTTCGTCCATACCCAAAACAATTGCATCGTCGTCAGAGCCAAGGTCTTCCATTTTCTTTGCACCCACAGTTCCTAAACTTCTCCAGACTGGTGGTGAAATAATGTTTTGACCATTGGCGGCAATAAAGGCAATACACGTGCGGGGTGCTGTGTCTATGGTGCGGAAGGCGAGGTCAGTCAAACGATACGCAGTAACTTCCAGCGCTTGAAACTTGCCGTCTTTAGTAAGATTGGTTGGTTTTTTCTTGCGGTCGAAACGATAAGCCACACAACCGTCAATGTACCAGTCGTCCATAGCAGTTTCTTTTCTAAGTGTACCTTCGACGTTTTCGGTAATAGAAGAGCGCCAGTATCTGGTGCCAAAAAGTGTTTCAACTTTTTCTTGACCAAGATTGCCGTTCGGGTGTGGTTGTAGTGCGATAATAGTACCGTCGTAATAACACACCGATGTTAGAATGGGTTTAATGTACTTAGTCATGTGTGTTTGTTTAAAACTATTCACAACATGAGTAGGTATTGGCATATTAATAAACTTTTCGTCTTCGTCAGTACTATTAGCAACATCTAATATGCGCATTGTACCACCAGAAGAACACGTAAGTAATTTAAGATACACGTTTTTGATTTCGATTTTTGAAATGTCAAATTTAATCATTGTTTTGTTTCCTGACGCTATTGTTAAGTAGTGTAGCCATTATAGCAAATTATAACCTAATTGTCAAGCGTTTTGTAACCTAATTTTATTTTCGCGGGCAAGTTCATATTGCATTGCTTCGATTAATTCTTCTAGTAGTCCAGAATGTTGAAGTTGTGTGATATAACCGCGTGACAATTGGACACTACAAGCATCATAAAAAATTGTGGTAATAGACAAATTAATGCCGTTCGCCAATATTGCACAAAGTGTTTTTTTATTGTCGTTAATTGTGTCAATGCCATAACCCAGTTTATCGCCGCAATTATCTAAGATGAAGAACCCCACGGCAATCTTTTTGATTGCCGTGTTGTACATCTTAATGAACTCGCGTTCGCTAGTCATTATATCATCCTTCCAGTGGCTGCTGCGCCTTGATTACCATTCCACATTTGGTCATTACCTTGTGTAGAAGTGTAGTCAAATTTCTGTATGTGCCAGTCAGTTCCGCGCTTACTAATTAAGCGGTGGCGTTGTGGTGTACCAACAACAACCGTAGTATCTAAGTTTTTGGAAATTGGGTTAATAAGTTCCCAAACAATACACTTAGAATCTGGACGTGATGCGCGACCGATTACCTGATTAAGTTGTGGGTATGAGCCAAACTGCCGACCCAAGTAAACGTCAGTACAACCAACAACGTCTACACCTTCGTTAATACGATTACAGTTAATAACAAACTGATGCTTGCCTGCACTAAAGTCGTCGAGGATAGTATCCAGTTCTTTTTCGCTTTGGTTTAAGATAGCAACCGAATCGTATCCCAAAGAAGTTAGATATTCGTTGATTTCTGCCACTTCTTGTTTTGTGCGGAAGAACATCATTGTTTGACCAAATTCATGACCAAATTCATTGATGATGCGTTTAGTAACGTCAACTTTAAATTTAGATGGGGCATCTAAGATACTATTAATATAGGTCTTAGCAAGAAAGCCCTGTGCTACTGCTTCTTCGCGGCTGATAGGTTCAATGATGCGTTCAAACTTAATAAGCATGCCGTCAGCACGGTCTGGTGTAGCCGTAAGACCAATGATAGGCTTGTTGCCAAGTTTGTCTAATTGATATTGAATTGTCATCATTGCTTCGTGGTGAGCTTCGTCAATGCACGAAATATCCCATTCCAAGTCAGCAGGTATATCTTTGAATGCAGATTGTGGGATGAATTCAATGTTCGCCGCGTCCGCGTATGCGCGTTCAGCTTGTGTTAACAGACGACCTTTATGGGTGATGAACAGTAACCGTAGTTTGTGGTCGGCTGGAATGTTCAGTGCCCGACGAACGCGCATAGACGAAAAGACCAGACCAGACGTTACAGTTTTACCTGCACCAGTTGGGTGGACAATTAAGATACGCGTGATTGATTCTTCTAGTGCTTCTTCCACACCATGCAGTGCGGCGACTTGATACCAACGAGATTTTTTCTCGCCGAATAATAATTCTTCGTAGTTTTCTGTTTCGCTTGTTGACATTGTGATAACCTTATTTGATTAAAGTACGGCTATCATAACAGCAATTAGGTTAAAAGTCAAGTGCTTTTTAACCTAATTCTACAATTAGGTTATTTTTTTGAATGAAATATGTTTTTTATGGATATTCCTTCGGCTTTTTTGGCTTTGGGTTTATCCTTTTTGTCTTTTGGTGGGGTCATTGATTTTAACATCCGCGCGGTGCGTATATCTTCCTGTACTTGTGGTTCAGGTGGTACATAATCATTTGCTAATATGTTGATTTCTTTCATTAATTCCATTTTAGTAGTCCATTTCCCTTTTAATATCCTTTTTGGCTTCTCGCCGACCTGAGCGTCCTTTCTTTTCTTTAGTTGACTCGCTACCGTGACCACCAGCGCCAGATGTTTGCATAGCAATAGCTACGGGATTACGCTGTGTATTCGCCGTAGGAGTTTTCGCCTTTTTCTTTATCGCACGCTTTTTGGCACGCTTGCGCACGCTTCTACCTTTCGCCATTTCTAATAATTGCTGAATTAACTTCATACTATCCTCATATACTGTATAGTATTTATAGCAATTATTATTTAATTGGCATTCTTTTCCAATTTTTTAATTTGACGAACTGCGGCTTTCACTACAGGTCGGTGTAAAGTTCTACCCGTATTTTTAAATTCTTTGGGTGTCATCCAGCTAACTTCACCCGTTTCATCACAGGGGTCACCAAATTTATCAGGGTCTTCAATCTTAGCAATGTAAACGTGAGTACGACCAAGGAACGTTCCCAAGTCGGTCCGCTTTGATACGTTGCCAGAAAAAAGTCCAAGTTCTTCCCCTGCTTCGCGGAAAGCTGTTTCTTCGTCGCTTTCGCCTTTTTCCTGTTTACCTTTTGCTATCTGGAATTCAGTACCACCAAACTTCTTCTTTGATGGCTTCATAAACAACATCTTTATTTCGCCATCGTCCATGTAGTACGGGATTACACCCGCACGATATATTATCTTTTTTGTCATTTCGTATACCTACTCTAAACATTTGTTAGTATTTATCAATACTAAAATGGTATATAAGTCAATGATTTATTTATCTCTGGGTGCGAGCCATGGTGATATTTGGTCAGCGTCGCGCCAGATTCTAATAGTACCGCGCGTGGGGGAACCTTGCTTTTTATCCATCTGAACATATACACGTCCCGCTTCTGGACAAGAATCGTGCCGCTTTACTTGGCGGAGGACTTTTGGACTAAGGTCATGCTGTTCGCAATATTCATTAAAGTCCACGGCTTGTGCGGGTATCTCTTTGAAAGCCTTGGCGATTTTCTCACCGGGGCGTCCGCGCTTTTTTGGTACAACAATAGGTTTGGTAGCTGTTTTTGGTAGCACCAAGTCCATATCATTGTATGAATGGGTGGTTGAATTTTTTTCTTTCATCTTCATTTCCTCAACGAAATTTATAATCAGGTGACAGTATACCATAACATTATATGAAATGTCAAGGGATTTATGTTATTGTTGCTCCCATGGGAAGTCAACGCTAATAGATTTCGTTAATTTGACCCAACTATAATCTGGCGGGTTGTCAACATCTTTACGACTATATCCACATAATACGTTAACTGGATGTTTGCGTTTTTGATAATACGAAACTAATTCATCAACATTTTTATAGTTATCAATAAAAGTAGATATTACAGCTACGGTGGGTAGTGGTGGTTGGTAATATGACCCTGAGTTTATAGGCGTGCCCAGTTTGGGTATACAATTAAGGATAATACCATTTTGTCTATTATTTAAATGTGCAATACAGAGTGGGACTTCTATTATGTTACAAACTAATGCTGCAATTATAATATCATCTTGTTGTGCAATCACCACATCGGGTTTTTCGTGTCGCATAATATGCGTAGCCATAGAATCGGCAGCATGAGAAATATTTTCCCATGAGATATGCAATAGTTTCGGGTTGTTATCATCAAGCTTCATTGGCGTTTATACCTACGAAGTCATTCCAAAGAACCCGTATGCGTCTGCAACTTTCTAATGTCTGCTCAATGTCTTGTAGGGCGTTGTGAGCGTCGCGTGGAGGGAATCCCATAGTATCGAAGAAGCTGTTTGATGTAAATGATTCGACTGCGACAAATCCCATGGAATTACTATCGTATTGTCGTGAGCTGAAGTAAAGGTCGATGCCGTAACGCTTAAACATAGAATCTAAAAATGCAATGTCAAATTCTATATTATGCCCAAGGCAGTGTAGTTGTTGTGTTGGACCCCAATATTTTAAAATTAGTTCAGCAATTAATAAAACCGCATCTTCTTCTGCGATACCATTCTCTTCAAGATAGTTATACGTCAATCCGTGAATATCGGAGGCTGTAACACTAAACGACGGATGGTCAGCTCTAGCTGCTTTACTTCCATCATTCCATTTGATTTCCAGATAAAGTTTTTCGACGGGTATCAGCGTATGCGCATCTGCTACAATTATACCCCACGATATAGCTTGATGTCCAACCGACGGGTCACGACCTTTTGTAAAGCCTGTTGTTTCGGAGTCAATCGCTAAAATATATTTAAAATACCCTTGGGGATTTCTTTTGTAATTATCTGTCATCTTTAAACCTTTTATGAATTATTATTATTTTTATGAGCAGTATCAGTCAAACGTATCATGCTCTTTGTCATCTAGTAGAACAATCTTTTTATATTCTTTGCCTTGTTCGCGCAGTTCAGCAAATGTTTCTTCCCATGTACTATTCCATTCACCAAGTTCCCGCAGCAAGACCTCTGCTAGTTCTAAGTTTCCGCGTTGCTGGTACATCCATGCATTTTGTTTCTTATTACTTATTACGGACTGCACCGCTTGCGCTTCCGTAACATTATATATTTCTTGCAAGCTTGCAATCATTTCTTCTTCTGCTACTGAGAAGTATACGTTCTTTGTATCCGTCATAAATGTTGTATCCTATTTACTACTTGTTCCACGCGCTCATCAAGGTCAGCGCTCTCAACGAGGTTCAGATTATCTTTATGTATCATAGCGTTTGTTATATCTAACATGACGACGTCAACCATTCTACTATAATGTTCATTTACGCTACGCACACCGTCGTTTTCTATATTGTGCGAAAAACATGGTTCAAGATAGTATACCTGTGAATAATTAATACACGCATCTTTACATGTCTTATAATATGAATCTATCCATTTGTCATAGCGGTTGTATTGTCCAAACGATATTAGTGCGTAAGTGAATAAATCTGCGAAGGTGCGTTCTGTGAAATATAATTCATCGGCGAATGCCATGTCAAGTTCATCTTTGAACTTTCGGTCAACCAGTTCCATTTGAAATGCCATCTTTAAGTCTGGGTCACGGTTGATGGCATCTAGGGTTACACCCCACTCATCTATAATAGAACGTGCGGTTTTGCGTTCAACTGTGTTGTACCCTTTGTTTTTTAATTCTTTAAGGACGGTGGATTTACCTGAGCCTTGTGAACCTGCGATTGATATAAGCATTAATTATGTACTCTTGTATTGTTGATATTTCTTTTGATATTTTGGGGGGAATACAACAGTAAAGTTTGGGTATTTGTGTTGCAATTTAGGAAGGTGGACGTTTATCGCATGGTTAAGATTTGCGTCAGATACAGCTCTATCGGTAAATGTTAATCTTTTGTGTTCAATGTCCGACATGAATTCTTTTGTGAATGTAACCTTTTTGCCATCGCAATAATTTTTACAGATACCAAAATCAAACAACTCTTCAACATATTTTATCGGGTCTATGTTAATTATAATAAGGTTATACCTTAATTCATTTCTAGTCATTTCAAATACAGTAATAATGTTATTGTTGTTAATTATATCGTATTCTTCGTCAGTCTCACCAAGTTCGGCGATGTTGTCCATGGAACCATAATCATCCACTTTTAAGTTAAAAAAACCTTTCCAATATTCTTTATCACAAACGTCATTATTGAGTGCCGCTTTTTGATACGTCGGTTGGATATAAATGTCAATATCATTATATGGTACGTCGCTAAACTTATCGCGGAAATATCCACCTGCTATGATGGAATTACTTGCAATTTTTTGAATTTTTCTGAGGGTGGATATTGGTTCGTTAATTTTGCTCAGTTTGTTCGCATT
>Ga0136651_10000496_pt1 | contig 21722 bp, 18 predicted proteins | sample Mar14236cmmetaG_FD_94867 | JGI IMG/M metagenome (GOLD analysis project Ga0136651, IMG submission 94867) | Marine hydrothermal vent microbial communities from Guaymas Basin, Gulf of California to study Microbial Dark Matter (Phase II) - Marker... ... | reverse complement strand
TGGTTCTATCATCTTACTGGGGGTCACACTCACACTGACTTTTTTGCGATTAGGCCGACTGACTATAGTAAAGCAAATGAAGGAGAAGATTTTGAAGACATATGGTAATGACAAGAAAAAGAAGATGGAAGTATAGATTACTAAAATTTTTAAGATACACAAACAAATTAACCAGCTATCAAAAATTTGCATCACGTATAGGATATATGGGTGCTGCGTTTTTAATGGCTGGTCAATGGACATTAGAACCTATATTGTTTATAATAGGATTTTGTTGCGTGATCGTACAAGTATCTTCACGTAAACAATGGAACTTAGTAGTATTAAATATGAATGGGTTAACAGCCTGGATAATACATTTTTTAAAATGAAAGAAGCAAGATTAATAGAAATGAAAAAGAAAATAGATGCTTTAACAAATATTGTTAAGCATTTATTACAAGAGGTTAACACAAACGCTACGTTAGCTAAAGGTACATTAACAGCTTTCCAATTACATATTGGAGAAGATGAATGGACTAAGTTAGTTGCAGAGCTTAAAGACAAAGAGTTAAGAGATATAGAACAAGAGAAAAAACTAGATTTAGATGGCGTGGAATAATGATTGGAAAATAGGAGTTGATTACCCAAAATGGGGAGACACTGAAGTATATAAAAAAACAATAGCAGGAGGATATTTATATAATGGAGAAACACCAAGAGAAGCTTACAAGAGAGTTGCGAAAACAGTTGCAAAGAGATTACAAAAAACTGAATTGGCAGAAACTTTCTTTGAGTACATTTGGAACGGCTGGCTTTGTCTTGCTAGCCCAGTACTATCCAATACTGGTACTGATCGCGGCTTACCTATCAGTTGCTTTGGTATTGATGTTGCTGATTCTATTATTGATATAGGCCAGAAAAACTTAGAGATGATGCTACTCGCTAAACACGGCGGTGGAGTTGGTATCGGAGTAAATCAAATTAGACCCGCCGGATCAAACATAACAGACAATGGAACAAGCGACGGAGTTGTGCCTTTTTGTAAAATATACGATTCGACAATACTTGCCACTAATCAAGGATCTGTCAGACGAGGAGCTGCATCAGTTAATATTAACATTGATCACCCCGATTTCGAAGAGTGGCTCGAGATACGAGAACCTAAAGGAGATGTCAACAGACAATCGCTTAACCTACATCAATGCGCTGTCGTCGGCGATAAATTTATGCGAAAGCTTATTAGTGGAAATGGAAGAGCTAGAAGACGTTGGTCCAAGTTACTTCAAAAGCGTAAAGCTACTGGAGAACCTTACATTCTTTTTAAAGGGAACACTAACAAACAAAATCCAGCGGCTTACAAAGACAACGCTTTAAAAGTACACATGACAAATATATGTAGTGAAATTACATTACATACAGATGAAAATCATTCATTCGTTTGTTGTCTATCTAGCTTAAACCTAGCTAAATATGACGAATGGAAAAATACAAATATCATTTATGACTCAATATGGTTTCTAGATGGTGTGTTAGAAGAATTTATACAAAGAGCTAAATACAGAAAAGGTTTTGAAAACTCTGTAAGATCTGCTGAAAAAGGTAGAGCATTAGGTCTTGGTGTATTAGGTTGGCATACTTATTTACAAGAAAAAGGTTTACCATTTGAGGGTTTATTATCACAATATGAAACTAGAAGAATTTTTAGTCAAATCAAAATCGAATCTGAAAGAGCTAGCATGGCTCTTGCTGATGCTTATGGAGAACCTCTTTGGTGCGTTGGTACTGGGATGCGTAATACCCATCTACGTGCTATTGCTCCCACTGTTAGTAATTCTAAACTTTCTGGAAACGTTAGTCCCGGCATTGAACCCTGGGCAGCTAATGTATTCACGGAACAGTCAGCAAAAGGAACGTTCATTAGGAAAAATCCTACGTTGGTTAGAGTTTTGGAGAAAGTAGGGATTAATAATAAAGAAACATGGGACAAAATATTAGCAGATGGTGGTTCGGTTCAGGATATAAAAGATCTAGACGAATCTACCAAAGAAGTGTTTAAAACATTTAAAGAATTAAATCAATTAGAATTAGTTAGACAAGCAGGAATACGTCAACAATATATAGATCAATCTGTAAGTTTAAATTTAGCTTTTCCAGCAGAGGCAACTCCTAAATGGATAAATCAAGTTCATTTAGATGCTTGGAAAAAAGGAATTAAAACATTATATTATATGAGAACTGAATCTGTATTACGTGGAGATATAGCTGACAAAGCTATGGAAGAATGTGTAGCTTGTGATGGATAGTATGAAAAAATTATTTTATTTTATTTTATTAATAAACTGTAGTGTAACATCTCAAACAATTGAAAGTTATTTTGAGTTGCCACAAGGATATGAAAGAGAATTTGCTAACGATTATAGTAAATGGATAATACAACAACCTATAATTGTAGGTGAACATGTATTAACTTTTCATGATTATAAAGTTAATGGCTTGAATACAACTTATGTAGCAAAGTTTGATTATAATATAGGAAACAAAGACTTACATCAATGTGCTGATGCAGCTATATATTTAAATGCTAAATATCATTATGATAAAAAAATATTAAATAAAATAAAATATTCTTTTACTAATGGTTATATGTATAGTTATAATAAGTTTAAAGAAAACAAAGTTCCTGATTGTAGAGAAGATAATAATTGGAAATGTGAATTAATTTACAAAGAGACAGATAACTTAAATGAATACTTAGATATAGTTTGGAATTATGCAGGAAGTTATTCTTTAGAAAAACATGACACGTATCAAGTTGATTTAAAAGATATACAACCAGGTGATATATTTATATATGGTGGTTTTCCAGGTCACGTCATATCAGTTGTTGATGTTATAGTAAATAAAAATGGAAACAAAAAGTTTATGTTAGCGCAAAGCTATATGCCGGCGCAAGAGCAACACATTTTATTAAACCCATTAAAACATTTCAGTGTTTGGCACGATTTAAATTTAAATGAAGATATAATAACTAATGGAGGTACTTTTACTAAAACACAATTAAGAAGATTTAAGAATCAAAAAAGGGGACCACATTAGTGATCCCCTTCTTCGGTTACAGGAACTTTTGGGTATGGTACGCCCAGTTTTATTTGTTCCTTAGTTCTTTTCAAAAGTATGATAGCCATCTGGATATTTAGCATTAAATCCTCTCCATGACCAACTTCCTGCTGTCTTTTTGACTGGTCTAATAGTATCTGTTTCTATTTCCCCTCTATTTTTCCCCCTTCTTACTTCTCTTTCCCATGTAACATATTGTCCATGTTTATCTTCTTGGATATTACTTGTATCTTCAGCTTTTAAACCTCTTCCAGGACTAGCTAATGCATGAAACTTTGCTTCATAATTATATACATCCCTATCTGAAAGCCTATCACCTACTTTATATGTACCATGATGGCGAGGTAATGGGGAATGAGGCATACTGAATCCTAATGTTGAATTTGTTTTCATGATGATATTACTTTATATTTTGTTCTTACTTGTTCCTTTTATTTTTCCTTTTTAACTTTTTCATTTCTTCAGGAGTATATCTTATAGGCATTTTTATATCAGAAATTGGCTCACTAACATCAAAATCTACAACATCTTGTTCTAAAGTAGAAGGATCAAACCATGATTTTAATTTGTTATCTTCATTCTGACTATATTCATTCCATTTCTTTTCTAAATAAGGTAAACTTCCTACATATCTTTGCACTCTATCTACTCCATCTTTAAACTCCTCATCTTTTAAATAATACTCATTGCTTCTTACTCCTTCATATATATTTCCAGGATTATAAACGCTTTTTCCTCCTTCGGCTAAAGATTCTGTAGCTATAGCTGAGTGACCTGTAGATCCAAACTCAGGCGTAGCGTCCTCAAATTCACCCGTTGTTTCATTGTAATTATACCTAGGAGCATCATAACCAACTCTTATAAAATCTCCTTGATCTGGCAGTGTTCCTTTTGGTTGTAGCTCAAATCCTAAAGCTTGCGCGTTTTCATCGAATCTTTTATTCCAAGGAATTACAGGCATTGGATCTCCAGAAGCATACCAAGTATAACCTCCTTTACCTCCATTAGCAGATTCTTGATATATATTGATACCACCTTTTTCATTTTGTGGAACTCTCATACCAGCTGCACCACCTATAGCACAAGCATAACTATTACAACCTAATCTACTTCCACCAGGCATTCCAGTTTCATCTGTAACATCTCCTTCTATATTTTCTAACCAATCAAAAGTTGTTTTTGGAACTAACTTTCCTCCAAGAATATCTTTTCTTGAAGGATCATAATCAAGACCTTGCATAACTCCTTTAGGATCTATAGTAGCAGCTAAGGTATCTTGGTATTTAAGATTTTGCTCTTGAAGATTAGGAGTAGTAACTACGTTTTGAACGTTATTTCTAGCGTCCGCAACATGTTGTTCTTCATCTCTAAACTCTAAACGCTGACGTTGTCTGTCTGCATTAATTCTTTTATTATTTTCTATGATCTGCATAGCAGGATCCTCGTTGTAAAGCGGAGATTTAAAAGGATTGTTTATTCTAAAAGCCATAATTATGATTTTACTATTTTACCATCTTTAATAGTGTAATCATCATCAGAAAGATAACCACCTTCCATTTTACCTGATTGTTTTCCTTTAATAAAAGGTTTAAAGTTTTTACCATCAGCTGGTCGAATAGTATCTTGCCTATTGTACATGTTAACAGCATACTCACCTCTTTCATCTACCTGTATTTTATCAAGATCTTGTCCAGGTATTGTTCTAGACGTCTGTCTGTCTGGAGCTAGTTGCCAATCTTTAATGCCACTTCTATCTTGAACTTCACCATCATCCGTAGGTATTAATCTTAATTTTTGTTTTTCTGTATCATAATAGAACTCACCTTTTTCCATATCATATTCTTTTTCACCACCTGGTTTTTTGAGATACTCTGCTTTGTGAGCTTTCCAAGCGTTTTGAGAAGCTATACTATCTTTGTTGTGTTTCATTTGAAACCCTAATTTTCTTTCCATGTTAAATTGTTTTATACTTTGTTTTACTATGTTCGTCTTTATAAGCCTTTAGACATCTGTTTCTGTTATCTTCTTCTGAAACATATGATATGTGTATCCAATTAGGATTCATGTCCGTACCGAACTCCCAAATCATTTGATCAAAATCTAAATTTTCTTTTACCCACGCATACATTTCTGCGTTTGTTTTACAACCGTAAACATCGTCAATATCAATTGCTTGACCTTTACAATGTTGGCTAGAAGCTACGCCTCCAATAGCTGTGTTTAGTTCTGGTGATCTAAAAAATGAATTAACTTTTATAGGTCCACCAACCCATTCTCTTAATGGTTCAAATACTTTTTCCGCTAACAACTTCATATTGTCTACTTGCGTAGGATTAGGAGTGTTATCTATACATTTACGCTTAGCTGTATTTGAATGTATTGCTTCCGCATAAGTAATATGTTTGCTTATTTTTTTCATTAGCATTTCCATCTACGTCTAGCAGCTTTTCCTCTTTCACCAGTCCAACCTTTTGATCTTGCACAAAAAGATTTTCTACGTTTAGCAGCCTTACTACCAGGTTTTACATCACCTGTTACAGCTGTTTGTAACTTACTACCAGGGTTTTCTTTTTTATAAGCTTTAACTCCTTTTTCAGTCATACCAGCTCCTTCTTTTGTACTTCTAAAATTTCTGCCTTTACCTTTAGTTGTTTTTCTAACTCTACTTAAAGGTCCGTTCCATAAATGATTTTCACCAGTGTTTAATGGAGATCTTAGTTCTTCATTTTTTTTGAATGCAGCGTCATTACCTATAGTATTAGGACTATTATGTGTTCTCATTTTGTTCCAACCTTCTGAGTGCATCATAGATGAACCACAATGACTTAAGGGAGATTTATGATTTGGTCCACAATGATTTAAAGGAGTAGCGTCAACTGGCTCTTTAAGAGATTCATATGTTAACTTAGTGCCATCAGAGTAAATAGGTCTGTTTTCTAACACTCCATCTTCAGGATCAACATTAACTTTATATTTAGGGCTAAAGTATGGTTTACCAAATTTTATCGCTTGAGTTTGTAAACTATCTTTAACTTGCTGAGACAGTTCGTTTACTCTTTTTTTATTTTCAGGATCCATTTGCATTCGTTGGTTAATATCATGCCCTTCGCCTAAATGAGTACCTCCATGAGAATTTAGAGGAGATTGTTTTCTACTAATACCTGTGAATTTCATAATTATATTTTTTTGCAATCATTAACTGTTTCACCTGTTCCGCTAGGTGATTTTTTAGTACCTACTTTTTTGTAACCTGGCCAACATTTTGAATTTTTTGAATTAGCTCCTTTAAAATATAAAGGTCCTCCGTCGTATGGTAATTTAAAACTACCTATTCTAGACATACCGTCATCTTTAGTATCAACTTTTTTACCTTTAGACATTACTGTTCCTTTTACGTAGTATCCAGTTTCTCTTCGTCTAGACTCTTCGTCCATCATGTCATCTACTCCTTTAGCAAAAGGATTATTTTTTCTAATACTGTCTACGTATTTTTTAGCTTCAGCTCCTTCTGATCTTGCGAAGTCTCTGTACTTTTCCATTACATTTATTTCTTTTTTACCTTTACCCATTGTGTTGTTTGTTTATTTTTTTTTACTTGCTGTTACTTTGCTTTCACCTTTAGTTACAGTTACATCGGTATCAGTAACGTCTACTTGCATAGGATCATCTTCTTTATCAGATAATTCTTTGATTAAACTTTTAATTATTTCTAACTCAGGTTTTTCTTCTATTACTTTCGCTCCTACAATATGCTGTAGTATACCTATCATTGCCATTGCAGCAGTAGATACTAAACCAATAACTGCTGTTAATGCTCCACCTTCTAAATGCGTAGAACTAATAACACCTATAACTACTAGTATAGTTATATAGTTTATAGCATGCTTACCTAGATGTTTAGATGCAATATCTTTGGCAGAGCTTTTAGCGTTAATTTTATCAATTTCAATTTGAGCTAATATCTCTTCGGTTGTTTTTTCTTTAAAAATCATAATTATTTGTAATGTTTCTATTTTTCTTTTCTAAGTTTTAACCATTTTGTTATAGTGTAACCTATAGTTAATAACAGTAGTAAAACCTTTAAACCATCTTCTAATTGTGTAAAAGTGGTAATGCCTAATGCGCCAGCATTCATTGCGTACAATTTTAAATCAGTAAAACTCATTTTTTTCAATTTCCTTTTTTTAGCCCTCTTGTATTTAAAGAAGGTGAATTATTATAACTTGGTTTTGAATTATAACTTGGTTTAGAGTTAAAACTAGGTTTACTATTAAAACTAGGTCGGGTATTATAATTAGGTTTATTATAAATAGGCTTTGGTTTATTGTAATTTATTCTAGGTTTTACAACTGGTTTATAATTTACAACTGGTTTTTTATTTAGAACTAATCTAGATCTACTTAATTTACCTAAAGCTATTTTGTCTTTAACATTCATAGTTCTTCTACTAGAATTATAAACTACATTATAACCTTGGTTGTTAAAAGGTCCTTGTGTCCAATCGTTAAATGGTCTCCAAGGTCTCATGTAATAATCCCAATAATTCCACGGTCTATAAAAATGAGAATAATAAGAATAATAATTACCATGGTAAAAATTAAAATCTAACCACAAAGGTCTTGCTCCCCAATAACCATAGTTGTTTCCAAAATAAAATCTTGGTTTTACAGGTCTTAAAACAAAACGTATAGTAATATTAGTATCGTAATTATCAAATACAGAAACATCTGTACTATCCGTAACAAGCAAACTGTCGCCAACGTATTGATAACTTCCACAGCTACATAGTAGCATTACTAATAATATAAGTTTTTTCATTTTATCTATATTTTTTAAACATTAACTTGTACAGTAATTTGTTCCAAGCATGCTGTAATTTGTCAATAAACTTTTCCATATTTTTACTCTTTAGGTATTAGCCAATATTCAGTATCTCCAGTAGGTCTTATTACTTCTATATAATCTACATTTAATTTACCTTCTGGAACACCTTTTGTCATAGGTCTTCTTTTGTATCCTTTTGTTTTTAACTGAGATGCTTGTTCTTTGTACTTAACTTTAATAGCTTCGGTCTCCTTTTCTTCATTCTCTATTGTGGTTGGTAAACCCCAATAAGGTAAACCTAACTCCCATCCTGAATAACCAAACATTAAAGCTACTTTTTGCCAAACTTCTGTTTCTCTATCTAAAGCTTGTCTCATGTTCATTGTTATTCTAGCCGCTCTATCAAGTGGAATATTAGTTGTAGCTGATACTATTTGAGCAATAGCTAAGTAAGCAGGGTTGTCTATACTAAATCCTCTACGTTTCATTTCGTCCATGTTCCATGAAAAGGATTTAAGAGAGCTTCTAATTTTTCTAACCTTTGCATCGATAGCTGGAGAGAAATTAAACACTTCAAATACAGCTTCTTCATATTTAGGACTTTTCTTAGCGCCTTGTTCTACTAAAGCAATAATTACATCTTTAACCGTATCAACCGCAGCACCACCGTATCCTAAACCTCTTAATAAAGAGCTTACCATACCATTAGCAATATTACCTGCTCTTTCAGCTCCTGTTCTTTGCTCTTCATCATCACTTCCAAAAGCTAATGCAAATATAGCTTGTTGCATAGCATTAAATATTAAATTTTGAGCAACGCCATAATAAACTATCTTACTTAGATTTGATCTCCAATCACCTCTACCTGCCGCTAAATCTAATGCAGCTTTTTTCATTATCCTAGCATACTGCATAGGTGTGTTAGCAAAGTTTAATATTAATCTACCAATACCACTAGCTTGTTGCATTGATATTCTATCAGTTCTACTAGATTGTTGTGATTCTTCAGATATTTGATAAAAATCATCAAAAGCTTTAGTTTCTGCTTCTTTTAAAGTATAAAGCTTACCTGTATCTATATTCACCTGTTTAAGCAGCTTATTTACTCTATTTCTATAAAAAGTTGCACCACCAGTAGCAATTGCCATACTATCTGCAAATCTTGTTAATACAAAACCTTTATTTAGTAAAAATGCTATAGTTCCTCTCATGCCTCCTTTTCTAGCAGCTTCAGCTATTTCAGATTCAGCAACGTTTATCTTTAAACCATTACGTCTTTGAACTAAATAATCAGAATTTAAAAGAGTCATTACATCTGACCAATATTGTTTTTGATTAGCAAATGCTTTTGCTGCAGCAGCAGGATTATTATCTGACCAGTTCATAAAGTTAACACTAGATATCAACTGTAAAGTTGCAGATCTCATGTTTAAAAACATTACTGCACCTACTGAATTGTTCAACCAATCCATTAAAGCATTAACCTGAGCATTAGCACCAACAGGTCTGTTGCTACCAGACTTCATTCTAGATAATATATTTTTTAATGCAGCAACATAACCGCTTCCATATAAAGCTTCTAGTTTATTTAAGTTTTTATCAGAAAATATTATGTCTACATTTTGCTGCCACTCTTGCAAAAATTCTTTTCTACCTGCTTTATTTAAGCTTTGTATAATGTCTGTAGTTATATTACCAGCAACCCAGTTTTCTCCTGGTTTTGGATATTCTTTACCTTTTTGTATAAACGCTATTTTTTCTGCAAATACTTTTAAGTCAGGATTACTTTCTATTTTTTCAACTAATCTATTTAAATCTCTTTGAGAAAGTCCAGGTATATCCATACCTTGCATGTTCCATATATAAACTCTTAATGCTTGTGAATGAGTAAAATCACCTACTCCAACAGGCTTGTTTAAGTTTTTAGGTATGTTATCTATATTTTTTCTTAGCGATTGAAAATCTTGAGCAACTGATATTTTAGCTGATATAAGTTCTTGCTCTGCTTTATTAAACGGATCAAATAAATTATCTTTAAACCATTTTTTAGCTAAATTACCTTTTTCGCCTTTTGGTAACATTTTATATAACAAACCAGCAAAGTCTTCTGCAGAAGGTGGTATAAAAAATTCAAACCTACCAACTTTTCTACCAGTAGTTTTAGCTCTAGCTGTTGAATATGTTTTGTACCAATCTTTTCCGCTTTGTTGCTCTATTATAGTATTAAACTCTTTATCTAAATTTACTTTCTTGCTTTGTTTAGCTTGCTGTATATCTGATTTAACATCTACCTGGTCAAGTATATTTTTAACCGCTTGAACATTTGGCAATGCATCGTCAGCAAAATAAAAATCATTATAACCTTCAGCTGCTTTGTTTAATACCCACAATGCTTTAGCATCAGGTGATCCATTTTCTAAACCAGTTATATTATCTAAAGGTATGTTTAAACCAATACCATCTAAAAATGTTTTTATAGATACAGCAGAGACTTGAGGTCTTGCTGTTAAAACAAATATATCACCACTACCAAACTTTTCTTGACGTTTTAATGCGAGATCAGCTAATGGTCCTTTTCTACCTTCTACAACTTTGTTAAATTCACTAAAGTTAAAGTCAGCTCCTTGCTCTATAAGATTTTCAGATTGAAGAGCAAACTCAGCAGGAGTAATTTTTCTAGTTTTACCATTAGGCATAGTAACAATAACTTTACTATTACTATATGCCAACGTGTCATCAAAATCAAATACACTAATACCTTTTGTAGGAGAATTAATATCTCTAGCTATTCTAGCAGCTTTGTCTGCATTAGACATGTCTATTATAGATCTTTCAGTTGTACTGTTCTCTATTATTAAACCAAATAGTTTTTCTTTATTAGTATTTACTTTTTTAGAAGATAAGTTATTTACTTTTTCAGGTGACTTTAATAGTTTAGCAGCCTCTTGTTTAGTTAATTCTTTAGTAAATATTTTAAATAATAAATTATTTTGATTATTTATATTATCAGGTGTTTGGTTTCTAGTGTCTAATTTTAAACCAAATGATTCAGCCAAAGTTACAATTTTACCATTTTTCTTAACAATAATATTGTTTATATTTATAGGACCTTTTCTATTGTTGTTAACTTTTGGATCTACATAACGCATCCAAGTGCTAGGATTTTTTATATCAAAGAAAATATCAGGCATGTTTGATATGTAATTGTATCCTTTGCCTACTAACTTTACATCATCTGTTTTTAAAATTGAACCTTGAAAATAATCTCTTTTAATAAAATCAAAATCTTGATTTACTTTATTATCTAAAGCCATTCTCATAATCATTGTAGCAACTTGACTAGCTGGTAAAGTATGTTCAGCAACTTTATTTCCTTTACGTGTTTCAAAAAACTCAACTGGAGCTAGCGATCTAACAGGATGCAGCACATTGTCGTTAGATTGATTTAACCATGCAGCCCAATAGTTTTTTAATGATGGATCTATTTTTAAATCTGATTCTATTTTTTTAGCAATATTATATAATACTTTTAATTTAGCTTTTTGTAAAGCATCAAACTCTTTACTATTTAACTGTGCTTTTGCTTGTGCTTCGCTAAGTTTTTTATAATTTTTTTGTTCTGTTCTTGCTAATAGTAATACAGATTTTGGTTTACCCTTAACCATGATTTGCTTATCAACACCAAGTTCAAAAGAATTTTTAGCTTTTGATTTATCATAATAAGTCTTACCTTTTCTTTCAACTAAAGGTATGTCAAATTTTTCTAACAATGTTATCTCAGCTTCAGTTAAAGGTTTGTTAAATACATCTTGTTCAAACTCTGCTTGATCTTTGTAAATACTTTCTTTTTTACCGTAGTTGTAACTACCTTGAGTATCTAAACCTAAACCATTAATCATTATTATTGATCCTGTTCTTCTAGTACTTTCTTGATTTGGTTGTATATTTTGATAATTAAACACAGAGTTATTTCCAGCAACTCTTCGCATTGTTTGACGCGCTGCGGTTTTATAAGCAGTTTTTTGATAAGTATCTATAGGTAATTTTTTACTTGCTTTTACTTCATCTAAAGATTTATCTTCTAAGTTTCTTTTATCTAAATCAAAATCTAGTTCTGACATAAATTGCTCAGCAGTAAGATTAGATTTTTTAAAATTTAATCTATCCTGTAAATCTTTCATAAAGTCAGGATCTGTAGATAATTCTTGCATTGCTTCTACAGCTAATCCTTCTCCAATAATACTAAATAAAGATTGAGATCTTTTTTCTCCGTCTTTAGCTAAGAAATAATTTTTAATTCTTGCTAGTTTAGCATCTGTAATAGCAGGAATACTATAAACACCTTTATCATAACGAGTTTCTTTACCTTCTTCTATTTTAACTGTTGGTATAACACCTGTTTTTTTAATACCAAACAGTTTACCAAATCTTCTTTTAATATTAGCTACTGGTATTGAAGAAATAAAATCCTTGTTAGCAAACAAAGCGTTAACATTATCTATATACTGTTGAGTTCCAAACGCTCCTAATTTATCTTTAATAAGAGCTCTGTATTCTTTTGTTTTAGTTTTTGCTGCTATTTGCTTTGCAATATCTTTAGGTTTAGAACCTGCTCTAAATATACCTTCAACGATATCTTTTTTCAACATTACTATTTGATCAGCTCTAGTTTCGCCTGTTATTTTATCTGCTATTGTTTTTATCTTGTTAGGAAATACTTTCGCTCTTTTACCTGTAGGCTTTGTTTTTGCATCTAAATCTGGTTGAGTAGTAGTTTCTGGTGAAAAACCTTTTTCTGTCAATATATCTTGACTAACTTGTTTAGTTTTTCTAGCTGCTTCTTCAACAATTTTAGGACCAATTCTTTTAGCGATTTGATTCATATAAGTAGAAGCTTCTGATTTTGTTGGATCAAAATTTCTAGTAAAACTATCAAATTCTTTATTTAATAAACTAGTAACTTCTTGGTTAATCGCTGGATTACTTAAATTTAAAGGAACATTTCTTTGACCTGCCCATCTTTTTAAAGCGTCTCTACCTGTTGCTTGATACTGTTGTGTTAACTGCTCAACATTGTTAAAATCACCTTCTTTATATTCTGTAGTTAATTCTCCTAATTTTTTACTAGATTTTTCAAGATCTTCATCTTGTTTTTTAGTTTTATATTTTCTTTTAACTAAATCACCTTCAGCGCCTTTCTCTAATAACTCTTGTTGTGCTTCTGTAAACTTACCTTTTTCTATACTTTTGTTATAATCTTTTATAAACTTGTATACATCTTTACCAGTATCAAATCTAATAGATCTTTTACGACCCATTAAAGTATCAATTATTCTAGTAAAAAAATCTCCTACTTGCTCACGCATAGAAGTATCTAATTCTATAGCACCATCTAAAACAGCTTCAGAAAATAATGTAAGTATCTCTTCTCCCATTACAGCATCTGTAACATCTTCAGCGTTCTTATATTGCTCGTATCTTTCTTTAAACTCTCCCTTTTTTAATGCTTCAGGGTTTATCTTTTTAATATACTCAAGTAAATTATTTCCAAGTTCTATAGCAGTTCCTTTACTATTTTTTACTGTTTGATAAATTACAGCATGTAAAAACTCGTGAGCTCCAGTGTTAACTTTACCATCAGATAATATTTCTTGTTCATTAAGAAGTATTATTTGTTGATCACCTTTTTGATATATACTACCATAACCAGCATTAGATTTGCTTTGTTTTTTAATCTTCCAACCACTGTTATTTAACTCTTCAATTCTACTGTTTATAGCTTCAGTGTTTTTCTCTCTAAATATTTTTACTTTACCTTTAGAAGTTTGATCTACTATGTTCTGAACGTTACCCATGTTTTTCATGTAAAGTTCTCTAGTAACTTCTTGTTCAGTTAACGAAACTATTTCTGCATTTACAAGATCCAAAGCAGCAAGATCTCCGTTACCTTCGCTTATCTCTTTGTTGTTAGTTTCTTTTATTTTTTGTTTTAAATCACTTTGAGCTAGTAATAATTCTAAAAATTCTTTTCTTTGCTCAATAGGCATTGTAGTAGGTATTTTCATACCATTAGTTCTAAGACTAGAAAGATAAGCTATAGCATTTAAACCTTGTTCTTTAGGTATATTGTTGTTGTCTATTCTTTTTTGTATATCAGCTATAGATTCTTTAAAGAAATTATTAACTGCTGCCATAGGAGCAAAAATACTATTAGATTCAGCAGGATTCATTATTAACTTACTAGCTACCTCCATACCCACTTGGTTTATTTCAACTAAACTTTGTGAAACAGTAGATTGTGCTACCGGTAAAGCTAAACCAATTCTCCAACCAACTTGAAAACCATCTTCATCCCAATTAGAGTTATTCCAGCTTTCTCCAAGACCCATACCTAATGACCAATTAACAGTAGTCTCGTGTATTTTTCCTTGAAAAGCCTCTGTAATACCTTCACCACCAGCACCAAGAGCTGTAGTTAAAACCCATTTTGGTGTTTGTTTAAAAAATTCAGCAAATTGTTTTCTATATAAAGAAGCTAATTGCTTTGCTCCTGGTTTAAAACCAAGCATTGTAGAACTAACCCCTGCCTTTTCACTAAGACTAGAGATTACAGCTCCACCCATACTTTTAAGAATTATCTCATCACTAGCAGGATCACTAGCCATAGCAGCAAACTCTTCTACTGTAGGAGGTTTACCTCCATTGTTTGCCATTATAATTTGTCTCCAGGCTTCTACAACATTTTGAGTATATTCTTTACCCATCATGTTTAAACTACCTAAAACCGATAGCACTTTACCTGAACCTTCCATAGTGTATCCAACTGCTTTTCCATAACCAGGAACTTTAGAAACAACTTTACCTGTACCTTGCAATATACCTCCAAGATACATTGGCACCATAGTATCACCTTGTCCTATTATATGTCTTATTAAACTTGTTAAATCATCAAATTCAACATCAGGATCTAAAGCAAATCCCGCAGCTTGTTCAGCTTCAAGCATTTCAGCTGTTTTATTAAGTAAAACTCCAGTCTGTTCTATATCGTAATCTAAAACACTAGAAACCATTTGCTCTTCTTCAGTAGCGTCTCTACCTTCAAACACGTCTCTAATAGTCATATCTCCATATCTCCAACCTGTTCCACCATACATTCTAGCTACAGCACTTTGGTTAAACCAGTTTTTCGCTTTACCAGCTACAACCCATTTGTCTATACCGTTTATTACTTTTTTAGCTTGAGAAAATTCTTGTACTTTAATAGGTGAATAATAAGCTTGACCATGTTGTTTAACCATTTCCCAAGCTGCTCTTGCTCCTACTTTGTTTAAATCTCTAACATTAAAGTCTTCTGGTAAATCAAAGTATTCTAAGAAATTATCTTTATCAAGTTTTATAGTACCCTCTCTATCAGCTAAATTTCCAGAACCTCCATGTAATACGTATTCTACACCACCTGGTACTTTATCAGAGTAATAAAAATCTCCTTGCTCAGGAGTACCTAAAGTGGACTTTGTTATTTTATTACCTACTATATTAAAAGTATTACTTAAGTTTAATAAGTTCCCTTGTAAATATCCACCTTCTCCAAATCCTGTTTCAGCTCCACCACCACCTCTAAACGTTTTAATTGCTTGATCATAAATACCAGACTCTTCAGCAAACTCTTGGAAGCCAGGAGAATTATAATCTTGAATTAATTCATTTCTTGCTGTAGTACCAGTAACACCACTGTTGGTGTACATCATGCTTATCAAGCCTTTAGTTTGATCCATGCTAAAACCTACTTTAGCCATAGCATCTTTTGCAAAATTAGTAAAAGTCATACCATCTTGCTCGAACTGATTATCTAATTCTCTGTATACGTCAATTTTAGTTCTGAAATAAGGCTCACGTAGTTTGTTCATTAATTTACTAAAACCTATAGCGTATTGCCTGTCATTAGCTTGAATGTATTCATTATCGTTGTACAATTTATTATATCTAGCATTCCACCACGCAGATGCAGCTTCTTGATGTCTTAGCAAACAGTCTTCTGTAGCAACACCACCATTTTCTTCTGCACAAGGTTCTATGAATTGTTTTTCAAATTCTAATCTTTTACCACCATACCACTCTTGATCAACCTTTGATTGAATTACTTTACGCCAACCAGCTAATGTTGGATCAGCAAGCTTAATTCTTTTAAAACTTTCTGCAGCCCATGTCATAAAGGTAGCGTAATCATCCATTCCTTCTTGTTGAAACACGTCTCTCATGTTTGCGCCCTCGCCTTGTCCTTCTAGCATCTTACTTATTGCGTATGCTTCAAAAGCTGGATCTAATTTTATTTTGTCAATATCTTCTGGAGATAAGTCTTTTAAGTTATCCCAATTATATTTAGTTTCTCCTGCAACTGTTAATTCTTTGTCAGTAGGGTTCCAGTTTATTTCTGGTATTTTTCCATCAGGATTAAAATAACCATCAGTTGCAATGTTATAATTACCCATTACATTAAGAGTATTTGCTGATGTAAAATCTAATATACCAGCATTGTTACTCATTTGCATTAATAGGTTTTCAGTCTCTGTAGTATCTTGAGTGGAATACATACCTAAACCTACACCAGTTTCTTCTATTGAAGCTTGTTCATAAGCATCTAAAGCTTGATAAATCTCATTGAAATTACTAGCTGTAACAGGTACTTGCATTTTTTGATTCTCAAGAGTCATTTTATAATCATAAACCTTAACCTCAGTTTGAATTTTATTTAAAGCCTCTTGAACATCTTCAAATTTTTGAGTTCTTTCATTAATATAAGCATCATCTTGTGTAGCTAAAGATTGTTTAGTTTGCATGCTTAACTGTAGATTTCTAGCGTCTTGACCATCATCTTCAAGATCACCAGTTGCACCTAACATTAAGTTACCTTCTTCATCAGTAGGTTGAATATTGTCACTAGCTACAATACTAGCTAAGCTTGGATTAACAGGAAATAATATTTCATCTATAGCAATATTTCCAGTCCCAAAAACATTAACTTCTTTAGATGCTGGGTTTCTAGGATCTTTTTCATCGTCATCAGATTCATCTGGGAATAACTGCGCATCAATATCTAAATCTAGAGGTGTAAATGATGTTGCGCCTTCTGGTAGTATGTTTTCTTCTTCCATTTAATTTTATTACGAATATTGTTCTACAAATTCAACAATCTCTGGTGATTGCTCCATAGGTAAATCTCTAACTTCTTCTGGTAGCTTTTGATAAAATAAAGTCATTCCTGCTTGCCACTCTTTAATGCCTAACATGTTTCTATAAAATTCTGGTATTGGCATTTCATTATCATTAAGTGCTTTTATTAAGTCTTTACCTTGTTTTTTCTCGTCACTTAATGTTTCTTTTATTATACTAGGTTCATTTGCTATATTGCTTTGAGGTAGTTTTCTATCTAAATTACTTTGTAAAACAATACTCATCATATAAGCTCTTTGAGCATCAACTAATGCTACAGCCTGATCTCCATAACCTGTTTTATTAAAAGCATATCTATTACCTACAAACCCAGCTTTACCTTCTGGATCCATGTTGTCATAAAGTTTTATTAAACCAGGAGTTACTTCTTCGTTTATACCTAATGGTAAATCAATACCTAATCTTTTATTAGAATAGCCAGATAATACAGATATGTTTCCACTTGCAACAGCAAATAAACCAGCAATATGAGCTCTTACTTCTGCGTTATAAGCAGGGTTATTATCTATAAATTCTGTTACAATAGGTTTTACTAAGTATTTTTTAACTTTATTTTCATTTACAGAGTATATAGGTATTTTTATAGAGGTGTCTTCTGCTACGTCATTAGGATCTTCTGAAGGAATAGTTCCACCTAAGAAAAATTGTGGCTGTAAGGTAGCGTTTTTAGTTATACCAGCTTGTTCAAAAGTAGCTTGTAGATCCATAGCTTCAGGAACTTGACTAATAAACAAAGATAATAATTCATCATTGTCTAACTGAGCAGAATCAATTTCATTATATATAATATAAAACATGTTACCATGTTGATCATATTTAATGTTTCTTTTTTTCAAAAAATCATCCATTACATAAGGGACGTTATGAAGGTACTTTCTAAAAGTTTCGCCTTTAACTAAAAACTCTATGCTTTGCGTAAACACGACTAGCTCTTCACTTGCTGTTTCTCTAAAGTAAAAGTTTTTATCAACTTTCACGTCTCTGTAATAATCAAAAAGATTAGACCAAGCTGCCATAGAAAACATATTCTTGTCTTTATCTCTTTCATTAGTTCCATTTATATTTATAGATCTGTAATTACTTATAAATGATGGTAAGTTTTGAGGAGATGTAGTATCTATTGCTTGAGCTAAATAACCACCTAACGTAATACATTTGTCTAATCTACTGAAGTATTCTTTTATAAATTTTTTATCTTCTTTAATTTCTTGTTGACCTAAGTTTTTAACTTCTAAATTAAGTTTTGTTTGTCTAGCAATAACACCTTCAACAGGTCTTTGAGCTAAATCAATAAAATAATCTTTTATTATATTAGCTAAAGTGTTATCTTCATATGGATTTTCCGAAGACGAACTGCTCATGTAACCTCTATATTTGTTACTAGCGTCAGTAAAAAAGTTTAGTTCTTTGCTTCTACGTGTTTTAGAAACATTAACTAATCTATTCATTTTATCATTATGACCTTTTAATACTATATTCATTTTTTTTAATTTATTTTATCCGAATAATCCACCCCAAGCGTTTCCAACTTCGCTTTCTGCTTCTGCTGCTGCTTTTCTTATTTCGTTCTCAGCTTGTTGAGCACCTAAATACATTGATGTATATCTGTTTATATCTCCGTTTGTTCTTGCCTCTTGAGCTTGAAATTCAAATATCTCTCCTTTAGCATCTGCTTCTTCTTTTCTACCTTTTAATTGAATAGTAGCTTGATCATACGCTTGGCTAGCTGCTACTTTTTCTCTATTCATTTGAGCTTCACCTTGCGCTTGCAGTTGATCATTAGCTGCTTCTTGTTTTTCAATTGTAGCAGCAACATTTTGTTTTGATTTTAAAGCAGCCATTGCTAAAGCCGTAGCTCCACCTGCACTAGCTCCTGTTTGTTCTAACGTGTCTAATGTGTTCGCTAATGCCACATCAGTTTCTTCTGCTTGCATTTTAGCAGCTGCAGTCGATACAGTTAAATTGTTAAATGGATTAGTTATTTGACTAGTTAAATCTCTAGCTAAACCAGATAAATCAGTTATACCAGCATAAGGATTAATTATATCTTGACGAGATTCTAAAGCATCATCCATGTTTGCTTCAGCAGCTCTAGTCTTATCTCTAGCATTTTTAAGCTCGTCTTTTGCTTTAGCTGAGGCTTTTTTTGCGCCAATGATTCTACCTATTTTTTTACCCATTATTATATTTTTTTTGCTATCTCATAAGATGGTTTATTGTCTACGTCCCATCCTAATTTCTTATGTGTGTTTATTAAGTTTTGATTTCTACCTATTGAAAACATATATTTTTTACCTTGCTCTTTGCATATAGCTTCAATTGTTTTTAACAACATCTCTATTGCTTCTTTTCTATCTTCATCTCTGTATTGAGGATTAGATATTATCCACTCTACAAATACAGCATCAGAGTTAGTATAATATATAAACCCTGCTACTATAGGTGTGTTATCTTTTTCTATCATTATTCCACCAGTACCATTATCTGGTAAAAAGTTTTGTGGAATAGCTGGCCAACGCCACCATTTCCACCAATCAACCAAACAACTATAATCTTTGTCAGTTAATTTTCTTGCATTTAATATCATATAATTATCTATTGTTGTACACAGTACCGACGCTAAACAATTGTTTTGCACCTGTGGTATCTGTTGTCTGATCTTGTTCTATAGTTACAACAGCATATTGTCCTTTTATTCCACTAGATAAGTTACCTGGTGTTATTACTTCTTCAGCTAAAGTAAATGAAGCATTCTTAATAGAAGCATAATAATTATTTTGTTTTCTATCAAAACCAGCTCTATACTGTATGTTACTATTAGGATCTACGTAATAACCTTCATCATAACTTAATATTGGAGCTGCAAAATCAACATGAGTTGTATTACCTAATACAGGTTGTTGTGGATTTGTATCTGTTCCAGTGTAATCAGAAATTATACTAGATACTTCCCAACCATTACTACCAGTATAATCTATTGTTTTAAAAGTTTTAGTTCTATTAGGTTGTGGATTAAATACAAAAGTAACACTTGATTTGACTGGTTGTCCATAAAATCTATTATATCCACCTAAATCATTGTGTTTCCACACAGCATTATTTTTAAATGTATAATAATTACCTCTTAAACTAGTTGATAATTCAGGTACGTAACTCATAAAGCTAACCCAACCATTTATTAAATCATCAAACACAACTGTAGACGATGCTATCGTACAAACATAATTCTTATTATATACATCGTAACCACCTGTTATTTCTCCTTCTTGTGATAGTTGATCTCTAAAATAATCTATCATACCATAGTTAGATATTTCATTTAAACCATTAGGTCCTAACTGCATTACGACAGATCTATCTCTATCAGTAAAAAATTTATTATAACCATAAACAGCAAAAGAACCTGGATCTCTAGAGATACCAAAATTACCTTCAAAAGCACTAGGTGTTCCTATAACTAATTTACTATTACTATTTAAAGGTTGACCTTCTTGAGTAAATATAACATCTTTATCTATAGGAGCTCTATTAACTTTTCTTTCTTGAAATATTATTAAATTAGTATTTTCAGCATATAACTTTTGTACGCTACCAGAAGCAGGGTCTACACTTCTAGTTATATCTTCACCTATTGGAAACTCATTAGTATTGTTAATACCATTTTTAGCATTATATACACCTGAGTATATTAATGCATTTTGTCTTCTAGTTTGACTAGCTTCTTCTTCTACAATATAAGCTTTGACTCCAAAATCTACAGAAGTATTATTAAACCCACCTTTTATTCTAGCTTCTTCAATATACCAGTCTTCAAATACATTTGCACTACCAGGTACTTCAACAGAAGAAGTGTCATTACTAATAACATATCCTAAGTCACTTTCTGGATTAGTAGGTGCACCAGTAGTTATACCACCACCTAACTGACCAGCTATAGGTAGAACTGGAATTGTTCCGTCTCCATCTCTTTGCTGATATTGATTAATGTTTTTTAATCTTTTTAACCAGAAGGTGTTAAAATATGATACCTCTAATGTAGTCGCCATATATTTATTATTACTTGTTTTCTTTAATTATTACAGTGGTCCAACACATTGAAATCCTAATGAAGTTGGACATACTCCAGGTGCAGGGCCAACTGAGTTTGCGTCATAGTAATCAACATCAAATCTAGCACATGTATTACACCCAGTACAACCAACACTATATACTCCGTTATTTCTTACAGCATACTCTCCTGGTGTTGAAAAATTATAAGCTAATGCAGCTACAGCTCCAGGTGCTCCTAATACTGTTAATAAGTTAAAGTTACCTACTACTCCACCGGCTGGTTGAGCGGGTGATCCAACATCACATGTTGCTAATTGCCAAGGATCAGTTGGTGTTGCTCTGTATAGTATTGTGAAATTAGTTCTATATTCTGATGGACTTGCTGCAGTAGCACTTTTAGTTAGTGTAGGTACTATTTGTACTTGACCTTGAGTTAATGCTCCTGTTGTAAATAGTTCAGTTACACCTCCACATTGTATAGGACTTGCTCCAAATCTTCCTTCATTTAAAACATTGTA
>Ga0136651_10000495_pt1 | contig 21731 bp, 16 predicted proteins | sample Mar14236cmmetaG_FD_94867 | JGI IMG/M metagenome (GOLD analysis project Ga0136651, IMG submission 94867) | Marine hydrothermal vent microbial communities from Guaymas Basin, Gulf of California to study Microbial Dark Matter (Phase II) - Marker... ... | reverse complement strand
AGGAATTGAGGAATTAAGAAAAACTCACACGATCTCGGAACCTGAACTCTTTCACACTAAATAAAGTGCTTCAGCCTCAACATAAGATGTTCGCAAAATCCATAGAAGTTGGATCTAAGACTTCAACAGGCAACTACCCCTCCGGGGGCCGCAGGATCGTCACCTCCATAAGCGACACATCATCCTCAAAGGTCTCCGAGTCCTGCATGCCTTTCATCTTTTCGATTATCTCTTCAGGGGATGCCGCGTCCCTGCCGCACAGATCAGTGACTATCTTGAAAAAATCCCCCATCTTCAAGACCGTCCCGTCGGGGCCCGGCACTTCGTAGATACCGTCGCTGTAGATGTACAACCTTGTGGATCTCCCGAGGGAAATACTCACGTTTTCGTATGTCTGGCCCGGCAGTCCCCCTATGATAAACCCTCCGGCCCTGAGGAGGGCCGTCTCCACACGACCCGGCGCCTCCCCCTTAACAGCGATGGGTGGAGGATGCCCGGCGCTGGCAAAGGTAAGTTCACCCGTTTCTTTGTCATAGACACCGTACCAGATGGTAAAGAACATGTTGTTCTGGTCCTCCATCTGGTAGGCATCGTTCAGGCCGGAGAGTACCTGGCCGGGATCACCAAAATCCACCTCCTTGAGGGATTCGGATCTCAGGGTGTTGATGGCCGATATGGAGAGCAGGGCCGCCCCGACCCCGTGTCCGCACACGTCCAAGAGGTAGATGGCAAGCCTTTCATCGTCTACCCAGTGATAGCCGAAGGAGTCCCCCCCCAGGGAGGTGGATGGGATGAACTGGTAGCGGGTCATGATATCCCCTTCAAGGGGAGGGGGCAGGAGAGATCGGACGTAGTCCGCGGCCTGATTCAGCTCGCTGGTCAGGGCCTCCTGGCTCGCCCTGAGGGCCTCGTAGGCCTCGTTGCGCTCAAGCAGGGTTATATATCCGTTTGAATGGTACCGGATGCGGGCGATGAGCTCGATCTTGTCGGGCAGCTTCACCAGATAGTCGTTTGCCCCAAGGGCAAAGGCCTCGGCCTTTGTGGTAGGTTCCTCCTTGGTGGACAGGACTATCAACGGAATCTCCCTGGTCCTCTCATTGGCACGCAAGAATCTTGTCAGGGTGAGGCCGTCAATTTCAGGCATGATAAGATCAAGGAGAATCACCGTGGGAGAGATCTCACAGGCAGTGGTAATGGCCCTGGCCGGGTCCTGGCAGTAATAAAACTCAATATCCTGGTCATGGGCCAGCATCCTGCGGACCGCCTCGGCCACAATGGCCTGATCATCTACGAGCAATACCCTTATGGCATGTTTTCTGAGCATTTATAGTTTTCAAGAAAATGTTTTTCTGTAAGCCTGTATACTATCTTAGAAAAATATTTTGGGGTAGCTATTCCACGGTTCTAAATCGTCCGCAGAGGCGCTACCTGATTGATCATGGATGCTTGATGAAAAAAGGGGTGATTCCGTATAGACACCCAGTATCCAGAAACCCGATCTCTCAGGCGACAAGGCCTTTTAGAAAGCCTTCGGCCTCAGGCGGAACAGAGGTAAAGCTGACCCTGAAACGGGCCGGGCTCTCTGAAACCTTCCTGATTACCTTGGCGTAGAGATCGGTGGTTATTTCGTTTCCCTCATAGTCGGAAACAGATATCTTGAGATTGGACAGCTTTTCCGCGGCAACGTCCCCCATGATCTCGGCCACCCTGTCCAGCATCCTGACCACAACACCGTTGTACGTCTCATGGCCTGCATGTTTTCCCTCGAGAATGGTAAACCTGATCGGGAAAGGGATCTCCAGTTCCGGCAGATCCAGTTCAACCTTTTCCGGGAGGAACAGGTTGAACTCCCCCCTGATCCCTCCCACCTCGTAGATGGAAATAGGTTTTTTTACCCCCTTGGGCATGACCTCCATCTGATCGTCTATGCGGAGCAGGTGCTGACCGCACTCATCCAGGGTGTTTTCCGAGATAAAGATCTGACCCCCCACTGTATAAGATTCAATACGCGAGGTAAGGTTCACGTTACGGCCGACCACCCCGTACTTCATCCTCTTCTTTGACCCGATATTCCCCACCACCACATGACCGGAGTTGATCCCTATGCCCTGGTGGACCTCGGGGTATCCCTTTTCCCTGCAGCGCCGGTTCACCTCGGCCATGCCAAGCTGCATCTCAACGGCGCACGCCACCGCCCTCTTGGCGTCGTTGTCCCGAAGGACAGGTGCCCCGAAAATAACAAATATGGCATCACCTATGAACTCATCAATGGTCCCTTGATACTTCAGTATGATTTCTGTCATGGTCTCCAGGTAGATATTTATGATGCTCACCACGTCCTCTGCCGGGAGTCGTTCACCGATGGCGGTAAAGCCCCGCAGGTCGGTCATCATAATGGTTACAAACCGCTTCTCTCCTCCTAAAACAGCGCCCTCTGGTCTTTCCAGGATGGAGTTCACAATGTCGTCGGACAGATACTGTCCAAAGGTCTTCCTGATGAGCCTGTTTGCCTTTTCCAGTTTGGTCTGGGCCTCGTTCCTTTCAAGGAGGTTGATATAACCCTTTGAATGATAACGTATGCGGGCCAGGATCTCCAGACGATCCGGCAGTTTCACCAGGTAGTCGTTGGCCCCGAGGGCAAAGGCCTCCGCCTTGGTCAGGGCCTCCTCTTTGCTGGAAAGGACGATGAGGGGAACGTCCCTTGTGACAGGATTGGCGCGGTAGTAACGGACCAGGGTGAGCCCATCTATCTCGGGCATGACAAGGTCCTGGAGGATGACGGTGGGGTGTATCCTGTTCGCCATCCTGATGGCCCTGGTAGGGTCCTGGCAGAAATGGAAATCAATATCCCCTTCCGGGGCCAGCATTCTTCGCAGGGCCTCGCCGATCATGGCCTGATCATCAACAAGCAGGACCGTGATCCTGTGATGCGTGAGGAGGTCCGGTCCTTTCTCATGGGTCATTTCACCACTCCCAGCTCAGGGCTTTTGTCCTGGCCTTCCCCCTGTTAAGAGACCGCCGTATTGTAGGGGCGACTTCACCTACGGCAAGGATCTCAGATGCGGCACCCAGGGCCCTGGCCGCCTTTGGCATCCCGTAGATCACACTGGTCTCCTCGTTCTGCGCCATGGTGTACCATCCGGCCCTTTTCAACGCCATAAGCCCCTCGGCCCCGTCCCGTCCCATACCGGTCAGCAGGACTGCAATCCCCTCTGAAGGCCAGTTTTTGGCCACACTCTTGAAAAATACGTCCACCGAGGGTCTGAAAGGGATATTCTCCGGCTCCGGGGTGTAGGATAGGGTGAGGTTCCGGGTCAGGACCAGGTGATCGCTGCCGCCACCAAGGAACACCTTTCCCTGTTCAGGCCGATCACCTGTTGATGCCAGACGCACCTCAAGCCCGGTCTGCCCGTTCAACCAGACGGCCAGGTTGCTGGAGAACCGGCTGTCCACGTGCTGAACAATAACGATCCCCGCTCCAAGTTCCGCAGGGAGGCCAGACAGTATTTCTGCCAGGGCCTTGGGCCCCCCTGTGGAGGAACCCATGACGATCAGGGTTGTAAGTCCATTGTCAAAGGCCGGCGGCAGGCCCCCGCGAACCTGTCCTGGGGAGGCCTGCCCTTTCAGCTTTTCAATCATCGCAATCTTTTTCACGAGGAGATCCATCTCCCGCCCGGCATCCAGGCCCCCTCCGGTCTCAGGAACATGCACCGCATCCAGGGCACCGTGGCCCATGGCCTCAAACACCCTGCCCGTATTACCTTCCAGGGTGGGGGTCACCACGAGAACAGGGCATGGAGATCTCTCCATTATCCGGCGGGTTGCCTCCACACCGTCCATCACGGGCATTATCAGGTCCATAAGTATAAGATCAGGCGTATCGGCCCTGCACCTTTCCACTGCTGCAGCACCGTTTAGCGCGATCCAGGCAACCTCATGATCCTCAAGGCCCATGACCGCCCTTTGCAGGAAATTCATAACAGGGGCCTTATCGCTGACAATGGCAATGCGCACGATCACGCCTCCCCTATGAGCTCGCGGGCCGCGTTTATGAGAGACTCATCCTCAAAACTGCTCTTGGTGAGGTAGTAGTTGGCGCCGGCCTCCAGTCCCATCAGTCGATCCTCCTCCTTGTCCTTATAAGAGACAATTATGACGGGCAGGGACTTCAGTTCAGGGTGCTGTTTTATCTGCCTCACCAGTTTGATGCCGTTCATCCTGGGCATATCAACATCAGAGACCACCATGTCGTACTGGTTTGCGCGTACGGCGTTCCAGCCATCCACACCGTCAACGGCCGTTTCCACCTCATACCCCCTGCTTTCAAGCAGCTTACGCTCCATCTCCCGAACGGTAAACGAGTCGTCCACCACAAGGATCCGCTTTTTCCTTTTCACCTTTCCCTCATGGGGCGCGGTTTCCAGCTTCCTCAACCTGCGGCCGGAGAGGAGGTTGTCTATGGAGCGCACCAGGTCTTCCACATCAAAGATAAGCACGGGAGAACCGTCCAGCATTACGGCCACCGAGCTTATGTCCGGGATCCTGCCCAGCCGTGGATCCAGGGGCCTCACCACAAGATCGTGCTCTCCAATGAACCTGTCCACGGAAAGGCCGTAGGAGTTTAGCCTGTCACTTACCACCACAACGAAGAGTTTCTCCTCTGATCGCGGTGGGTTGTCCAACTCGAGCACCTGATGGATACCGACCAGGGAGATATTATCATCGTCGAACCTGAAGTACTGGCGGTCTTCCACCGTGTCAATGTCCGACCTTGACAGCTCAAGACACCTCTCAATCCTGGCAAGGGGAAAGGCGTACACTTCTCCTCCTATTTCAACCAGAAAGGTCCGCACCACGGAGAGGGTAATGGGCAGTTCCATATGGAAACTCAGGCCCTTCCCAGGGCTGGATACGGCGCGGACCACCCCTCCGACCTCGTGGACCATATTGCGGACCACATCAAGGCCAACGCCCCTGCCTGAAATCTCGGACACGCTTCCAGCGGTGGAAAAGCCGGGGAGGAAGAGGAATTCCATCAGCTCCGGCTCGTTCATCTTCTGTACCATGTCGTCACCGGCAAGGCCCTTTTCCACGATTTTCTGTTTCAGGCCGTCCAGATCGATCCCCCGGCCATCGTCGGAAATCGTTATCCTGAGCATACCCGAGCGGTGAGAGGCCTCCAGACGCAGGCTGCCCACCTCGGGCTTCCCGACTGACAGGCGCTCCTCTGGGGGTTCAATACCATGATCCACGGCGTTACGCAGGAGGTGGTTCAGCGGGGCGTCCAGCCTCTCCAGGATATCCCTGTCCACCTCCGTGTCCCTGCCCCCAATTTCAAAACGGACCTTTTTCCCTAACTCACGGGCAAGATCCCGCACCATCCTTGGAAGCCCCTGGACCCCGTCGGAAAAAGGACGCATACGTACCGATACGACCTCGTGGTAGAGGCGATCGGAGAGAAAGGTGGAGGCGCTGTTGAACCTGTCAAACTGATTCAATGCCTCGGCCAGGTCAAGGCCTATTGCCCTGGTCTTGTCCCTGGCCCGAGACAGGAGATCGGTGGCCCTGGTACCGGCCTCTTTCTGCACCAGGGCCTCCTTTAACCTGTCTATGATATTGATCAGCTCAAAATGGTTCCGTTTGAGTTCGAACAGGGTCTCTGAAAAGGCCGGAAGTCCCCGCGCGGTCACAACCACCTCGCCGGCCTGGCCGATCAGTCGCTCGATCTTGGCCGCCGTGACACGTACCGTCCGGTCCATATCAGGTTTAGCCCGCCCAGGCGAAAGACGATCCTCCTCCCTGGGAATGGGGAGCCCAACGGCGCTCTCTCCTGTGGGTTCTACGGTTCTCGCTGGCAATTCAGAAGGAGTGGCCGATTTGACGGCAGGAATGATTTCCACAGGCGAGACATCAACGGCCTTCTCTCCCTGTATAATTCCTGAAATGGCCCCCACCAGGTGATCTATCTCGTGACGGTTCCGGTTGACCCAATCCATGCCGCCTTCACCGATGGACTTGGAGAGCTGGGTCAGAAAATCGACGATCCGGAGAAGGATATCGATCTGGTCCGAACCCAGGGAGACCTCCCCCTTCTGGGCCGCGACAAAACAGTCTTCCATGGCATGGGCCACCCGGACGGCAACGTCCAGTCCAATCACCCTGGCTCCCCCCTTTATGGAATGGGCCGCCCTCATGAGGGCCTCCAGGCGGTCTGTTGCCCCTGGATCGTTTTCCAGTGCCAGAAGCCCGTCATTTAAGACGGCCACGTAGGTCTCCACCTCTGTCTGGAAGAGATCCAGCATGGTGGGATCGGCGATCACAGCCCCGTTCCCGGTTTTCATCTCTTCTTCCTCTGAGACAGGCCCTGTGGAAGGGGGTGGAGACTCGGTGGCGGTCTGCGGGGCCGAAGAGTCTGCCGGGCGGATACCCCTTATGGCCTCAAGTAGAGGCCCAACCTCTTTTTCTGATTGGCGAATCCCTTCCAGTCTCCCCTCCCCTGCAGCGTTTGCAATCCGGTTCAGGAGGTCAACACCCCTGAGGAGGATAGCTACACTGTCAGGAAGGAGGGTCAGTCCTTCCTGCCGGAAGGCCGTAAGGCAGCCCTCCATCTCTCGGGCTACACGGGCCGCCCCATCAAGGCCCATCATCCGGGCCGCACCCCTTATGGAATGTGCCGCCCTCATGAGGGCCTCAAACTGGTCCGGATCTCCCGAGCCTTGTCGCAAGGCCATGAGTCCATCGTTCAGGACGGCCACGTTGTTCTGGGTCTCAGAGCTGAAGAGCTCAAGCATGCTCGGGTCTGACACGAACCCCGCCTGTTGAGGATCCCCATCTTCCCTTTTGTCTGAAACTCCCTGGGGGAAGGGGGAGGAATCCGGGTCTTCCGGCGCCTTGTCAGCCCCTCCAGAGGCCCCACTCTCCGAAGGGCCGCCATCTCCCGAACCAGGGATCCCTTCAGGAGAAACAATCTCCTCAATATCCCCTATAAGCTTCTCAATCTCTCCCTGATAATCTGAAATCAGGGACGATTCCCCCTTGCAGGCGGTCTCTGCCATGCGGTTCAGCATCTCAACACCCCTGAGGAGGATTCCAATCTGACCCCTGCTCAGGACCACCTCACCCCTGTGGACCGACAGGAGACACCTCTCCATTGCCTGAGCCACATCTGCGGCCCGGTCCAGCCCTACCACCTTTGCGGCCCCCCATATGGAATGGGCCGCCCCTATCAGGGACTCGATCCTGTCACGGTCCCGGGGGTCGGTTTCAAATGCTCGGAGGCCGTGGGTCAGGGAGGCGGAGTGGGTCTCCACGTCTGACCGAAAGAGATCCACCATTGAGGGATCCATCCTGTTCCGGCCGTTTTCCTCCCTCATTGCAGACTCCTTTTCAGGTTGTAGAAGAGGAACTCATCATCTAACAGGGCCACGTGTCCACTCTCCCATTCAAAGATGTCCCTGGTAAAGGCGGCTTTGGATTTGGAAAGGGTAACGGGGAGATTCTGAAAAAGATCGGGACGTACACGATGTATCCCATGGATCTCCTCCACCGGGAAGACCCAAACATCTCCGTCCTTCTCCACCACCATCATGCGATCCTGAGACTTTCCAGGATCTTCATCCCTGTGCGGCTCATCCTCCAGACCTAAAAGGTGCTTCAGCGATACGCATATCTGTATTTCGCCATGAACGTTGACCACGCCCAACAGGACATCACTCCTGCGATGGGGGACGGTATGAAAGGGGACCCTGTCTATTATCTCTGAAAAAATCCCGGCCGGGAGGGCCAGCCATTCCTTCCCCACCCTGAACGTGACCACGGGAAAAGATCCAAGGGGCTCCTCACTCTTTTCTTTCAACAGGACCCGGCCCCACTCATCTCCGTATTGTGCAGGGAGTTCACGCTCAAGGAGATTCCTGCCCGCCCGCGTGAAGAGCTCACAGTTGCGGCAGTGTATGACCTCTTCAAGCAGGGGACAGCGGGGCTCTTCCTTGCCCCACACACCTATACGTTTCCAGCATCTCTCTTCCCTGGCCATAATCGATCCTGTTGAGGTATTCATGACAACCATACCGGTTCAACCCGGCGGCATGGGGGCCGTCCGCGCCGGGCTATTCATCCGTTCTAAGAAAGGAGTCGGGCCCTGTTCCGAAGGCGGGAGGCCCTCATCCCCTCGCCACGATGCTCAAGGATAAAGGACAGGTGGATCATGGCCTGGGAGTGCTTCGGGTCAAGGTAGATGGCCTTGTTAAAACACTCTTCGGCCTTTTCCCCGTTGTCCAGGGCCTCAAATATGAGCCCCATGAGAAAGTGTGTCTGCACGTGGACCGGACTTTCTCTTAAACAGGCCTCACAAAGTTCAAGGGCCGAGGTAAGGGCGCCCTGATCGGCCAGGAGCTGTGCCTCTCTGAACAGGTCCTTCTGTTCTTCAGGGGAACTCCCGCCTTCCGGCTCTTTCTTCAAAAGCACAAGGGTGGGAGTCCTGTCAGTGGAAATGGAGTCTGACCGTACCTGGGCATTTTCGGTCAGTGTCCGGCCGGGCCCGGCCTGAGTATGAAAGACGGGCTTTAGGCCCTCTTCCCTTTTGCCTTCCTCCTTTCGACAGGCAAAGGCCCCGAAGGCGGGGATGCCTTCAAAGCCCCACTCCATTGCCACCTGTTTTTCCGCATGCCCCAAAATCAGTATCCCCGATCCGGTAAGGAGCCGGTGCAGAGCCTTGAAGGAACGCCTCCTCGCGTCCTGGCTCAGATAGATCAGCAGGTTGCGGCAGAATACAACGTGGTAAGGTTCCTGATCCCTGAGAAGCCCCTCGTCCAAGAGATTCCCCTCGGAAAACCGGACCATTTTCGTGATCTCTGGATCTATCAGATAGCGGTCCCCCTGTTTTTCAAAATAGCGTTCCCTGAAGGAGAGATCATCGCCCCTGAAGGCGCCTCGGGTATAGATCCCCGATTGGGCCCTCTCCAGGGCAGATCTGCTTATGTCCACCCCGTCTATGCAAAACCTCTCCTTTTCCATCCCCCCGTCCAAAAGGGCCATTGCAATGGAGTAGGGCTCCTCCCCTGTGGAGCACGGGAGACTTAAAACACGGAACCGGTCGTTCCTGTTGGCCGGGAGCCATTCTCCCATGGCGTAATCCACTAAGAAAGCGAAGGAGTTCCCGTTGCGAAAAAACCAGGTCTCCGGCACAACAACGGCTTCTATCAGTTTTCGCAGTTCCTCCCGGGACCTGTTCAGGAGATCAAGATAGGCTTTTGAATCGGCCAGCCCGCAATCCTCTATCCTGACACGCACTGCCTTGGCAACAGTCCCGAGACCGATGCTCTCCGGGGCCAGACCGATCCTTTTTTCAAGCAGTGATTCTATCTTTTTCAGGAACATTGTGGCCCCCCCCGATCATGGGCAGAAACCGGAAGCTCTCCTGTAACATATCCAGATCCATATATTGAATCATCTCATGGTTCTCCATCAGAAAACCCCCGAGATAGGGGGCTCCCTCCACGTCGAGCCCCTGAGATGCAAAGGCGTTCTCGGGCCTCTTTACCGTCTCAGTCACCCTTTCGGCCATGAGACCCACAACAAAAGGGGTGCCATCCTCCTTCAGGTAGTCCACTATAATAATCCTGGTACTCAACCGCATCTCACAGGGGCGAGACTGGACCAGCATACGCAGATCGATTACAGGGACGACAACACCCCGGTAATTGAAGATGCCTGCCAGGAAATCCGGGGTATGGGCCACCTCCTTCAGTTTCACCAGGGGGACCACCTCCCTTATCTTCTTGCACTTCATGGCATACATGACATCACCTAAATAGAAGAGCAGCAGAAGCATGCCCAGGCCCCCCGTTAGTATTGATGATTGTCCATCGGTGATCGTCGATTGAAACTGATGACAATCAAAAAAAATGAATTACCACATTCGATGTTTCACGATTCGTTAATATGCCCGACAGGTGAATGAACCAATCAACGGATTAACGGGCCCTCGAATAGTCGACCCACCAAACAACCCGATGAGATTCAGTACGCATCCACAGTCTTCTTGTAGGTCCCGTTGGACTTGATAATGGCCAGGCCCTCATCAAGCCTGTCAGCATAATACCGGGCCCTGGGGAAGGTCTTGGAAAAGGCCACATAAATCTCGGCCCTTTCACTGTCAAAGGCCTTAACGATCTTGTCTTTCAGTCCGTTCTCCCTGATCAGTTTCAGGGCGGTCTTGTCATACAGTATGGTGGCATCAATCCGGCCCTTAGCCAGCTTGCGCACATTCAGCAATTCTGATCTTACCCATTCCTTTCGAATCCGGTTATTCCTGGAAAAAAAATCGCCATATCCGTAATCGAAGACCACTCCCACCTTTTCTCCGTTCACCAGTTCCTCCTTTCGACCGGCGGACAAGGGTTTGTCCACGTTCTCGTAATAGCCGGACTGAGCGACAAAGAGAGGGGTCTTTCCAAAGATATATTCGTTTTCATTGGAGCTCTCTTTGGGCACGTTGAAGGCGCCGAGGATCTCCCCGTCCCTGACCATCTTCAAAAGGCGATTATAGGGACCCACCTTGAACCGCACACGAATGCCCACCGCCTCGTAGGCGGCACGAACAATCCCGTTGGCCATGCCGGTGCCGTCAGGGTTGGAGTAAGGAATCCAGTCATTCTCGGCGCCGAGGGTGATGGTCTCGGCAGCTCCATCCGGCACGAAACTTAAGAGGAACAGCAGCATCAAGGAGATACGAATCATCATCTGTCGACTCCTTCTATTCAACCCTGAACCGTGACACCTGGTCCTGCAGGTCTCTGGCGGCCTCGTTCAGCTGCTCAATGGCGCTGTAGGTTTCCCGCAGGGAGTTCACTATCTCGTGCATCTCTTCATCCAGATTTGTCATGGAGAGATTGATCTTCTTTGCGTTTTCCGACTGCCGGCCCATGGCGACAGTCACATTCTCGAAACTGGGCGACAGGGCCTGAACCTGTTCGATGATCCGGGTCAACTGCAGACTGATCCTTCCAACATCCTCCGTACTCCGGTTCACCTCTGCTATGAACTTGTCCATCTCCATGACGCCGGCAGAAACCGCCGTCTGCATCTCCTGCACCATCTGATCAATATCCAGGGTGGCCACAGCGGTCTGGTCCGCCAGCCTCCTTATCTCCCGCGCTACAACGTTAAATCCCCTCCCGTACTCCCCGGCCTTTTCCGCCTCAATGGCCGCGTTCAACGATAGGAGGTTGGTCTTGTCGGCAACCTTTGTGATGGTCGTTACCACGTCGGTGATGTTCTCAGCCTTCTCATTGATGGCCTCCAGCCTGCCCGATATGGACCTGGAAGCCGCACCCATGTTGGCCATGGCCTCCTCCATGCGGGCAAGGTCTGTCTGGCCCTTGCTTGCGAAGCCCGCTGTCTCCTGGGACCTGGCCGCGACCTGATCCATCGTGTCTACCAATTCCGTGGCCACCTCGGATATCTGCTCAACCGACTTCACAACCCTGCTGGTGGACTTCACCTGGTTCGCCATGGTGGCCTCCTGCTCTCTGGCAGTGGCGGCCAGTTCGGTTGAAGAGGAGGTGACCTGAATCCCGGATCTCTGGACCTGGCCCACAACCTCCCGAAAGGACGCAGCCATCTCATCTATGGCCCGGAGTAAGTCTCCTATCTCATCTTTCCTTGTGGTATTGATACCCACGGTAAGATCAAACTCAGAGAGCTTATGGGCAACCTCTGAAACCTGTTTCAGGGGCCTCAGGACCAGGGCCCGCAGAAAGAGTATGAGGGAAACCACCAGGACCAGGAGTATGGCAAAGATCCCCACGGTCTGACTGGCAATGGCCCGGTTAAGTCTTTCACGGGCGGCACTCTCAAACAGCTCGGTCCTCTGGACAGCGTCCTTTTTTTGTCTTTCGATCCGCTTCATCAGCAAGGCGTCGGAGTAGTAAACGTGAAAGGTCCCGACCTTCTTCCCGTTGTACACGCAATCAACAGCCACCTCCATGGTCCCCCCAAGGTTCAGGTCCCCAGGCAGGGCATTCCCCGTAATAACGACGGAACTCTTCCACGCGGCGGCAAAGGGCTTCCCTTTATCATCCATGACCTTTATGGCCCTTAGTTCGGGATACTCCATATAGGGACGGAGAGACTCCTTAAGCCCTTCCTGATCCAGGTTGTACAGGTATGATGAACCTATCCCGCTGAGTATTTGAACGCTGAATCTGATCTCCTCACGCAGGGCCTTTTTTTCCTCTTCGGCCCGATCATCGATAAACTCGTGAATCCTTGAGAGGGTCTCCGCTGTAAACCTGTCCACCAGATTTATCTCAAATTTGATAAGCACAAAACCCCCCAACAGCACCAGGACGCACACGATTCCACAGGCAGACGCCACTATCTTTGTTACTATGCTCCAGTTACCCATGACCTTATAACTCCTTCATTTCCTGATCCGAGCCCTCAACCACCATCCTGATCCATGGTCCCCTGCTTCCGTATATATTTCTCCACTATCTCATCATAGCGACCGGAGCTGCACAGCTCCTTCAGGCCCGCGTTGAAATCATCCCTGACCTTTTCCCGCACAAAGCCGACCCGGAACCGCGTTGGGGGAAAGATATACCAGATATCAACAGGCTTGGAGGTGTCCACCCTGGTGTTGTGTTTACGATGGTAGTAAAAGATGTTCTTATCCAGGACTATGGCATCCACCCGGTTGGTGTAGAGCAGATTTATCTGAAGCTCCTGCTTGGGTATCTCCCTGTACCTTGAATTCTCCTTTGCCATTGAAGCAAAGTCCTTTCCCAGGTAGAGAGTTGCGTCCTGGAAGGCGACGACGCTTTTCCCCGTAAGGCCGGTTACATCCCTGATGTTGAAATTATTCTCCTTGAGGGTGACCACAACGTTTTCACAGGTAAGATGCTCATCGGAGTAAAAGGCCTCTATGCCCGAGTTGAGATTGATGGTCAGGGCCCCTTCCACCTCCCCATCTTCCAGGGCCTTCTTGACACGGGCAAAGGGGAGATACTTCGGTTTGACCGTATAGCCCTTCTTCTTAAGTGCCTCCCTCACTATATCCAGTTCTATCCCCGACCCGGTCTCGGGGATAACATACGGGGGTATGGTCAGCCCCACCGCCAGTGTAAGCTCCTCGGCTGCCGCAAGGAGGGGGGCGCATAAAAAGATGACCGTAAGGATAGATACTAAAACCCTATGCCTGCCCCAAAGAACATTAACCTTGGACCCATAAATAAGTGAACGAACCTTCATCTGTCAACCTCCACCATACTTAAACAGGGTTCAGATCGTCTTTGCCATGACCTGTATGTGATACCTGAGGCGGACAGGCCCGCCAGAGGGGGAGCAGGCCGGAATTGCGATTCAATGAGGGGCACCTGTTATCCGCGCCTGCCCCACTTCAGCTTACCCTGAAACGCGACACCTCATCCTGCAGACCCTGCGCAGCCTGGCGCAGGTACTCCGCCGCAACGTTGAACTCCCGCAGGGTCTCAACGGTACTCCCGATTACATGGTTCAGATGGGACATGGTTTCACTGATCTCTCCTGCCCTCCCGGACTGTGCCTCCATGGCCTCATTGACCTTTTCAAAACGGGGGGTCAGGGTAAGCACCCTCTCCACTATGGCCTCCAACTGTTTCCCGGTCCTGGTGATCTGATCCACCGCAGAACCCACCTTCAGGGAAAAGCTATCCATCTCAGCGGCCCCGGCCGATATGGATTTTTCCATCCTGTCCACCATATCCTCGATATCTATCACCGCCACCGAGGTCTGGTCCGCCAGTCTCCTGATCTCCTCCGCCACCACGGAAACTCCGAGCCCGTATTCACCCGCCTTTTCAGCCTCTATTGCGGCGTTAAGAGAGAGAAGGTTTGTCTGATCGGCCACCCTGGTAATGGTGGAGACAATGGAATCTATGCTCATGGCGTTTTGTTTGATCTCTTCAAGCCTTGAAGAAACCGATTCTGTCCCCTTTAGCACTCCCTGCATGGAGTCCTCCATCTCTTCCAGACCCGCCTGGCCAGACCCTGCCAGGACCGCCGTCTCAGAGGCGGCAGAAACCAGCTCGTTCATGGTAACGGCCAGTGCGTTTGCCGTATCGGATATCTCTTTCGAGGAAACACTCGCCCTATTGATGGATACTGCCTGTTCCTTTACAGTGCTCTCGATCTGCCTGGAGGAGCTGGCTATCTGGGTCGAGGAAGAGGCCACCTGGGTCCCTGAACCCTGCACACGGGCGAGGAGGCCCTTGAGATTTTCGGTCATACCCTGAAATACGGCCATTAAACGTTCTGTCTCGTCCCTGCTGGAAGGGCTGCTCGGCCCCATCCCCTTCAGGGCTTTTGACGCGGCGCTGAGGTCGCCTTCTGCAATCCCCTGGGCCACATCGGTCAGCCTGCTGATGGGGTTGCAGATCCGTCTCAGCATGAAAAAGATAATCAGGAGGTACAGGACAATCTGGACCAGGATAACCATAAGGAACGTGTACATGCCGGACCGATTGAGGCGATCTATGTGTTCATAAAGTTCCCTGCACGGCACAAGAATGCCGAGACCGGTACCGGTGCTGGTTGCGGTATAAAATAGGAGAAAATCATTGCCCCCGAGGGAGACATGTTTTGCCTGAACTTCTCCGGGAACCATTCCCTGGGCCGGTCCCAACTCCTTGCCCCAGGCAAGGTCCTGGATCTTTTCCATAACCCTGGATGTATCAGCAGGAAACCCTATCAACAAACCACTTGAAAGATCCACTGCAAAGGGGAGAGAACCGGGCGTTACGGTCATTCCAGCCACCATTTTTCCCAGATACCCCAGGCTGAAATCAACGGTGGCCAGACCGATCACCATGCCCTGCCGGTCGTACATCAGGGCATCCACCGTGATCATGAGGGCCCTGGTCGCTGCTTCGTCAAAGTAGGGGTCTGTCCAGTAGATCCTGGATAGCCTTTTCCTTGACCTGTCCCATCCCTTTGGAATGGCAAGACGGTACCAGGCCTGATTGTGGTAATCATACTCAGGCGTGTTCAGGTCCCAGGTAAAGAGCACCCGATCGTTCTCTCTGTAGGCATATGGGCCGAAGTTTTTCTTTTCCTCAAACAGGACGTAGGGCTCGTACCACAGACCGCCTCCTATGGCCGTTGGGAGCTTTCTGAAATTATTTACCAGGTACTCTTCGATCTGTCCGGTGATGTCCTGGCCCGTTGTTCTGTATATTGAAAAAAAGGCCTCCCCTGCCGTTGCAAGGTCATCGGCGTTCTTCTCCATGACAAGCATTGTGGTTTCAATTCTCTCCGCATTTCTGCCGATAAGCGCCTTGATGTGCCTCTCGGTTTCGACCCGCAGGCTCTCCCCTATCACCCTGTGGTTATTTATTAACAGGATAGAACCCAAAAGCGATGCAAGGGTGATAACCCCTACCAAAAAAAGGATCTTAGTCTTCAGGGTGAAGTGCATTCCTCTCCTTCGGGCAGAGCAATAACAGTAAAAAAAAGGAGAACAGCATCCAGAACTTATTAAACTTAGATAAATTGAGTTGGCGGGTCAAGATAAATCTTACGGTCAAGGGGCAAATCCCCGGTCAGGGAAAAGGATGTGAGACCTGTCAGCGTGGCTCGGGGTTCAGCCTAACCAGGGAATCCCGTGAACAGGCACTGAAGAAAGGACCGGCAGCGGCAGGCCTTCCGGAAGAAAGCGACGTGAACGGGTGAAGGGATTTTATACCGGATGGCCCAATACTCAAAAGGCCCCTCACGGGTTTAAAGGAGGGGCCTTTTCTCGAATCCTGCAGCAACTGCCTACTTCTTGACTATCTTTCCCTTCCTCACCCCTACCCAGTCCTTGAACTTGTCCCAGGAATAGGGGGCCATCAGGGTGAGTTTACAACCGGCCTTTGCATCGGATTCCATGCTCACCGCTTGGGCAGTGTAGGTCCCTGGAGGGATTGTGGGCCCGGTTATAATGATGGTGGTCTCCAGCTTCTTGTTAGAGCCTAATTTGGCCCTCAGCAACTCCGTCACCTTAACCAGGGTGCTTACCTTTGCCTTAAAACACCCGTTCTTGTCCACGTCGGCGTCCGCAATGGGGACCTTCACCTTTCGCCCCTTTTTCTCCACCCCCAAAAGTTCGATAAAGACCGAATCGCCCGGTTGAAAACCCTTTCCGGTAAATACGATGGGGGTCCGCGTGACGGAAACCACCCCGAGGGTGAGGGACTCGGGTTGAACCGCCACCTGGGGCCCTTTGATCCTGGGGTCGAGCCCCCCCGGCGGGGTGGCACACCCCGCGAAGAGAAGAACAAGAAAAAACGTGATCAAGCCACCCTTCAAAAGGCCTTTACCCAAAGGCCGTCTTTCCATTGCAACCATTATCTGAACCTCCCTCATACAGGTTTATCACCATCAGGCCGGCAGCCTCCGGCCTGATAATTGTGTTATTGAACTACCGGACCGGCTGTGGAGTCTATCTTCCCATTTTCTTGAGCACCTTGTCTACATCAATGTCAGAGGTCATCCAGTCGGATATACGCTCGATCTTGGCTCCCTCCAGGCATTTGGCAAGAAAGACCGACCGGGTTCCCTGTCTCTTCTGCGGGCCGAAACTGATCTTGGCACTGATCCCCTGGAAGTCCTTGATACTGTCCATGGCCTTGACGAAACTCTCCACGGTGAGATCCCTGCCGGCCCTTCTGAGTCCTTCCACCATGGGCTCGGTGAAAAGAATACCGGCATAGAAGAATATACCCCACCTGTCTTTGGGCGCAAACTTCTTCTGGGCTGCCCTGTATTTCACCATCAGGGGATGCTGAGAGTCGGGAAGCTCGCCAAAGGAGACAAAGACCACATCCTTGAATAGCCCCTTGCTGATCTTGTACATGATGGCCACATCGCTCAGGGTGCTCGTGGTCATCCACTGGGGCCTGAAGCCCATTTTTGCGGCCGTGCCCAATATGATGGCGCCGTGCTTGGGGAGCAGCCAGTTGATCACACAGTCGGGCTTTGCGCTCTTAAGCTTCATGCAGTGGGAACTGAGGTCCGTGTCCAGAGGCTCCACAGACACGGAGGCGACCAGTTTCATGCCCATATTTTCCAACTGGGCCTGAGCCCCGTAAAGGCCCTCCTTGCCGTAGTCATCGTTCTGATAAAAAAATGCGATCCTCTTCTTCCCCAGGGTCTCCACCGCGTACTTTACCAGTATGGCCGCCTCGTCAAAGTAGAGGGGGTAGTCGGCCCAGAGGTATTTTGTCGGGGGATAGGCCCAGTGGCTGGATCCGGTTGCAGGCCCCACCCATGGCACCTTCTTCTTGTTCAGGTACCTCTTCACTGCCATACCGGTAGCCGTTCCCACGCCCGAGGCCAGGGCAAATATCCCCTTGTCCTCAACCAGCTCCTTGACAATGGACTTGGTCCTGGGGGGCATATAGCCGTCATCCCTCAGGTAGTACTTGATCTTGCGGCCGTGTATCCCACCTTCTGCGTTTATCATATCAAAAAAGCAGCCCGTTCCCCTGGCCACAGCCCCCCAGAGCGCCGCAGGACCGGTCTGAGGTCCGTACTGGCCGATACGGATCTCCGTATCGGTCACACCCCGTTCAGCCAGCGCAGCAGGCACAAAGGCCAGTGACAAGAGAACAACACAACCCAATACCAGGATCCATCTTCGTCTTTTCATACCCTTTCCTCCTATTTTTTTGTTGTTTATCATCCATCAACCGTTAGCCCTTCACAGCAAATAACAACCAGTAATCCGGGGCTTCAGGAGTTGAATAAACCCCGACTATTCCCGCTTTCTCCGGTACATGGCCTCGATCAGATCCCCGAAGGCCTCGTTCACATACTTCCGCTTGACCTTCATGGTGGGAGTGACCTCCCCGTCCTCTTCATAGAGTTTCTTGGGCAGAATGGTGAACTTCTTCACCTGTTCCACCCTGGCCAGGGTGTCGTTCACCTTGTCTATCTCCTTTTGGATCAGTTTGATGATCTCATCGTTCTGGGCCAGATCCCTGTAGGTGGAAAACTGGATCTTGTTGTCCTGGGCGTACTTGACCACGTTGTCCTCATCGATCATGATGAGGCTTGTGAGGAATTTTCTCCGGTCTCCGATGACAACGGCGTCGTTGATATACGGGCTGAACTTGAGTTTGTTTTCAATATACTGAGGGGTGATGTTCTTGCCCCCGGCCGTGACGATAATATCCTTCTTGCGGTCCGTTATCTTCAGATAGCCGTCTTCATCAAGCTCACCCACATCGCCTGAGTAGAGCCATCCATCCCTGATGGTCTCTGCCGTGCCCTCAGGCTTGTTGTAGTACCCCTTGAACACGCTGGGGGATCTGACGAGGATCTCCCCGTCTTCGGCGATCTTCACCTCTGTTCCCGTAATAGGGGGGCCCACGGTGCCGAACTTGACCCTTCCTACCCTGGAGACGCACGTTACACCGGTCCCCTCTGTCTGGCCGTAGCCCTCTATGAGATTGACGCCGATGGATTGAAAAAAGAGAAGCACGTCAGGCGATATGGGGGCCGCCCCTGAATAGGCCACGCGCATCCGGTCAAAACCCAACCGCTCCTTGAGCTTACGGAAGACAAGGAGGTGACCTAACCTGTAGAGGAGCTCCACATAAAACGGCACAGGCTTGAAGTTCATATTCAATGTGGCGCGTTTCTTTCCGATCTTGAGGGCCGCGCCGAAGACCATCCTCTTGAACCAGGTAGCGTCGGACATCCTTATATATACGGCTGAGAGGTACTTCTCCCAGATCCTGGGGACCGCATATCCCACGGTTGGGGATATCTCCCGCATATTGTCCGTGACCGTGTCCAGGCTCTCTATGAAGTTAACCGTGTATCCGTGGGTGATCTGGGCGAAGACCGAAAAGAGCCTTTCAAAGATATGGCACAGGGGGAGAAAAGACATGACCTCATCGGTATCATATACGGGATTGTCCCTGCAGATGGCCTCACCCATCCATGTTACGTTCCGGTGGGTGAGCATGGCCCCCTTTGGCGGGCCGGTGGTGCCTGAGGTGTATATGAGCACGGAGAGATCCTCGGGGTCCACCTCCTCCATGCGGGACTCAAAGAGACCCGGGGCCTTTTCAAGGACCTGGCGGCCCTTGTTGAGAATCCCTTCAAAGGTCATGACCATGGGATCCTCAAAATGCTTTAGCCCCTCCAGGTCCCATACAACGACCTTTTTCAGATGAGGGACCTTATCCCGGAAGTGCAGCCATTTATCCAACTGTTCTTCATTCTCAACAAAAAAGAACTTGGATTCTGAATCGTGAACCACGTACTCCACCTGCGGCCACGCGTTGGTGGAATATACCCCTACCGCCACACCCCCTGCGCACTGGATAGCAAGGTCCACGATCACCCACTCGGGGCAGTTATCCCCGATGATGGAGACACAGTCCCCTTTCTCGAGGCCCATGGAGATAAGGGCCGCCCCAACACACCTGACCTGATGGTACAACCGGTTCCACGAGATGTCGTGCCAGAGCCCGTACTCCTTCTTCCGCATGGCCACACGGTCGCCGTACTTCTCCACCGTCCGTCTGAATACCTTCGGAACGACCTCTTCAGTCATGTTCAAGCCGGTTTCCCCTATCTCCATCGCTTCTTTCTCTTCCAGCGTTGAAAGCCCTTTGCCGATTCCTCAGACCTCATCCCCATGTAGAACTCCTGAACATCCTTGTCTTCCATCAGCTCCCTGGCCTCCCCCTTCATGACAAACCGACCGTTTTCCAGAATAAGGCCGAAATCAGAGATTGCCAGGGCCATGCGCGCGTTCTGTTCAACAAGGAGTATGGTAACACCCTTCTGGTTGATCGCCTTTATGATCCTGAAGATCTCCTTCACCAGCAGGGGTGAGAGGCCCAGGGAGGGTTCATCTAAAAAGAGGAGCCTGGGACGGTTCATAAGGGCCCGGCCGATTGCCAGCATCTGCTGTTCGCCCCCGGAGAGGGTCCCTGCCCATTGGTCTTCCCTCTCCTTGAGTACGGGAAAATATGAGTATATCTGCTCAAAATCCTCCCTGATGCCTGCCCGATCCCTCCGAATATAGGCCCCCATGAGGAGGTTTTCCCTCACGCTCAGCTCGTCAAAGACCTCCCTCCCCTCAGGCACGTAGGACAGGCCCATCCTTACGATTACCTCGGGGTCCTTGCCGTCGATCCGCTTTCCTAAGAACTCTATGGTCCCCTTGTCAGGCTGATCATCCAGAAGGCCCATGACCGTCTTTAATATGGTGGTTTTTCCAGCCCCGTTGTTTCCAAGAATCGCGGTAATGGTCCCCTGATCCACAGTCAGAGACACCCCCCGAAGCGCATAGATAAGGGTGTAAAGGGTTTCGATATTCTTTATTTCAAGCAGCGTGGTCAACGTCCTCGTCCTCTCCCAGGTAGGCCCTCAGGACCTCTGGATGGCTCTGGACCTCCTCGGGTTTTCCTTCGGTGATAGGTTTACCGAAGTTGATGGCAAGAATAAGGTCTGAGATATCCATCACCATCTTCATGTCGTGCTCTATCAGGAGGATGGTCAACCCCAATTCGTCCTGGATATCCTTGATCCAGAATATAAGGTCCTGCTTTTCCTCGGAATTCATCCCTGCAGAAGGCTCGTCTAAGAGGAGTAGCTCCGGTTCCAGGGCCAGGGCCCTTCCCAGCTCTATCAGCTTCTGGGTCCCGTAGGGAAGCCCTCCAACGAACTGATCCCTGGCCGACTGCAGGTCAAGGAGATCGATGATCCTCTCAACCCTTTCTCTGTTTTTTATCTCTTCCATGGCAGCGCTGGAACCTCTTCTGAAAAAGGTGGCTCCGGTCCATACGTTGGTCTTCATGTGGATATGACGGCCAAGCATCAGGTTTTCCATGGTGGTCATGCGGGAAAAAAGCTCGATGTTCTGAAATGTCCTGGCAATACCCTTCAGGGCGATCTGGTGGGGCTTCTGCCCCACAACATCCTCTCCCTTAAAGATGATACGCCCTGAATCAGGCCTATACAGTCCGCTGATGCAGTTGAAGATGGTTGTCTTGCCTGCCCCGTTGGGCCCGATAATGGAGTATATGGAGCCCTGTTCCACGTTGAAGCTGACCCTGTCCACTGCGGTCAGGCCTCCAAACCGGATGGTCAATTGATCCACTTTGAAGAGATCGTTAGACATTTGTTGTTTGTCCGTTGTTTGAAGCAAGTCGGGTTTATGTCAGAAGTCAGAAGTCAGAGGTCGGAATTGGAAAACTCACCGGCTTCTTATCAGAAACGGCGCCGGGTTGTTAAGCATCGAACCGAGCATCGCTCCAATTTCCTCACACTCTCTTGTTAAACGTTCATGCACGTCACTATTCATGTATCCACAATCTTTGGCAAAATCTAGCCAAGTATCTATTTCACTGTTCTCTCCATCACAGTCCGTAAGCTTACTAACAAAATGGGCCTCATACCTCCCGCTTGGCCCAGGCTTCTCTCAAATTGGCGCAGACTGAACGAGATGATCTTCTTATTTGATCTGTCAATGAAAAATTTTCGACCTGTGCGGTTATCCTTAGTCCGTGGGGGCCTCTTTTCCAAAGGACGCAACAAAATACTCCACAGGACATGGAACGCCCCCTTAGTTGGATTACAGCTTCGAAGCAGGCAGGGACCCGAACAGGCTCCAACAGAGACTCTCTCCTGGGGCTTTCCCGTAGCTTATTTCAAGCGCATGCTGCCGTCCCTGTGCAATGAGATAGGGT
>Ga0136651_10000494_pt1 | contig 21745 bp, 20 predicted proteins | sample Mar14236cmmetaG_FD_94867 | JGI IMG/M metagenome (GOLD analysis project Ga0136651, IMG submission 94867) | Marine hydrothermal vent microbial communities from Guaymas Basin, Gulf of California to study Microbial Dark Matter (Phase II) - Marker... ... | reverse complement strand
TTGTATGTCTTCGATTCCAAGGGAAGAGTTGGTTTTGATTACACAGAAGTGATGAAAAAACCTTCAGTAATGGTTGTGAATCGAATAAAAGATTTTTTTAAAGATGAGATCAACACCCTTAAATGTAGTAACAGAAATTATGTGATATTGAGATCAGATGAGATGAATAAGCTCAGCGTCGATGTCTCCAATGTTATCATTCAATCCAAACTGAAAAACGTAACTTATTACTTAACAACCAATATGGTTGAAGAGCTTGACGAATCGATAGTCACTTTGGTTCATGCAACCGGGGGAATTATAGTAAAAGAAGATTACTTAGACGAGTTGAAAAAGTATCTTTCACTGGCTAAGCCGTTAACTTCCAGGGTTAAATATACACACGATTTTTCCGTTAGAAAGATTCGCTCTATATCGATTCAATTGAATATAGGTGAACATACTTATTCTGATACAGTGTATTACGTGGGAGGATTGAACCTTGAAGGTACCTCCAAATAGAAGTGTTGTTGATGAGAAAGCGATCTCTCTATACAACCAAGCTATAGATTGCTACAATGAGGAAAATTTTAAAGAGGCTGAGAGGTTATATTTAGAAGCATTGAGGATCTTTCCACGTTTTCCACAAGCTTTGAATAATCTTGCAAATCTCTACAGGAGAATCGGAGAGTTCGGAAAGGCGAGGCATCTTTATATAAGATCCTTCAAAATCGATAGAAATTTTTTCCTCCCGATTGCAAATATAGCATACTTGAATATGAAAAACGAGGAGTGGAAAAGAGCCTATTACGCTTTCAAATTTGCTTTCAGTCTTAAAATGGATTCTATAGATGAAGAGACGATTTACAATATGAATATCGATTTTGGAATCTGTTGCTTAAAACTTTTCAAGTATCATGAAGCAATGGAAGCTTTTGGAAAAGCAGTAAAATTAAAAAGAAATTCTGTTCATGCACATCTTGGTCTGGCCATTACATTGAAAGAATTGAAAAAATATCGCGAAGCCTTCAAAGAAATTGAAAAAGTAGAATCCCTTGGTTTTAAAAGTTCAGAACTGAATTTACTGAAAAAAGTCGTTGTTTCAAAAATACTCGAAAATTGATTTCCATCTCAATGTTGATTATTACAAGGTGATACAATAATTATGAAATCGAGATGATCGACTAAAAATCTATGAATCCCTTGTATTTCTCAGTGGATTAAGAGGTTTCAAAATGAAAATGTTTTAGAAAAAGAGATGGGAGGTTACATTTATGTTGTTATTGGATGGGAAGAAACTTGCAAAAAAGATGGAAGAAGATTTAAAGAATGAAGTTAAAGAACTTGCTGAGAAGAATATCAAACCTAAGCTCGTCACCGTCTCCACGGTTCACGATGATTCATCATATTCATACATAAAATCCCAGAAGAAAGTTGCACAAAGGATAGGAATAGACTTTGAGTTATTGGAAATAAAGCCTGATCAAACCTTCGATGTTATATCGGAACTAAATCAAAATGAGAATGTCCATGGAATCATGTTGGCCCACCCAGTCGCTGATGACTTGGATGAACTTAAAATATTAAAGTCGATTGTCCCTGAAAAAGATGTGGAAGGAAGGAGTCCAGAAAACCTTGGCTTACTGATGTTAGGAAAACCTTCTTTTCTACCTTGCACAGCTGAGGCAGTTGTTAAAATTCTCGATGAGTATGGGATCGATACCAAGGGTAAGAACATAACCATCGTTGGTCGAAGCACGACGGTGGGAAAACCTTTAAGTATGATACTTCTCCTAAGAAATTACAATGCAACCATTACCGTGTGCCATACGGGTACGCGTGATCTGGTTGAACACACTAAAATGGCAGACATTGTGATTGTAGCTGCAGGAAAAGCAGGGTTGATAAATGCGAATCACTTGAAAGAGGGATCGATAGTGGTAGATGTTGGGATAAACTTTGTGAATGGAAAGTTGGTTGGTGATGTTGACTTTGAAAGCGTTAAAGAAATGGTCAATGCCATAACACCGGTTCCGGGTGGAGTTGGACCAGTTACAACTACTTTGTTGATGAAACACGTTGTGGATTCCGCGAAAGGAATTTTAAGTAAATGAAACTGAGATACTTTGAGGAACCAAAAATTTACACCGTTTCTCAGCTTACCTCGATAATAAAAGCTATGTTGGAATCGGCCTCTGAACTCATCAATGTGATAGTTGAGGGCGAAATTTCGAATTGGAAGCTCAGAGGTAGCCATGCTTATTTCATTTTGAAGGATGAAGGTGCTATCGTAAACTGCGTTATGTTTGGAGCAGCATACAAAACAAGAGATATAAAAGATGGATTCTATGTTAGAGTCTTTGGACGGATAGGAGTCTACGAGAAAAGGGGACAGTACCAACTTTATTGCGATCATATTCAAGTGGTTTCAAAGATTGGACTTTTGTACCAAAAATTCGAAGAATTGAAAAACAAATTACGGAGTGAAGGTGTGTTTGCAAAACCAAAAAAGGAGATACCTTCGTTTCCGAAAAAAATAGGTGTGATAACCTCGAGGGATTCAGCTGCTTTCAGAGATATATTGAAAATAATCTCAAAGAAGTATCCATTGGTTGAAATATATCTTTTTCATACATCCGTTCAAGGGAAAGAAGCGATTATAGAAATACCAAAAGCATTGGAACTTGCGGATGATTATTCTCTTGACTTGTTGATCCTCGCTCGAGGTGGAGGAAGTATAGAGGATCTATGGGCTTTCAACGAAGAAAAAGTTGTGAGAAGTGTCTTCAGTTTAAAAACCCCTCTGATAACAGGAGTGGGGCATGAAATAGACACGACGCTCGTTGATTTCGTAGCCGACAAAATTGCTCCTACCCCCACTGGAGCTGCCAACATTGCTGTCCCCGATATAAAAGACCTTAACAATCAACTCCACTCATTTTTAGATACTGGTATCCTAAGATTGGGTAATAGACTGAAAATGATCGCAAATCTCCTTGAAAGAGATTACAGAATACTGATAAGAAATTCTCCACAACAAATATTGGTAAAAAAAAGCGAAGAACTCGAAAAATCGTTTCAAGAATTGATGAGAGTGTTTGAAAAAAAGGTAGAAAATCTCTCTCAGAGATTCTCGAGATATTCCGAAATATTGAAAAGAATCTCTGTACGCTCGGACATAGAAATGTTCTCTGAAAATTTGGAGAATAGAATAGATCAATTATTCAAATTGGTCAAATCCAAAATCATTGATCTAACAAAAACATTGGATTCTACGTTAAAAAACTTGGAGGCATTAGAACCAACAAAGCCCCTTAGAAGGGGCTTCGCGATAATCAGAAAATCCGGAAAAATTGCCGATATTTCAGATCTTGTTGAAGGTGATCATGTAACCATAGAGTTTAAAGATGGTATCGCAAAATCAGTGATCGAAAAAGTATCTATACGAGATGGCACGAAACAAAATGATCAGGTTTAACTTCACGTAGTTCCGGTTCTTCCCTCGAACATATTTTAGGATCTGCAATTGGACATCTTGGATGGAACCTGCATCCAGATGGCGGGTTTATAGGACTTGGAACATCGCCCTTGAGTAATATTCTTTCTCTCTTCAATTCCGGATCCGGTATTGGAATTGCTGACATCAATGCTTTAGTGTATGGATGTAATGGATTGGAAAACAATTCTTTTTTATCTGCAATTTCCACTATTTTTCCAAGATACATTACTGCAACCCTATCACTTATATGCTTCACGACGTTCAATGCATGGGAGATGAATATATATGTGAGGTTGAAGTCTTTCTGTAGATCTTCAAGAAGATTCAATATCTGTGCTTGTATTGAAACATCGAGCGCAGAAACAGCTTCATCACATACGATCAATTCTGGATTCACCGCCAAAGCTCTTGCTATACCTATCCTCTGTCTTTGTCCACCAGAAAACTCATGTGGGAAACGATTCATTTGATCAGGTGATAATCCAACCCTCTTCAAAAGCTCCGCCACCATGTGTTCAGCTTCCCTACCTTTTGCTATATCGTGTGTTATTATTCCTTCGGCAATTATATTTTTTATTCTCATTCTCGGATTTAAAGAGCTATAAGGATCTTGAAAGATTATTTGCATTTTTCGACGCATCTCTCTCAATTCTTTTCCTCTGAGTTTTGAGATATCCTTGTTTCCATACAACACCTGACCAGCAGTTGGCTCGTAGAGTCGCAATATGGTCATACCGACCGTTGTTTTGCCACAACCAGATTCTCCAACCAAACCGAGCGTTTCACCCCGATTTATATTAAAACTAACATCATCGACAGCTTTCACCCACGCGACTATTCGTCTGAAAACTCCAGCTCTTATTGGAAAATACTTTTTCAAATTCTTGACTTCCAATATTATTTCGTTCACTTGTTCTCACCCACCTCAACACGATCTTTTGCGGCCTCTAATTTTTCAATATTCCAGCATGCGACAAAATGGCCATCTTCTATTTCAATAAGTCCCGGTTCTTCATTCCTACACTTTTCAGTTGCGAATTCGCACCTCGTATGGAATTTACATCCTGATGGAAAATGAAGTGCATCTGGGACAACCCCAGGTATTGAAAACAATCTTTCTTGTTCTATATCGAGCCTTGGAATGGCATTCAATAAAGCCCATGTGTAAGGATGCTTCGGGTTCTTAAACAATCTTTTCACATCAGTATATTCAACCATTTTGCCGGCATACATCACCGCTACTCTATCAGAAATCTCAGCTATTACTCCTAAATCGTGGGTAATCATAATTATAGCCATGTCAAGATCTTTTTGAAGTTGCTTCATGAGTTCCAGTATCTGGGCCTGAATGGTAACATCGAGTGCCGTGGTAGGTTCATCAGCAATCAAGAGTTTGGGGTGGCAAGAAAGAGCCATGGCTATCATTGCTCTTTGTCTCATTCCGCCTGACAGCTCGTGAGGGTATTCATCAACTCTCTTTTCAGGTTCAGGTATCCCAACTTTTCGCAGCATGTCTATGGCTATCTTTCTCGCCTCATCTTTGTGGACTTTTTGATGTAAAATTATAGCTTCCATTATTTGATCTCCAACTGTGTAAACAGGGTTTAGTGCCACCATCGGCTCTTGAAAAATCATCGCTATATCGTTACCCCTTATTTCTCTCATTTTATTCTCATCCAACTTAACCAAGTCTTTTCCCTCGAATATTATTTCACCATCGACAATTTTACCTTTCTCATCAAGCAACCTTAATATTGAAAGTGAGGTGACACTCTTTCCACATCCGGATTCTCCAACGATTCCAAGGGTTTCACCTGGGTAAACTTCGAAATTCACACCATCAACTGCTTTTACGACACCATCATCAGTGAAAAAATAGGTTTTCAAATTATTCACTTTCAAAAGAGGTTGTTTACTTTCCACAGATATTTTCCTCCCTTCATCCTCTGAGTCGTGGATCGAATATGTCTCTCAACGCGTCACCTACCAAATTCCACGCGAGGACGAATAAAACCATAGCTACTCCAGGATATACAATGGAAAACCATGCTTTATCGAATTGAGTGAGCCAATTTCTTGAATAGCTCAAAAGTGTTCCCCAATCTGCGTAACCAGGCTCAGCACCTAACCCCAAAAAACTCAAAGCTGCTGCCGTTATGACCAGTGAACCCATTCTCATGGAAACCTGCACAATAACGGGAAATATGGTGTTAGGTATCACATGTTTTAAGATTATCAATGAATCTCTAACCCCAAGAGCTTTCGCTGCTAAAACATATTGTTCTTCTTTAACCTGGAGGATGTTTCCACGTATGAGCCTTGCTGTTCCCATCCAACCGAAGACTATCATCGCGATCATTACTTTATCCAACCCCTTGCCAAGAACGGTTGTTAAAACCATTGCAGCCACTAAGAAAGGAAGAGACATGAATATATCCGTTATTCTCATCAAAACTTCATCTATCCAACCGCCAAAGTAACCGGATAAGGATCCCATTATTATACCTATAATTGCAGATATTCCTGCAACGATCAGGCCTATCCTGAAAGCAGTACGAGTTCCCCAGATAACTCCATAGAATATATCTCTTTGTCCTATTACACCAAATGGGTGTTCAGGCGATGGTGGTTTAGGTTCCAAACTCCAAGTTGCTATTGGTATTCTATAAGGGTTATTAGGATCCTTTGGAGGTGCTATTAAAGGTGCAAACAAAGCAATTATAATAAAGAAAACGAGTAGAAATAATCCCAAAACTGCCGTCGGATTTTTAAAGAATTTTTTAGTGTTTTTCTTTATTTCATCCCTGAGCATTTTCCAACCTCCTCATTGCAATCTGATTCTCGGATCTATCAAAGCATAAGATACATCAACGATTAGATTACCAAGAACCAAGAGTATGGAATAAAACAGTGCTCCACCGATTATCGACATATAATCGAGTTGTGTGGCCGCCATTGCGACGAATCTACCCAATCCTGGCCTGTTGAAGACGGACTCAATGATCACTGTACCTGCAAGTAGAGCAATTATCATTTGGCCCGAGACCGTTGCAACAGGTATCAGTGCATTTCTTCTTGCGTGTTTGTTTATTACAACATCCTCAGACAATCCCTTTGCTCGAGCAGTACGTATGTATTCCTTCCTTAAAACCTCAAGCATGCTGGATCTGGTTATCCTCAAGATATATGCCCACCATAGATAAGCAAGAGTTATCACCGGAGCAATCAAATGTCTTAAAGCATCGAGAAATACATCGAACCTCAAATTCAAGATGGAATCTATAGTTACCATTTTAGTATAATTCACGAATTGTGAGGAAGTCACCACCCTTTCCATATCGAAACTCAGATACCCAGGTGGAAACCATCCAAGCTGTGTATAAAAGATCAAGATCATAAAAAGCCCAAAAACAAAATCTGGAAAGGACCAACCTATTATCGCAAAGACTCTGAGAAAGTGATCTAAAAATTTGTTGTGATGAACAGCCGAGATTATTCCAAGCCATATCCCAACGAAAACCACAGGAATTATAGCCCACAAGGCTAATTCAAGAGTGTAAGGAAATCTCGAAAGTATAGCACTCAACACTGGTTGTTTACCAACGAGCGACCAGCCGAGATCTCCTTTTAACACATTGCCCAACCATCTTTCGTATTTCACAGGCAATGGCTTATCGAGCCCATACTTCTCTATGATTTTCTGTGTAGCACCCGCAACTTTCTCTGCTTCTGGACCTCTGATGTATGCACTGACAAGTTTCTCAGGCCCCAAAAGTTCCAACATACCAAATATGAGTATCGTTACACCAAACAATATGAGTGGTAATAGTAACAATCTCCTTATGATATAAGCTATCACTTTTTTTATCACCTCTCAGAAAACTTTATAAAGCCGGGGTATGCACCCCGGCTCTATTATTACCTGAAAATTATATCATAATTTTGAGAATTTAAATACTAATTCTTTTACTCTTCTTTCCAATAGGCGTAGAAGTCTTCACCAGGTCTCATCGGATTCCTGTACCAACCTTTTAGCCAGTCTCTCTGAACTCTAATTGCAAGTGGTTGATAAAGTGGCATTCCAATGTAATTTTCTATTGCGATCTTTTGAATCTCCTCATACAATGCCTGTCTCTTAGCAGGATCTATTTCTTGAACAGCCTGTTCTATAAGAGCATCTAAGTTCTCGCGGGCCCATTCTTTGTATGCCTCCCCTTGTGGGCCACCGTACACACCTTGACTGTGGTAGTAAGTGAATATGAAATTGTGTGGATCTGGATAATCAGCGAGCCAACCGATTATAAATGCTGGTAGAAGGCCACGTTTATAAGCTGATAAATAGTTTGGCCACTGGACACCTTGTACTTCTATCTTGAATTTCGGATTCAAAGACTCTATGTAATATTTAAGCATTTCAGCGGCTGTCTGACGTGCCTCGTTTCCAGTGTTGTAAAGAAGTGACATCTTGAATCCTTTCGTCCATACTTCTCCATTCCATGCTTGTTGAAGAGCAGCTTTTGCAGCTTTGAGGTCGAATTTGTAAAGTGGAAGATCTGGGTTGTATCCAAGGAATCCTGTTGGAAGATCCGATGGCACCCTTTCACCCATTCCATTCAGAACATCCTCTATGAATGCATCGTAGTTGAATGCGTGAACAAAAGCTTTTCTAACATTTATATCAGTGAAGAAGTCTCTCGGCACACCATTTCCATCGAGCTTTCCACTGCCTATGTATTCACTACCTTCTGCAACTGTCCAATTGAAATGTAAGGATGTAATGGAAACTGTTGGAAGGCCTTTTTTAACAGTTACTCCTGGCATACCTTCAACTTGACTCAAATATTGCGCCGGAACGTAACAAACATCCACATCGCCTTTTTCGAGCATCGCTTTTCTTGTCGAGAATTCATCGATTCCCCAAATTATTGCTCTCTTTATCTTAGCGGGACCATTCCAATAGTCATCGAATCTTTCGAGGATGACTTTTTGCTGTTCTCTATTCCACTCGACGAGCTTGAACGGTCCACTACCATTTTCAAATGCATAGAGCGGACTCTCTTCTTTTGGAAGATCATGATATTTCCACCATGTATCTGCCTTTCCATCCCAAAGACCTTTTTCTATACACGTTTCTTTATCAAGAATGGAGCTCCAGCTTGATCCTTGTGCAAGGATATAGAGAATAGGAGCAAACGGTCTAACAAGATGGAATACCACATTATCTCCCTCAACTTCGATGGCAGGATCGAGAATATCTCTATAAGCCTCCATTAGATATTTTGCATATTCTGGCTTGGGTTCACCATTTTCAGCAAAAAGATCTGAATAAGCCATATCTTTTCCTGTTCTCAATTTAACATGATTCATTACAACATCTTCCCATGTGTATTCCCCAAAGAGAGCCTCGATTATCATCCACATTGGACCACCAGCGGGGTCAAAAAGTATGCCTCTTTCAAAACTGTATTCAACATCTTCTGGTGTTAAGTCGTTTCCATTGTGGAACTTCACACCTTTTCTGATTGGAAACACATATGTCTTTCCATCATCTTTTATCAACCCGTTCTCAACACTCGGCACTGCTGTTGAAATCCTTGGTTCAAATTCTTTTATGCTTTCTCCTTTGTACTGGATCAAACAATCGTAGGTATTAAAAAGAACTTCTCCACTCGCTGTGTCATAAGCAAAATGTGGATCAAGTGTGTCGGCTTCACCAATGGTTGCTACGATAACTGTGTCCGGGTTTTTTACAGCAGCAAACGAGAAAATCGAAATAACAAGCACAACGCTAAGAATTAGAAACTTACGCCACATAAAAAATTCCCCCCTTCGGAAGATAGTGTTGATTTAAAAGCATAATAATTATAGCATAAAAAAATCTAAACAAAAGAAGCTTTGAAAATTTTTGGTGTATTATATATAATGTTTAATAAAAACTTTGTTTTTATCTTTGGAGGTATCTCCTTGTTTAAAAACCTTCCAGTTGAAGTAAGAAAATACATATATTTCTCATTAATAGGTGGTTTTTCGTTTACCGCTATAATTTCTATACCTTCTATTTCAAGTTTAATGGAGATATCTATAGAAAATATAGGTTGGATATTCAGTATTTCCTATGTGGTACAAGCATTCATGAGTTACCTCATTGGCAGAAGATTTGAAGATAGATCACCCAACTATGCTTTAGCAATTGCAAAGCTTTTGTTTTCCTTTGGAACACTTTTGTTAGCTATCTGGACGAATTTGGCAACACTTGTAATTGCACAATTAATGATAAGTTTTAATGATATATTTTACCCTTCCCTTGTAATGTATGAAAGAGCCATAATTCCTCCAAGAAGACGAGAAGAAGTTTATAGTATTTTATTTGTAATGTCTGAGTTTGTAAAATCTGTTATCTATTTTTTAATAAGTTTTTTGCTTGCCCCCCTATTTGGTGGGATTGCTTTTTATAGAGTTTTGTTACTGGTCATAGGAATATCAAACATTATACTCGCCGTATCCTTTTTAAAAGTGCTTCCGATAGTTAATAAAGGAAAAGATCTTCATAAGGAACACATAAACGTACCAGTCAGTTTTAAGGTATTCATGTCATTAATGATACATCAGTATTTGATGTTCGTTGCTTTCAATTTTGCAAGCTTCATGGTTATATCCTATTATCTTTTCAATGTGTTCAAACTTGGACCAGCCTCTCCCATTCTATTTGAAGCTACTTTTTCAATAACAATAGTGCTATTTTGGCCTTTTAAAAAGAGGATAAAAACGAATGTTACATCCAATTTTGTAACCGGTTCAATACTGCTTTCAATTGGCTTTTTAATGTTCAGTATTCCTAATATGTATACTTTTTTCTTGGCTCAAGTTCCTTGCGGGATTGGTTTCATATTTTGGTTCGCATCGAAAGAGACCATAAAAATGAATATAGCACCCCAAGAACTTGGAAGATGGGAAGGATTTTTCCAAGGATTAACAATATTCACTAAAATATTTATACCTGTAGCAACAGCTTACATGGTGTCCTTTTTATCGTATTCGAGTGTATTCATAACAGCCAGCATAGTTAGTGCTGTAGCGTCTGTCTTCGGCATAGTGATTTCAAAATTTTATAATATTGGAATCAAGAAGATTGAATTGAAACAAAAGCCTATCGCTCCTCATCGATAACTTTCAAATCTTTCAGTATTTTCGATATCTCTTTGACAACTATTTCCCTTACCTCTTCGACTTTCGAATCTTTGAACGAACAACCAGCAGCTCTTGGATGTCCACCACCACCGAGCATCTTAGCAATCTTTGATACATCAAAACTATTCTTAGATCTCATGCTGACATGAACCTGTTCCTTTGGATACTCGATTACCAACACAGCTACTTCCACACCTCTTATTGCTCTCAAATCACTCACAAATCCTGATGAATCCTCTTCTGTACAGTTAAATCTCTGAAAATCTTCGTATTTTATAACTGAATGGACAAATCTACCCTCATTTGAAAACTCCATATTTTCTATTACATGTGCAAAAAGTTTCAATCTCTCAGGTTTATTGTTTTCCAATATCATTTGTGATATGAACCAGATATTTCCCCCGAGTAAGGAAAGTTCATATGCATCTTTAAAAACCTCAGAGGTTGTATTCGGATATCTGAAAAAGCCTGTATCAGTAGCTATTCCCATGAGATTTATGGTTGCCAATTTAGAATCGTAAGTTACATTCATAGATCTATTCAATCTGTAAATCATCTGAGCTGCACTAGAAAATGAATCATCAACCCAATTGAGATCTCCAAAATTTTCATTGGTTATATGGTGATCTATAACTATCGTTTTCTTTGAAGAAAGAAAATCCTGAAGCTTTCCCACTCTATCTGGTGAAGATGAATCGAGCACTATTATCAGATCACAACTATCTATACTGTTTATTACATCATCTACTTTTCTTATTCTCGCAACTTCTTCAAGTTGTGAATATTGATATGGTATATCATAGTCGACGATAGATAAAACTTGCTTTCCCAATCTTTCCAATGCAATAGATAGACTCAAAACCGAACTTATGCAATCACCGTCAGGCATTATATGACCTGCAACGATTATATTTTGATTTTCTTTTATCTCCCTTATTATCTCGTACATCTTTTCCATTATTTTCATGCCTCCATCACAGCAATTTTTATGAGTTTCTTGAACTTATCTTTAACCATTTTAGATACCTCTATAACCTCTTGATGGCTCAGAGGTTTTTCAAGTATCCCTGCGGCCATGTTGGTAATACATGAAAATCCCAAAACTCTGATTCCCAACGAGCTCGCTGTTATTATTTCGGGGACCGTTGACATTCCAACCATATCAGCACCCAACTTCCTGAACATTTTGATTTCCGAAGGAGTCTCGTAACTTGGCCCTGTGACAAAGATGTATACACCTCTTTTTAGATCTTCAAACTTTCTGCTAATACTTTCTATCCAATTAGTATCTTTGAATATCACTGGTTTAATACCTCTTAAATTTGTTGAAGGATTTTTCATGGCAAAATTTATGTAATCTTCTATGATAACCAAATCTCCTGGTTTGAATGATGGGTTTATGCCACCCGCTGCATTGGTAATTATCAGATGAGATACACCAAGCCTTTTCATTACAAACAGAGGATACACAATATCCCCGATTGTATTACCTTCATAATAATGAAATCTCCCTTGCATTATACATACACTTTTATTCCCTAATTTTCCAAAAACCAAATTTCCTTTGTGACCTTCGACTGTTGGTCTTAGGAATCCATATATCTTCTCGTACGGAATACTCAAAATATCTCCAATTTCATCTGCCATTTCACCCAATCCAGATCCAAGTATCAACCCGATTTTAACTTTTGGTAAAAAGTCAAAATAATCCTTAATACTCTTCAAACTCTCGTTTATTTTCAATTCTAATTTTCTCAATTTCGAATCACTCCTTCTTAGTTTTAATGTATAATCATAGTATATCAAAACAGAAACTGGAGGATACCACTTTGGCGCACGACACACCCGTGGAATTCAGCGAATTGATAATCTATGAGGTATTTCCAAGGGCATACAGTGATAGTGGATTCAAAGGGATAACAAGAGATTTAGAAAAGATAGGAAACATGGGAATAAACACAATCTGGCTCATGCCTATTCATCCGACGGGTCTTGAAAAAAGAAAAGGCACTTTGGGTTCACCTTATTCCATAAGAGATTACTATGAGGTTGACTCGAAACTTGGATCCAAAGAAGACTTTAGAAGACTCATTGGAGAAGCTCACGAAATCGGTTTGAAAGTCCTGATGGACATGGTTTTGAACCATACTTCCCCAGATTCCGTTCTCGCCAAACAACATCCCGAATGGTTTTTTCACAATGAGAAGGGAATCCCTATTCCTAGAAACCCAGATTGGGAAGACGTGATCGATTTGGATTATTCACACAAGGAACTCTGGGGGTACATGATAAACATGATGAAATATTGGATTGAAGAGTTCAACGTGGATGGATTCAGATGTGACGTTGCTGGACTCGTACCACTGGAATTTTGGATAGAGGCGAGAAGACAACTGAATCAAATCAAAAAATTGATTTGGATCTCTGAAACACATGACCCTTATATGTATCAAGCTTTTGATATAACATATGATTATGATGGTTACTACAAATTGATGGAATATTTGAACGGCACTGCTTTACTGACAGATTATGTTGGATACATAAAGATGCAAGAACAAATATATCCTAGAAATTACATAAAGTTGAGATTTCTTGAAAACCACGATCAAAATAGAATAGCCTCCATAGTTGAAGATGACTTAAAGCTAAGGAGTCTTTTTGTTTACCTTTTTACTGTAAAGGGTGTACCTTTGATCTATAATGGCCAAGAACTGAAGCTGAAAGAGAAACCCGACATATTCAATGAATACAAGATTCCCTGGGAAAAAGAGAATCGAGATTGGATTGAGTTCTGTAGAAAGCTCTGCTTTATGAAGCAAAATTCAATCATTCTCAAACGAGGGGATATGAGATTCTTAGATAATTCCAGTTCTCAGAACACTATGACATTCATCAGGTACTTCAGAGGAACCAAAAAATTCATTCTTGTTGTTTTACCACTCGATGGAGTTATAGATTCATTGAGAATCAAATTCAGTGGAGTTCTTGAACCTTTCAAGAGGTATCATGCTATAAATATGTTGAACGAGAAGATCACAAATTTTTCTTTGAACGGTAACTTCGAGACATTCCTTGAAAACATCGATGAACCCTTGGTTCTTTCATTCCATGGCTGAAAGTTAACAATCAAAAAACCGGAGGGAAAAATGGAGAAGAATACTTCTTATACAATCGGTGAAATTCTTATAAAGTCGGAGGGTTATTTGAGAAAAAAGAGGATAAAAAATCCAAGACTCGAAGCAGAGCTTTTATTATCATTCGTCCATTCGACTGACAGACTGTGGATCTACACTAATTGGTTTGAAAAAATCAGAGATGATAAACTCGAAAGGCTCAGACAGCTTCTTCTGCGGAGAACCAAAGGAGAACCTTTACATTACATACTCGGATACAAAGAATTCATGACTTTGAGATTTTATTTGCAACCTGGCGTATTGATTCCTCGTTTTGAAACAGAGGAATTGGTAGAAAAGGTGGTTGAAGATTCACGTAAGGGAAATTTCAGAGTTTTCGCAGATATAGGTTGCGGAAGTGGCGTAATAGCAATAAGCATCGCAAAATTCGTTGAGAATTCCACCGTGTACGCCACGGATATTTCAGATAAAGCCATCAAATTAACAGCTGAAAATGCTGAGGTCAACGGAGTTGAAAATAAAGTGAAAATATTTAAAGGAAATCTTTTGGAACCTTTAGAACCGTTTATCGACCAAATAGAAGTGTTTGTATCAAATCCACCTTATGTAAATCATGAAGAATGGAAAAGCCTTGACGAGGAAATTGTCAAGTACGAACCCAAAGAAGCCCTTTTGGCTCCTGAAGATGGACTCTTCTATTATAGAGCTATCATTGAGAATCTCTTAAAAAATAGAACAAGAAATAAAGGTAAGTTGATCTATTTTGAAATTTCACCCACACGGATCGAAGGAGTGAAAAAATTAATAAAAAGATTAAAAATAGAAAGATATGAAGTGTTAAATGATATGTCAGAAAAAGCCCGGATACTAAAAATTGTTCTTTAAATTTCGGAGAATCCTCTGAATTTTATCTCACCATCGATAAGCTTTATAATGACCTTTTTCAAGGGCTTTTCCACATAGTATTTCTGATCCTTGATAAGAAGTTCAACACCCGGATAGATGATTTCTCTTGCAATCACGGCTGCCGCTCTACTCGTATATGCTAACTCTTGTCTTAGTTTTTCCAGTTTCATTAGATTTTCACGCAAGGAGCTTTTCAATATTTCTATGGTCTTCCCCGTCTTTTTATACAACTCGACTTTATCCTCCGGCAATTTTCCTTTGTTGACTTCCTTAAGTTTTTTTAAAGTTTCATAGATTCTCATGAGCTTTTGAAGATTCTCTTTATCGAGCGTCACCTGGGCATTGATCAGATTGTATCTTTCTTTTAAGCGCGGATTAGCCCCAACTTCTATTCTTGTCCTCACGTACATCTCAGAACCTATAATTCGCGCATCAACGACCTTGCTCGCAATAGTTTTCCCTCCAACCAATTCTCCAGGTTTTCCAGTCACTTTCAAGGTCTCGCCAGCCTTCAAAATGGAATTAACTGCTGAACCGTTTATTGTAATATTTTCAAGTGCTTCGATTTCCGCATTTTCAACGAATCTTAGATTCACATTCTTTTCTGAATGAATAAAGGCTTTCCCTCTACCTTTCACACCCATCGCATTAATATTTCCATTTGCGACGACAGTAGCAGCCTCTATAAGGCCGTTTATTTGAACGTCACCTTTCGCTTTGACGGTGAACCCATCCCTTACATTACCCTCTATCAAAACATCACCGGGAAAGTCGATATTTCCTGTAGAATAATCCACATCTCCCTTTATTTTCAAGAATTTCTTCACAGAAAATTTTCCATCTTTGTATTCCGGCAGACCATCCGTTGTTGCCACAACCTTTGTTTCATCTACAATTTCCACATTTTCACCTGCAACAAGCTTTACATCTTTACCTGGTTTTGGTTCGATATCCCTTCCAAAAACATCTTTACCTTTTTTTCCAGGATGTGCAGGTATTTTTTCCGCTATTACCTGACCCTCTTTCACAATATTTATAGTTTGAATTTTGTGAAAATCCACTTTTTCTTCTTCATCTTCTGAATGCACAATTTTTGGTGATTCACTGAAGTATAACTTCAAAACAGCATCTGTTCCATTCTCTGGCGGAATACCCACAGCTACAAGATGAGGAGTTTCTGGAACTGGATTGTTCAAAATCTCTACTAATCTATCTTCCAACACTCCAAATTTTACGCCGAAATTATTCAAAATCCTCTTTAAATCATCTAAGGTGACGTTTTGAACGTCTCCATGAAACACAACGTATGCCCTCAAATTGTTTGAATCAGTTTTTATCTCTATATTGGGATTCAACTTCATCCCTCCAATTGATCTCTCAATCCAGTTTTTTCAAAAAATCCTTAATGTTATTTAAAGAAATATGTGCTATTCTCTCTTTATTTAACTTTCCTTGCCTTCTTGAATTTTTCCTAAAAAGACCAAAATTCGCATACATTGGTTTTAGGTTCCCGAAGGCTTGTTCTGTTATATAATCGATTAATCCACCTATAATAGTGTCTCTTGGCAATTCTAAGAGATTCTTGTTTTTCAAAATTCGTGTTATATTCATTGCAACGTATATTCCCGTTGCTGCAGATTCGAGATAACCTTCGACTCCCGTTATTTGACCGGCAAAAAACACATTCTGATTCTTTTTCAACCTCAAGAATTTGTCAAGGACTTTCGGGCTATTCAAATATATGTTCTTGTGCATTACTCCGTATCTGACTATTTCAGCATTCTCAAGGCCAGGAATCTTCCTTACCACCTTTCTCTGTTCAGACCACTTTAATCTGGTTTGAAAGCCAACGATATTATACAAAGTCCCATCTAAATTATCCCTTCTCAGCTGAACAACAGCATAGGGCTCTTTGCCTGTATGTGGATCTATCAATCCAACCGGTTTCAACGGGCCATACCTCATTGCATCCTTTCCAGAACGAGCTATCTCTTCTATGGGCATGCATCTTTCGAACAATCTTTTCTTTTCAAAATCTTTGACTTCTATGGTTTCTGCCTCCACCATTGTTCTCCACAACTCTTCATATTGTTTTTCATCGAGGGGACAATTTATATAATCACCTTTACCTATCCCATACCTATCACCGATGAAAACTTTTTCCATGTTTATACTATCGGCATCGATCACAGGAGATACAGCATCGAAAAAGTACAAAAAATTCCCCACGAGATTTCTCAAAGAATTGTAAAGATTTGAAGAAGTTAATGGCCCTGAACAAACAACCCATATTTCATCATCGGCAGGCTTTATTTCTTTCACTTCTTCTCTGATTACATGAATATTATTGAAGGATTCTATTATCTCAGTCACTTCTTTTGAAAACTTCTCTCGGTCAACGGCAAGTGCTTTTCCAGCTGGAACTCTATATTTCTCTGCAACGTTCAAGATAAACGAACCTAACAGTCTCATTTCCGCTTTCAAAAGACCAGAAGCATTCTTCAAACTTTCAGATTTAAAAGAGTTACTGCATACTAATTCCGCGAAATACCCAGTTTTATGTACTTCGGTTTGAACCTTAGGACGCATTTCATAAAGATAGATTTCGAAACCTTCTTTAGCCAACCTGTAAGCTACTTCGCTACCTGTAAGACCTGCTCCAACTATCACTATTCTCAATACTCTATTCCCCTCCGTGCGGGTATCCCTTTAGTGTAAGGATGTTTTACTTCTTTGATTTCGGAAACAAGATCTGCGATCTCCACTACAGGTTTTGGAGCGTATCTACCAGTGAGTACCAGTTCAACATTTGGGGGTCTGTTTTTAAGGAAGCTCAATACCTCATCGACACTTATCAATCCAAAATCCATAGCAACGTTTATTTCATCCATAACAATCAGATCAAAATTGCCTGAAAATGCCAGTTCTTTACATCGATTAAAAGCCTTTCTTGCTTCTTCTATATCTTTTGGATTAGGGTTTTTGGGATCGACAAACTCTTTTCTACCAAATTTTTCAAAATGAAATCCAGGTAGCATCTTAGGGATTTTATCTTCTCCATATCTGGTACCTTTCATGAATTGAACGAAGGCCACTTTGAAACCGTGAAGATAAGCCCTCAGGGCTAACCCAAGGGCTGCTGTCGTTTTTCCTTTACCATCACCAGTGTATATCTGTATCAAACCAAGAGAATTTTTTTCATAAGAAGATTTTGATGTCCGATGATTCTTTGAATTTCCTGTACTCATTGTTTAACCACTCCTGCCATTTTTTGTTTTTTTCCTGTTGTAACAAGTAATTTTCTATATTCTGTTTAACATCTCCCAATGGCTTTATACCTTTGTTCCCTCTCTCGATCACCTTTATAACATGCCATCCATATTTTGATTGAACAGGACCGATTATACCCGTGGCGTCATTCGAGAAAATGGCCTTAGATACATCTGCATCCAAATCCTCGCTTCCTTTTTCCACCCAGCCGAGATCTCCACCCTTTATCTTGGAGAATTCATCGAGTGATAACTCTTTTGCGAGATCCTCGAATTTCTCACCAGCATTTAATCTTGCTATAACCTTATTTGCTTCATCCTCGCTTCCAACCAATATGTGTGCAATATGAGCGGAACCCTCACTCACAAATTTCTCCTTGTTCTCTTCGTAGAATTGTTTTATTTGATTTTCGGAAACTGTAACATTCTTTGTTACAAAATCTCTCAGCCTTTCCAAATAAAGCATCAGCCTTCTCTTTTCAGCCAATCTCTCTTTATAACTTGCAAGATCGGTATATCCCTGTGCTTTGATATATTGCTCTAAATCATTCTGAGAAATCTTGTACTGTTTGAGTATTTGATCAATGTATTTGTTGACAAAATCCACAACCTCGTTGTCTGAAACCACTATCCCAACTTTCTTTGCATATTGGGTAATGAGAACACCATCTATCAATTCATCAAGAATGGCTTTTCTATATCTAACCAAGAAATCATATCCTTCCTTCGTACTCACCATAACGTTGTACATCCTCTCATTTGCCCTTTTCAATTGAGCCAATGTATAAGGTATTTGAGCCTCAAAGTCTAATTTATCAGTTGTTATTTTTTCTCCATTGACTATGGCTGCAATTCCAAGAGCCAATCCCGTTGATTCGTTAGTTGTAGAAGTTGCTTCCTCTGAAAACGATAAAATCGCCAATATAGTTACTAAAATAAAAGAGATCACCAATATCCTTGAAAACTTACTCACGTTTACTCACCTCTTTCAGAAATTTTTTGGATTTTTCCCAGTAAAAATCCAACTCTTGAATTTTCAAATCTTCGATCCTTTTTCCTTCACTTTCGATCAATTCTACCATCGTTTCAAATCTCTTTATGAATTTCTCTGTGGCCTCTCTCAATGTTCCCTCAGGTTCGATTCTTAAAAAACGTGAAAGGTTCACAATTGCGAACAGAAGATCTCCAAATTCCTCCTTTATCTTTTTTTCATTACCTGTTTCAATAGCACTCTCCAACTCATTGAATTCCTCCTTAACCTTTGAAATCACATCTATCGTCGAATCCCAATCAAATCCAACTGCTGCAGCGTTCTCTTGAATCCTACGAGCCAAAGAAAGAGCTGGTAAAGCTTTATTTACTTTTCCAATCTTCGAAAAATTCTTTTCACCTTTTTCCTGAGCTTTTATTTTTTCCCACTGTTCATATGAATATCCTTGACTATCTCCAAATACATGTGGATGCCTTCTAATAAGCTTTCTGTTCAGTGTTTTTATCACATCTTTTATATCAAAAATTCCATTTTCTTTTGCGATTTGTGAATGAAACACAACCTGTAGGAGTAAATCCCCTAGCTCCTCTTTCAAACTTTTAAAGTTTCCTTCATCGATGGAATGAATAACCTCGTACGCTTCTTCAATTAAATAAGGTTTCAGGCTTTCGTGAGTCTGTGCCTTATCCCATTCACAACCTTTTTCAGATCTTAAGGTTTCCATCAAATTCAATAACTCTTCAAACAATGTTCCTTCCAGAGCCAAATCACATCCTCCTCTTCATTATTATTATTTCCAATCTATCAGAAACATCCTCAGAAAGATCTGCAATATCGCCTATAAATCTAACAAGTTCGTTGAGTTGAAGTTTATTGGAAAGAGGTATATCGGAAGAAAAAAGCCTTTCTATCAACTTTCTCTCTATTGCATCTTCTTCATGCTCTTTGTTTTCCACCTCTATTATTTGTGCTCTTATAGCATCGAAATCCTCAAAAAAACCTTCACAAGCGATTTTTAACATTTCAAACGTTTCTTTCGACTTAGAGAATTGCTCTAACAAATGTTTCCTTATGTTCACCGGTATCGTTACTCTTTGCAAAAACAACATATCAGCCAAGCTCTCCGCTCTATTAGTTATTCGATCTATGGATTCGATCAGTCCTAATAAATCTCCCCTCATGTTAGGTAAAAACGCTCCAGAGTACAACTCGGTTTCCGCATTCCTTCTGATCCGATCAGCTTCACTCTCTTTAGCCCTTATAAAATCCACAAGCTCCTTTGCTCTATTCCATTCTTCGTTGAAAACCAATTCAAAGAGCTGATCCACTGATTCTAATATTTCGGAGATCGCGTTCAAGATAGAGTTTATTGATTCTCTAATGCTTTTCTCTTTTTTTCCAAAGAAGATCATTTCTCTCCTCCACCGCTTTCTATCAATTTTCGCATTTTTTTCAAGGTCAAAATATACCTTTCAAAATCTATGATACCACTTTCAAACCAATCACTTAATATTTCCTCTTTCAAATTCAAAAGAACAGGTTTATAACTGAATCTATGAAATGGAGTTGGACCATGATTGTTAAGTGATTCAATGTGCTCTTTCGTCGGATAACCTTTATTTTTTTCAAAGAAATACTCAGGGTATTTCTTTGAAAAGCCCTTCATTATTCTATCCCTTATAACTTTCGCCACTATTGATGCTGCTGCTATCGAGAGGCTTTTGGCGTCACCTTTAACTATGTTCTCATTTTTAAAAAACAACTTCAAATTCTTTCCGTCGACTATTACAAATCCTTCGACACCTTTCTCAAAAAGGTTCCTAACAGCCCTATTCATCGACAATTGTGTGGCTTTGAAGATATTCAAAATATCGATTTCATCGGGTGTAGCTATCCCAATACCTATTTTAGACACTTCTTTTATGATATCAAACACTTCTTCTCTAACAGAAGGATTAAGGCTTTTAGAGTCATTAACATATAACAGTGGTTCAGGGTTCTCTATAAAAATCGCTGCTGAAACCACAGGACCTGCTAAAGGACCCCTTCCAGCTTCATCCACTCCTATTATATTTCCATATCTATTCTTGAACGTTACGTCGAAAGAATAGAGTTCATCATAATTGCTTTTCATCATAACAATTCGATAGCCCTCGAAGCGAGTTCTGATCTTTCGCCTTTTATAAGGCTCAAATGTCCCGATATCCGCTCATTATAAAATTTCTTTGCAACATAAACCAATCCATTACTCATACTATCGAGATACGGATTATCTATTTGTGATGGATCTCCGGTCAGCACGATCTTCGAGTTTTCTCCTACCCTGGTTATTATTGTTTTGATTTCGTGGGGCGTAAGATTTTGTGCTTCGTCTATTATTATAAATTGATCAGGAATACTTCTTCCCCTCAAGAAACTCAGCGCGACTATCTCCACGATACCTTTTTTCAGAAAGTCCTTTGGGGAGAAATCTCTATCTCTGAATAGAAACTCAAGATTATCAAATATTGGTTGTACCCAAGGAAGCATTTTCTCTTCGACATCACCAGGTAAAAATCCAATCTCCTTTCCAACTGGAACCACAGGTTTAGTCACCACGAGTTTTTCATAGATTTTCTGATCGATGACCTTTGCCAAACCCGCTGTAATACTTAAAAGGGTTTTACCGGTTCCCGCAGGTCCAATCAGTGTGACAAGCTTCACAGAATCATCCATTAAAAGTTCAAAGGCGAGGAGCTGTTCTCTGTTCCTTGGATTTATTCCCCACCATTGACTT
>Ga0136651_10000492_pt1 | contig 21776 bp, 21 predicted proteins | sample Mar14236cmmetaG_FD_94867 | JGI IMG/M metagenome (GOLD analysis project Ga0136651, IMG submission 94867) | Marine hydrothermal vent microbial communities from Guaymas Basin, Gulf of California to study Microbial Dark Matter (Phase II) - Marker... ... | reverse complement strand
TTATACACCTGTCCATTACCACGCGGATCCCCGCCTGCCTCGCCCTTTCCGCCGCCTCATGGTGGATCACCCCCAACTGCATCCAGATGGCCTTGATCCCCACTTCGATTGCCTGGTCCACCACCTGGGGGACCCTGGCGGGGTTGAGGAAAAGATCGGCCATATCCACCCTGAACGGGATATCTTTAAGGGTCCTGTAGCAGGTCTTTCCCAGTATCTCCCTCTGGCCCGGGTTTACCGGAATGACTTCATATCCCTGTTCCATAAGATACCGGGCCACCCTGTTGCTGTCCCGGGACTCCTTTGGAGAGAGCCCTACCACGGCTATTCTGCTGCATTCCCTGAGGAGGGTCTCTATTTTTTCCGGCGGATCTCGGCGGACCGGGAGTTCAGATATGATCTCCTGCATGATGATCCTACTTGAGCAGGTTCTTGACCGTCTCTGCCTTTTTCTTCACGTCCATGACCTTTTTTACCCCCGGCACCTGCTCCATGACCTTGGTGGCTACCTTGGCCTCAAGGGTCTGGGGGGGGGTGTCTGTGGAAGAGGCCTTTTCAGCCTCACCACCGTTGCCGTCTTTGTCATCTGTCCCATCCGAAGTGAGTTCCTTTTTCACGTTCCTGAACTCCCTGATGGCGCCTCCAAGCCCCTTTCCGATATCCGGGAGGCGTTTGGCGCCGAATATGAGGAGGACGATAACGGCGATGATGATCAGTTCTGTGGGGCCAAGTCCAAACATGGTATTCTCCTCTACGTGTACAGGTCCAAAAACTCTCTCGGGGGAAACTGGAAACCGGCTCCCAGTTCAACGAGCCCGATCCCCTTTGACTGAAACAGGGCGGCAGTAACTCCCATGCCGCTGCCGGAAGGCATGTCACAGTGCGGTGTAACAGGACCGCAGGAGGGACTTCGATCCTTCACCACTGCCACCCTGACCCCCGCCATTTCAGCAAGTTTCAGGGACTCTCTGGCGCCTTTTCTGAAGGCGTCGGACAGATCGTTCCCTGTCTCATCCACGACCCTTCCCTCTCCCTCAAGGACGCTGCGGCCGTCGCCTCCCTGAATGGTTGCGGCCGGCCTGGGGGTGGATAGACCGCCCAACTGTTCAGGGCAGAAAGGTATGAACCAACGGCTCCTTACAAAATCAGCGAGATCCCGGCAGAGTGCGTGTCCGCCGTCATATCTGCAGCCTATCCCCAGGAGACAGGCACTGACCATGAAAGGGGTCTCTTTAGGCATCAGGATCCGTTCCCCGTAAACTGGACCGGATCTTCACCCTCTTCCCTCGACTCCACGGTCCCAACGCAATAGGCCGTTTCTCCCATGGCCTTGAGCCTCAGGAGGACCTCATCCACCTCCTCTTCGTTTACCACGATCAGGAGCCCAAGGCCGTTGTTGAAGGTCAGCATCATATCGTGGTCCGATATCTGGCCTGCCTTCTGCAGGTAATGAAAAATGGGGTGGGGAGTCCATGTTGATCTGTCGATGACCGCCTTTGTACGTTCGGACAGTATCCGGGGCGGGTTTTCTACAAGCCCCCCGCCCGTAATATGAGATATACCGTAGATCCTGAAATCCCTCCCCAGGTTGCTTATAGTCCTGGCGTAAATGCGGGTCGGCTCCAAGAGTTCCTCCCCCAGGGTCCGGCCAAAATCCTGGACATAATCATCCACAGACATCTTAAGGCCTTCAAAGAGGATCTTGCGCACCAGGGAGTATCCGTTACTGTGAAGTCCGCTTGAGCCTATGCCTATGATCTTATGTCCCACCCCGATCTCGGAGCCGTCAAGCAGTTCCCCGTTGTCGGCAAGCCCTACCACAAAGCCTGCCAGGTCATACTCATCCTTTGGATAAAAGCCCGGCATTTCGGCCGTTTCACCTCCGATAAGCGAACACTTGGCCTCCATGCATCCGGCCGCGATTCCTTTAACAATATCGCGGGCCCTTTTCGGATCCAGGTGTCCCATGGATATGTAATCGAGAAAAAAGAGGGGCGTTGCTCCCTGAACCACGATATCGTTTACACACATGGCCACAAGGTCTATGCCCACGGTATCGTGTTTATCAAGCATGAACGCGATCTTGAGCTTTGTGCCCACCCCGTCTGTGGAACTCACGAGCACGGGATTCTTGATATGCTCAAGGTTGAGGGAAAAAAGGCCGGCAAACCCGCCGATCTCAGTGATGACCCCCGATGTGTGGGTCCTCTTTACTATGGGTTTGATCATATCCACAAACCTGTTCCCGGCCTCGATATCAACACCTGCCTCGGCATACCTGTTTTTTCGGGTGTCTGTCTCCATATCCTCCAAGCCTCAATCCCTCAATCCCTAACCCAGGATAGCCCTTGAAATAATCTCCTTCATGATCTCCTGGGTTCCCCCTCCGATGGAGAGGATACGGTTGTCCCTGTAAAGCCTTTCCACCAGATACTCCCGCATATAACCGAAGCCCCCATGTATCTGGACCGCGTCGTAGGTGACCTTGTCACTCACCGTGCAGGCGAAGTTCTTTGCCATGGATATCTGCCTGACCTGGTCCTGGCCCGCGTCGATCTTGGCAGCGACCCGGTAGGTGAACTCCCGGCTGGCCTCCACCAGGGTGGCCATGTCCGCCAGTTTGTGGCGGGTGACCTGAAAAGCAGAGAGCGGCCGATTAAAGGCCTCTCGCTCACGCGCATATCTCAACGCTTCCTCCATGGCCAACTGGGCGGTCATGTTGGCCATGACGGAGAGATGTAAACGCTCGTTCTGAAAGTTTTCCATGATCCCGTAGAAACCCTGTCCCTCCTCGCCAAGGAGATTTCCTGCCGGGACCCTGCAGTCGTCAAAAAAGATCTGGGCCGTGTCAGAGGCCCACCAGCCCATCTTTTTCAGCCTCTCTGAAACCGAATAACCATGGGTGTCCGCTTCCACGATCAGGAGGCTGATTCCTCCCGCTCCCTCACCTCCCGTTCGAACGGCGCAGGTCAACTGGTCTGCCCTAGCCCCGCTGGTGATGAACATCTTGCTGCCGTTTACCACGTAATGGTCAAGCTCTCTCACTGCCCTTGTGCGGATATTGGCCACGTCTGAACCAGCGTCCGGCTCTGTGATGCCCAGGGCCGCGATTCTCTCCCCCCTGAGTACGGGAGGAATGAACCTCTGCTTCTGTTCCTCTGTTCCCAGGGCCAGTACTGGCGGCAGGCCGATATCCAGGGAACCCAGGCCCGCGGCCACACCTGCGGACCCGCACCTCATAAGCTCCTCAACGGCAACGATCTTTACAAAGATGTCGCCCCCTGACCCACCGTATCTCTCTGGATAACCGATACCCAGGATGCCCGCATCTCCAGCCCTGGTGTAGAGTTCCCTGGGGAATCCGCCCTGTTCTTCCCAGTCATCCACAAAGGGGCGGATTTCCCTGTCAACGAACTTCCGTACGGTTTCCCGCACCATTCGGTGTGTTTCCCCGAAGTATTCCTGATACCCGACCATTCGGCCTATTCTCCGGAACGAACCCAGACCCTTCATGCGTACCCCGCCACACAGGCCCTTGGCGCCTGTGTGGCGGGTGAGTCAAGGGGGTGTAGGGGAACCCGGAAGAGAAGAGCTCTTCCTCCCCTGGACCAGGGTCACTTCCCAGGCCCTAAGCGCCCCGTATGCCCCGTGGGGGCAGAAAAGGTTCTTAAAGGGGAAAGAGCTGTTCAATCCTCTGTGCAAGCATGATATCACCGGTGGCCTTGAGCTGACCGGTCATGAAGGCCTGCATGCCGTTTGTCTGTTTGTTTACAATACCGAGCCATGTTTCAGCGGACATGGTCAGCGTGACTGTGGGTGAGTCGTGAACGCCCTCCTGTACCTGGCAGGTGCCGTCCTTTACCAAGATGTTCCAATTCCCACCGCCGTCTCCAGTGATTTCGTACTGGAACACCGCGTCCAGACCCTGGGCTGCCGAGGCGTTGAAGGCCTCGGGCATCTTTTCAAAAACCTCTTTCGCGTCTGTAAAAGCCATTTCTCATCCTCCCTTCCATCTTTTTTCCACAGGTTTCAATTTCCCTCTCTGCCCTGTTACGGGGGCCTCGGGGGGCGGAAAAACCGCCGTCTCTTCTCAGCAGTTGCCATGCCCATTGAACCGTCCGGGACAGCAACTCTTCAACACCCGCATTTAATCAGGTGTCAGTTTGGCTGTCAATAAATTTGAGGAAATTATGTCAGCGAGACTGTTTTCCCGTTCGAGACCGGCGCTGTTATTGGACGATCTAATGAAAAATATGGCATTTTTATGATTATTGAATATTTTGTGATTTTTCTTGCATAAGAAAAAGAAGTATGATATGAACCCGCAACCGTTAAGACAACAGGGCGAAATCATGAAAAAAAGAAAGGATCAGATTGCCGCTTTCCTGGGGCCTGACACCAAGTTCAAGGGGGATATTTCCTTTGAGGGACTGGTTCGGGTCGATGGCCGTTTCAAGGGCGGGATCAAGGGTGAAGGGACCCTTATAGTAGGGGAGACCGCCCTGATCGATTCGGATATTCATGCCTCCAAGGTTATCGTCAGCGGCCAAGTCCGTGGCCGGATAGTCGCTGAGGAGAGGATTGAGATTTTATCGCCGGGCAGGGTTTTTGGAGATATAGAAGCCCCATCGGTGACCATAGATACCGGTGTTGTTTTTGATGGAAACTGCCAGACCCAGAGTATGGATAGGGCGGGCAATGACAAGGTGGCCTTTCTTCAGACTGCAACCGAATCAAAAAACGAAAGCTGAAAAAAAAGCTTTGACAATGGTGAAGTTTTTTTGTAAAAGGCGTCATCTAAAAAAAGTTCCCTTTTCCCGGGAAAAGATTAATGAAAGGATCTATTTGAAATGCTTGATATTAATAGCACCCTCCTGATCCAGATCGTAAACTTCTTAGTCCTTCTTTTCGTCCTGAACCTTATTCTCTTTCGGCCCATTCGCAGGGTCCTTGCCGAGAGAGAGAAGGAGATGAACTCCCGGCAGAAAACCATAGATGAGTTCCAGACCAGGGCCCAGGAGAACGAGAAGGGGATTGAAGAGGGTATTGTTAAGGCGAGGAAGGAAGGCTACGCCGAAAAAGAGGCCTTGAAGGCCCAGGGCCTGGAAGAGGAAAAGAATATACTCCAGGAGGCTGGCGCAGGGGTAGAGAAGAAACTCGGTGCAGCAAAGAAGGAGATGGAGGCGAAAATAGCTGCTACCCGGGAGGCGCTCGAAGCCCAGATCGCCAGTTTTTCTGAAGAATTAGCCCAAAAGATACTGGGAAGGAGCGTTCAATGACCGGTTTTGACTCGGCAAGGAGAAGAACAATACTGATAGCCGGAGGCACCCTGATCGCCTCAGCTGCCCTGTGTGGACTGGCCTATGCCAGCGGGGGGGGCGGTAATGGTGGAGAACATGGGGGCAGTGTAACGGATTTGCTCTACAGGATTCTGAACTTTACACTACTGGTGATTATCCTTGTTGTGGTGATAAAAAGGACCCCGGTAAAGGAATTCTTCTCAAATCGTAAGGAGGAGATCCGCAGAAGATTAGAGGAACTGAAAAGGGAAAAGGAGATCGCTGAGAGTCGATGCAGCGAGTTAGAGAAAAAGCTTAGGGAGTTTGAGCTTCAGAAAAAGGAGATCCTGGAGCAGTTCAAGGCGGACGGGGAACTGGAAAAGGAAAGGATCATAGAGGAGGCAAGGGAGAGGGCCGCGCAGATCCTGGTCCAGGCCGATTTGACCATAGAGCGGGAGATTCAGGCCGCCAGGAGCAGGTTGATGCAGGATGTCATTAACCTTGCCGCCACAAGGGCTGAGGAGATCATTGCGGGACAGATAAACGACGGTGATCAGGAGCGTCTGGTCAGCGAATTCATAGAAAGTGTGGAGAAGCTACATTGATTGGTTCAAGGATTTCCAAGAGATACGCCAAGGCACTGCTCAGCTTGGGGCAGGAGGATGGAAATTACATCGGGTATGGAAAAGACCTTCAGGAGTTCGGCGGGTTCTGTACCGAGCACAGCGAGTTTTTAAGGGTCATTGCCAATCAGATCTTTTCCGTTGAGGAGAGGAAAAAGGTCCTCGACGCGGTGCTGGAAAAGAGTTCCTTTGGTGATCTGGTCAAGAATTTCCTGAGGCTGCTTCTGGACAAGAACCGAATAGGCGGCATTCAGGAGATTTCAGATTACTACTCCAAACTCACCGATGAGATCTCAAATATCACCCGCGCGGATATAATTACGGCCAGGCCTTTGAAGGAGGAGGCGAGGGATAAACTTGCAGCGGCCCTTGCCGGGTTGACCGCAAAAGAGGTGAAGATCGAGGTTCAAGAGGACAGGTCCCTTATCGGGGGGCTTGTCGTCCGGATAGGGGATTTGGTATTGGATGGGAGTGTAAGGGCCCAGATCGAGGGGCTGAAAGAATCATTGAAAAGGGGTGAATATAGCTAATGGAGATCAGAGCAGAAGAAATAAGTCAGGTAATCCGCGACCAGATTAGAGACTACGAAAAAAAGGTAGAGGTGAGCGAGACCGGGACCGTGCTCTCTGTGGGGGACGGCATCGCGCGTGTCTACGGGATTGAAAAGGCCATGGCCATGGAGATGGTTGAATTCCCTGGCGGCATCTTTGGTCTCTGCCTTAATCTGGAGGAGGATAACGTGGGTGTCGCCGTTATGGGGGATGACTTCAAGATAAAGGAAGGCGATACGGTTAAGAGGACAGGCAGGATTGCCCAGATCCCTGTGGGTAAGGCGGTCTTAGGCAGGGTGATCGATGCCGTGGGCCAGCCCCTCGATGGAAAGGGCCCCATAGAGGCGACTGAGTTCAGGCGTGTGGAAATGGTTGCCCCCGGCGTCATTGCCCGTCAGCCCGTGAAGGAGCCCATGTACACCGGGATCAAGGCCATTGACGCCATGACCCCGGTTGGAAGGGGGCAGAGGGAGTTGATCATCGGGGACCGTCAGATCGGAAAGACGGCCATCTGCGTGGATGCCATTATCAACCAGAAAGATACCGACATCTACTGCATCTATGTGGCCACGGGACAGAAGAAGTCCACCGTGGCCCAGGTGGTTGACATACTCGAGCGTCATGGGGCCATGGAGTATACCACGGTGGTTGCCGCCTGTGCCAGCGACCCTGCCACCCAGCAGTTCATCTCGCCCTATGCCGGATGCGCCATCGGCGAATACTACAGGGACCAGGGAAAGCACGCCCTGATCCTGTACGACGATCTCTCCAAGCAGGCCACTGCCTACAGACAGGTGTCACTCCTACTTAGGCGGCCCCCGGGCAGAGAGGCCTTCCCCGGAGATATCTTTTACAATCATTCCCGTCTGCTGGAAAGGGCGGCAAAGCTCAACGACGAACTGGGAGGAGGTTCGCTGACCGCCCTGCCCATCATCGAAACCCAGGCCGGCGACGTATCTGCCTATATCCCAACCAATGTGATCTCCATTACAGACGGTCAGGTCTACCTGGAGCCGAATCTCTTCTTCTCAGGTGTCCGTCCTGCCATTAACGTTGGCCTCTCCGTATCCCGGGTGGGTGGCGCGGCCCAGACAAAGGCCATGAAAAAGGTGGCGGGCACCCTTCGCCTGGACATGGCCCAGTTCAGGGAGTTGGAGGCATTCGCCCAGTTCGGCAGTGATCTGGACAAGGCCACGTTGAAGCAGCTCAACAGGGGCAGAAGGCTTGTTGAGGTCCTTAAGCAGCCCCAGTATCAGCCCATGGCGGCCGAAAGGGAGGTAGGCATCCTCTTTGCCGCTGCCAACGGATATCTTGATGAATGGCCTGAGAGTGCCGTGGCCCAGTATGAAAAAGAGATGTTGGAGTTCATGGACAGCAAACATCCTGAGATCCTGAAGGATATCAAGGACACCGGTGATATCTCCGATGAAACAGAGGGGAAATTAAAGAAGGCCCTCGATGAGTTCAAGGGGATCTTTCAACCGGCTGCCTGATGGTTGAACTCGCGTTATTGGGTCGCAGCAGGCTCATAGTGAGGGGGATATAAACCCTGTGACCCGATAAACAGAACGGACATATATATCAACAAGAGAGAAAGGCTACATGGCAACCTTAAGAGAAATACAGCAGAAGATAGGTGCTGTCAGGAAGACCAGGCAGATTACCAAGGCCATGAATATGGTGGCTGCGGCCAAGCTCCGCGGTGCCCAGATGAGGATGGAGGGCTTTGAACCCTACGCCACCAAGTTCGCTGAGGTCTTAGGCAACCTTGCCGCCAGGATTGAACCGGACATTCATCCCCTCCTGGTAAAGAGGGAGAGTGTGACCCGGGTTGAGCTGCTTCACTTTACCGGTGACAGGGGCCTTTGCGGCAGTTTCAACGCGAATCTCATTAATCAGGCTGAGAAATGGATCAAGAATGAAGAGGGCAGAGGTGCGGTATGTAAGCTCACCACCGTTGGAAAGAAGGGGGGAGACTACTTTGCCAAGAGGAACTACGAGGTGATAGACAGGCATGTCAATCTGTACGGCAAGGTGGATATATCTTTTGCCAATAAGATGACCGCCGGGTTCATCGACCGTTACTCGGCCGGTGAAGCGGATGAGGTTTACCTGATGTACAGCCGGTTTGTCAGTATGAGCAGGCAGGTCCCCACGCTGACCAAACTTATCCCCATCGAACCCCCCAGGCTGGAGGAGGGCGAACAGGATGTGGGCGGCGCAGCCGAGTACCTGTGTGAGCCCGATCCCGAGGCCCTCCTCATTGAACTCCTGCCCAAGCATATCAGTGTCCAGATATATAACGCGTTTCTCCAGAATGAGACCAGTGAACATGCAGCCCGTATGGCCGCCATGGATAACGCATCCAAGAATTGCAACGAACTAATCGACAGTCTTACCTTGGTATACAACAAAGCACGACAGGCGGCCATTACGGCTGAACTGATGGATATCGTGGGTGGTGCCGAGGCCTTGAAGGGATAATGGTTTTCAAAATATAAGGAGGTCTTAATTTAACCATGAACGAGGGCAAACTAATTCAAGTCATAGGTCCGGTTGTTGATGTGGAGTTTCCAGACGGAGAACTCCCGGAAATCCTAACAGCGCTCCTTCTCACCAATCCAGCCATTGACGACACAGAGGGCAACCTTGTCGTGGAGGTGGCCCAGCATCTGGGTGATAATGTGGTACGATGCATCGCCATGGACGTTACCGACGGTCTGGTACGGGGCATGAAGGTCAAGAACACGGGGAAGCCGATTCAGATGCCTGTTGGAGAACCGGGCCTGGGCCGCGTTCTCAACGTGGTAGGGAAGCCCGTGGATGGTCTGGGCCCTGTCAACGCCACTGAGTTCTACCCAATTCATCGGCACGCTCCAGCCTTTGAGGATCAGGACACCAGCGTAAGCGTGCTTGAGACGGGCGTAAAGGTGATCGATCTCCTGGTGCCCTTTCCCCGCGGTGGAAAAATGGGGATGTTCGGCGGCGCCGGCGTGGGTAAGACCGTTGTCATGATGGAGATGATCCATAATATCGCCATGCAGCACGGCGGGATCAGCGTGTTTGCCGGTGTGGGCGAGAGAACCAGGGAGGGGAATGACCTCTACCTGGAGATGAAGGAATCGGGCGTTCTTCCAAAGGCGGCCCTTATCTATGGTCAGATGACTGAACCTCCCGGGGCCCGTGCACGGGTGGCCCTTTCGGCCCTTACCGCGGCCGAGTATTACAGGGATGAGAAGGGCCAGGACGTGCTCCTCTTCATCGACAACATCTTCCGTTTCACCCAGGCGGGATCTGAGGTTTCGGCGCTCTTGGGCCGTATTCCTTCTGCGGTGGGATATCAGCCCACCCTGGGCACCGACCTTGGCGAGCTCCAGGAGCGGATAACGTCCACCAACAAGGGGTCCATTACATCTGTGCAGTGCGTGTACGTGCCTGCCGATGACCTTACCGACCCTGCCCCGGCCACAACCTTCGCCCATCTGGACGGTACCGTGGTTCTTTCTAGACAGATCACAGAGCTTGGTATCTATCCAGCGGTGGATCCCCTGGATTCAACCTCCCGGATCCTCGATCCCAACGTGTTGGGGGAGGAGCACTACTCCACCTCCAGGCAGGTGCAGCAGATACTCCAGAAGTACAAGGACCTCCAGGATATTATCGCTATTCTCGGAATGGATGAGCTCTCTGACGAAGACAAGCTTGTGGTGGGCAGGGCGCGCCGCATACAGCGGTTTTTGTCTCAACCCTTCCATGTGGCCGAGACCTTCACGGGTACGGCGGGAAAGTACGTCCCTGTAAAGGAGACTATCCAGGGCTTCAAGGAGATTATCGAGGGCAAGCATGATGACCTGCCCGAGGCAGCCTTTTATATGGTGGGAAACGTGGAAGAGGCCCGGGAAAAGGCCGAACGAATGGCCGCTGCGAGCAAGTAGAGGGGAATCCTGATGGGAAAACTGCATTTAGAACTGGTGACTCCTGAAAAGGTGATGATAAGCCAGGATGTGGATATTGTGGTTGCCCCCGGTTCCATAGGGGAATTCGGGGTCTTGGAGGGGCATGTGCCTTTCCTCTCGGGGATAGTCCCCGGCGAACTGCGTTATTCATCGGCCGGTCAGACCGAGCATTTTGTGGTCACGACAGGTTTTGCCGAGATCTCCGACAACAAGGTGTCCATCCTCGTTGATGCGGCTGAAAAGGCCGCTGAGATCGATGTGGAACGGGCACGAGAGGCGAGGGAGAGGGCTGAAAAGAGACTGGCGGCCAGAGGTGCCGAAGATATAGATTTCGCCAGGGCCGAGGCGGCCTTGAAAAGGGCCATGGTGCGTATCAGGGTCGCGGAGAAAAAGATGTAACCATACAATATTTAGGGGATAATTTCAAACAAAGGCAGGCGCGTGAGTGCCTGCCTTTTTATTTATTGACCTTTTTGCGTTTGAGCTGTAAAATACTTATATAGGGATCCTTATGTGGATCTGAGGTCCTGATTGATGGACCTTTGGTCCTGGTAGGTTTATTTCGGGCCTGAGCAGGGTTCATCGGGTTTCAGACCCGTAATGGTCAGTGGCAATGGATCCGGCCTCTGGCTAATACAGATTCGGAACATCTTTGAAAGATTGAGAGGACTAAACCGGTATGGAAAGCGGAGAAGAGAGCAGGCAGTATAAAGTTTGGAACTCCCTCGGTTCAGAAGAGGGGGTTGATCAGTTCAAACTCCTGGAGGACAAGGTTGACGGCCTTATTGAAATGGTGAGGACCCTTAAAAAAGAAAAGGAATCTTTTGCCGAGAAGTGTGAGATCCAGGAGGAGAAACTGACCGACCTGACCAGGGAGTTGGAAGAGTTGAAGTCTGGGAGAGATAAGGCCAAGCAGAGGATACTCGCCCTCCTGGAGAAGATAGAACAGATTGCCGAATAGGGGGGTGCCTCTGAAGGCGGCACGTGCCGAAGATCATCGTAATCAGCTCAGCTTATTGGGGATATGGAAAAGCCTATCAGAGTTAGAATCCTTGATCATGAGTATCTCTTGAAGAGCGATGAGGATGAGGCGCGGGTAAACGAGATCGCGGACTTCGTTAACTTGAAATTGGGAGAGATAAGAGAGGCAGGGGGAAAGCTCTCTGAGGGGAAGGTTGCCATTCTGGCCGCTTTTAATATTGCGAGCGATTATTTTCAGGTTTTGAAGGAACGAAACGATATGATGAAATACGTTCAGGACAGGGCCCGTTCCCTCAATTCCCAGATTGATGCCCTGTCCGAGTAGGCCGGGCATACCTGCGCTCATGAGAGGACAGCGAAAATCGGGGCCTCCGGCAGCTAAGGATCGGCAAAGCCACTCCTATTTGATTGTGGTTGCCGCTTGAACTCAATGGGGGAGGGCCTCTACCCTGAACCTTCCAAGCCCCTGAAGGGCAATGGGAAATCTACCGTGTTTGCAGATGCGCGGGATCATGTTTCTCCGAAACCTTTATGTTTCGGGGAGTTAATATATGGGGATTAAGGGTTATTCGGGATAATTACACTGAGGTGTTTGCGATATATTGATTGAGTCTACTGATATTTTGGGTGCTGTGTGAATGGTGTCAATTATTGTCGAGAGTTTACTGAAGGATCTGTAAAGTAGCTCATCTCTCAGGGGATGGTTTTTGTCCCCATTATCCCTTCCTTAGTAATCCGAGCGGCCCCCGTGCCGCTCCGGGTTGCTCCCTTTCCCTTTCATCCTCAGTCCTCAACAAGCCCCAATACGCCCCGGTCTCGCCGGGACTGATGCTCAGGGCATATTGGGGACTCTTGTGCGGGTGATGATCTATTTTTCTTAGGAGCGTGAAATCATGATGGATTTAGGCGCCGTTTATATAGCTATACTTGCAGTGGGAGGGCTGACCGCCGGGGTTGTTATCGGCTTTCTTGTCCGCAAGAGGCTTGTGGAAAGCAGGATAGAGGCCATAGAAACTTACTCTAAGAAGGTCTTGGCCGAGGCCCAGAAAGAGGCCAGAACCACAAAACGCGAGGCCGCTCTCCAGGCCAAGGACACCCTCTACCAGATGAAGCTCGAATTTGAGAAGGAGACAAAGGAGAAGAGGGAGGCCCTGAAGATCCAGGAGAGGCGTCTGCTGAACAAGACAGAGGCCCTGGACAAGAAGATCGAGCAGTTGGAAACAAGAGAGGAGAGGCTTGCTGAAAAGGAGAAAGGCGTAGAGAAGATCGAAAGGGAGATAAGGAAACGCGAGAAAGAGCATAAACGCCTTGTGGCGGAGCAGAGAAGAGAGCTGGAGCGGTTGGCGGGGATTTCCGCGGAAGAGGCAAAACAGATCCTGGTCAACTCCATGGAGATGGAGGCCAAGCATGACGCGGCAAAGCTGATACGGAGAATCGAAAACGAGGCCAGATCTGAGGCGGATCGCAGGTCCCAGGAGATCATTGCCCTGGCGGTAAAGAGGTATTCCGGGGATTACGCCTCTGAAAGGGTGGTCTCCGTGGTGAACCTTCCAAACGAGGAGATGAAGGGGAGGATCATCGGGAGAGAGGGCAGAAATATTCGGGCCATTGAGGCAGCCACCGGTATAGATCTGATCATCGATGATACCCCTGAGGCGGTCATCCTGTCCGGCTTTAATCCCGTGAGAAGGCAGGTGGCAAAGGTTTCCCTGGAGAGGCTGATAGATGACGGAAGGATTCATCCCGCCAGGATAGAGGAGGTGGTCTCAAAGGCGAATAAGGAGATCGAGACCAGTATCAAGGAGGCCGGTGAACAGGCCACCTTCGACGTAGGTGTCCACGGCATTAGCCATGAACTTGTGAAGCTCATCGGAAGACTCAAGTACCGTTCCAGTTACGCTCAGAATGTGCTGCAGCATTCAATAGAGGTAAGCTCCCTCTGCGGCATCATGGCGGCAGAGCTGGGGGTGAACGTTAAGCAGGCAAAAAGGGCAGGACTTCTTCACGATATCGGAAAGGCGGTGGACCATGAGGTGGAGGGTCCCCACGCCACCATCGGGGCTGATCTGGCAAGAAGGCATGGTGAGACACCCCAGGTGATTCATGCCATAGCCGCCCATCATGAAGACGTGCAGCCCGAGTCTGTGTTGGCGGTCCTTGTGCAGGCGGCTGATACCCTGTCCGGGGCAAGACCGGGCGCACGCCAGGAGATGCTGGAATCCTACGTTAAGAGGCTGGAGAAGCTTGAAAAGATTGCCAGCTCTTTTCATGGTGTGAGCAAGTCTTACGCTATTCAGGCGGGCCGGGAGATCAGGATTATGGTGGAGGGAAAGATAGTTGACGATGATCAGTCCTTCATGCTCTGCAACGATATCGCGAAACAGATCGAAAAGGAGCTCACCTATCCGGGCCAGATCAAGGTGACGGTGATCCGGGAGACCAGGGCTGTGGGGTATGCCAAGTAGGAGGCTTTTTTCCCGCAGCCTCCCGTTTCTCCCTCCGCCTTACCCATTATGCGGTTATTTGAAAGTTGAATGACACCTCCCTGTGTGTTCTCTGTCCAGAATAATACGTCCTTTCAATAAAGGTCACATGGTCGTCCTGGTGGATTAGAACAACGGTGGAAGACCTTGTCCCATAGTCCCGGCTGGATATGAACACTGGTGAGAGTATCCTCTCCCACTGGATTCCCACACCCGTGTCGGGCAGATCCTCATCCTCCGGGACCGATTGGTCGAGTAGCATGCTGAAAAGGGCCCCCCTGGATGGGTCCTCCTCCCTTGAGAGGATTTTTCTGAGGGCTGCCTTTCCCCTTAATACCTTTGGCCAGGGGGTATCTATCAGGTGGTTGCTGACACCGTATATGCCGGGTTCGAGGACCCTTACCCCATGTCCCCTGTTTGAATACCAGTAGAGCCGGTCGCGCTCGCCCACAACTATGTTAAACCCGTTATATTCGTGGGCCTTACTCTCCAGCTTGGCAAGATATTCCTCGGTCGTCCCATGGCCTTGAAGGAATCTGCTCACAAGTCTGCCCCTGGAAGGTGCATGTGGCTTCAGGGATGCCGGGTCACGGTAGTTGGTGATGGCCGCGATCCGGCCCCTTCTGGTGATCCCCAGCCACGTGCCGCCTGCCCGCAGATCCCGCCCCCCAAGGATGTGGGGGCTCTCGCTCCAGAAGGACGCGGGGGCCGTGGGTCGGTCGTAGAACTCATCACGGTTCGCAGCCATTATGAGTTTGTAAACAGGGTGGGCCCGGAGGGCCAGGAGTATGAGGCACAAGGGTCTATCCTTTGTCTGCTAACGGTCCGAAAACGGAGTCCGTGGCCCGGTCAGCGGTATTACGGGCAGATGAACGATGCTCAGATGATTATGACATTCTCCGGGAAAAGGCAATGGGAAATCTTATGCTCCCGAGTTACGCCTGGGATTGCCGGAGGGCGCTCGAGAAGGTTGACATGCAAGGAAAAATCGTTTAATAATAAGGAGGGCATGGGCCAAAGCGGTGCTATCCCCACCGTGGGAGCCGGTGGATCAAGTGCGAGAGTGGCGGAACTGGTAGACGCGCTGGATTTAGGATCCAGTGGGATATCCTGTAGGGGTTCGAGTCCCCTCTCTCGCACCAGCGGGCCCCACAGGCCCAGGACCTATAGGGTTTCAGATAATGATTTTGGCAAGGCCAGAGGGAGGAATCGGAGTAAGTCGTACCTATAGTACGTCGTCGACGATTCCGACCGATAACGCAGTCCAAAATCTTTATCTGGAAGTCTATAGGTGCCGGAAAAAACAGAAACAGCGCCACATGACTTGAAACTGGGAGAATCATTCTTAATTTATGATACGCCTGGCGCTTAAGCTTCCCTCTTCTACGGGTGTACCGTGGTAAGAGGGAATATTTTTCCTGTAAGATCCAGATGAGGAGTGAAGAGGAAGATATGAAGACTACCCTGGAAGAGATCAGCCCTGTTAAAAAGAGGTTGCACGTTGAGATTGAGTCCAAGGAGGTGGACAAGAGATTGAACCAGGCCTACGGCAAGATCAGGAAAAGGGCCAAGATCCCCGGTTTCAGACCGGGTAAGGTCCCGAGAAAGATCCTGGAAAGCTATTTCGGCGAACAGGTCATAGACGATGTGACCCGAGAACTGATGACCGAGACCTTTCCGAAGGCCATTGATGAGGCAAACACCTTTCCCCTTGGGCAGCCTGTCATCGAAAAGGGGATTCTGAAACAGGGTCAGGATTTCTCTTACTCAGCCATAATAGAGGTCCGTCCTCAATTCCAGGTCGAGGACTACCTGGGCCTGGAACTGGAAAAAGAGATATTGGCGGTGACTGAGGAAGATGTCCAGAAAAGACTTGAAGAGATCAGGGAAGCCAACGGCAAAATGGACTCCATCCAGGAAGAGAGGCCTGTCAGGGATGGGGACTTTGTTGTAGTTGACTACGAGGGTTTTGAGGGGGGGCTTCCCATGGAAGGGGTCAAATCCGCTAACCTCCTTGTAAAGATGGGCAGGAACGATTTTCATCCCGAGTTTGATAAGGCCTTGATCGGGCTTGGAAAGGGAGCGGAGACAGAGGTCAGTATCGACTTCGGGGAGGACTTCTACGATAAGAAACTTGCTGGAAAGACGGTCAATTTCAAGATGAGGGTGATCGATATCAAGGAACTTGTGCTTCCGGAGCTGAACGATGAGTTTGCAAGGAATCTGGGGGCAGATCTTAAGGACCTGGACGGCCTCAAAGATGAGGTGAGGAAGGCCCTTATTTCACAGGAAGAGGAGCGGATCGACAGGGAACTGAAGGGCCGGCTCCTTGAGAAGATAAGCCGGGAAACCGAGGTGGAACTGCCCGAGACAATGGTGGAGGGGGAGATAGATTTCTCCGTGGAAAGGTTCAGAGGAAATCTGGAACGGGGCGGATCGAGCCTGGAAAAGGCGGGTATTTCCGAGGAGGATCTGAGAAAGGAGTTCAGGACCGATGCGGAAAAACGGGTCAGAGAAATGCTCATCCTGGACCGCATAGCCGAACAGGATAAGATCAGCATAGGCGAGGACGACCTTGAAGAAGGGTTCGAGAAACTGGCAAAGAGGATGGGGCAGGACCTGGAAACCATCAAAAAATACTATGAGGTAAGGGGTCAGGTGGATTTCCTGAGACAAGAGATGCTGAAGGAAAAAACATTGAACTACCTTATAGAGCATGCTAAAATTTCAGAAGTAGAAAAAGGGGCGCTCACTTAGGGCAATGCCCCTGAACAGGAGGTCAAGTTGAGTCTATGCTGATACCAATGGTTATAGAGCAGTCGAGCCGCGGAGAGAGGGCCTATGATATCTATTCGAGGCTCCTGAAGGATCGTATAATATTTATGGGGGAACAGGTGGCTGACTCCATGGCAAACACGGTCATCGCCCAGATGCTTTTCCTGGAATCTGAAGATCCTGACAAAGATATTAACATGTACATGAACTCGCCGGGAGGTTCGGTCACTGCAGGTCTGGCCATTTACGATACCATGCAGTATATCAAACCCGATATCACCACCATCTGCATGGGCCAGACCACGAGCATGGCAGCGCTCCTCTTGGCCGCCGGGACAAAGGGCAAACGCTACTCCCTCCCCCATGGGAGAATCATGATACACCAGCCCCTGGGAGGCGCTCAGGGTCAGGCCACCGACATAGACATCCATGCCCGCGAGATATTGAAGCTGAGAGATGAGCTCAACGCGATTTTGGCAAGACATACGGGGCAGGATATTGAAAAGATCCGTAAAGATACCGAGCGGGACTTCTTCATGAGCAGCGAGGAAGCCAGGGAGTATGGGATTATAGATAGGGTCATAACAAAGAGGGAGATGCAGGAGCAGTTTTCAAACAAGAAATAGGGGGCCATGGGCCGGAAAGTTCAGAGGTGCGGTTACGCCTGGGTTTGGCACCATTTGGCAGCTTTGGGCTCTTTACCTTATACAGTATATTGCCGACGGGCTATGGGTGAGAAGTTATGGGTAAAAATGACGTTTCCAGCGATGATTTGCTCTGCTCTTTCTGTGGAAAGAGTCAGGACGAGGTAAAAAAGCTCATTGCGGGTCCTTCTGTCTACATCTGCGATGAATGTATTCAGCTGTGTAATGAGATTATTGACGAAGAGGCCGGCAGGGAAGGGGAGGAGGGGGGCCGTGGTCTCCTGAAGCCTTCCGAGATAAAGGAGATCCTTGATCAGTACGTGATAGAACAGGAAAGGGCAAAGAAGGTCCTTTCGGTTGCGGTTCATAACCACTATAAACGGATCAACACAAAGGTGGATATGGAGGGGGTGGAGATCGAGAAGAGCAATATCCTTCTGATTGGCCCCACCGGATCAGGCAAGACCCTTTTGGCCCAGACCCTGGCCAGGATATTGAACGTCCCCTTTACCATCGCCGATGCCACCACATTGACGGAGGCCGGTTATGTTGGTGAAGATGTGGAAAATATCATCCTTCACCTTGTGCAGTTCGCTGATTACGATGTGGAGGCCGCGTCCAGGGGGATCGTTTACATCGATGAGATAGATAAGATCGCGAGGAAATCTGACAGCCCCTCCATTACAAGGGACGTGTCGGGCGAGGGAGTTCAGCAGGCCCTGCTGAAGATTATCGAAGGGACTCTGGCCAACGTTCCTCCCAAAGGTGGCAGAAAACATCCGCAGCAGGATTTTGTGAGGGTTGACACGAGCAATATCCTCTTTATCTGCGGCGGCACCTTTAACGGTCTGGACAAGATAATCAGTAACCGTCTGGGCAGCAAGCTGATCGGATTCGAGGCCGACATAAAGGGCCGGAGTGAAATGGATGTCAACGAGATAATGACCCACGTTCAGCCAGAAGACCTTGTGAAATTCGGCCTCATACCTGAATTCGTGGGTAGGATCCCTATAACCACTACCCTGGACGAGCTGAGTCTGGACGCCCTGGTAAGGATCCTCAAAGAGCCAAAGAATGCCCTGGTCAAGCAGTACAAGAAGCTCTTTGAACTGGAAAACGTTAAACTCAGGTTTACCGATGAGGTCCTGGTAGCCATTGCAAGAGACGCCCTTAGGCGAAAATCGGGGGCACGGGGCCTGAGGGCGATTCTCGAGTCCGCCATGCTCGACATAATGTATGACATACCCTCCATTCCGGAAATCAGTGAATGTATAATCAATGAAGAAGTAGTTACCGAGGGTGAACCGCCTCTTCTGCTCTATGAAAACGAGGCTAAATTTGGATAATACCATGTTAGATTATGAGAAAAATGAACCGGCTGACATCATCGCCAAGGAGAGGCATTTTTATCCCCTGCTGCCGTTAAGGGACGTTGTTGTATTTCCAAACGTGGTGGTGCCTCTGTTTGTGGGGCGGGACAAGTCCATCAGGGCCCTTGAGCACGCGCTGGCCCATGATAAGCATATCTTTCTGTCAACCCAGGCGGACGCCAAGGTTGATGATCCATCCCCAAAGGATATTTTCGGTTTTGGTACCCTGGGCACGGTTCTTCAGCTCCTGAAACTCCCGGATGGAACGGTGAAGGCCCTTATTGAAGGGAAAGAACGGGGCAAGATAGAGAACTTCATGGACAAACAGGGCTTTTTTATGGTGGAGGTGGCCAGATGTATGGAAACCCCGGTTTCCTCCCCTGAGGTTGAGGCCCTGGTACGCTCCATCAACGGCAGTTTTGAGGAGTATGCCAAGTTCAACAACAAGATCGGCAAAGAGATAGTCTCGGCAGTGACGTCCATAGAGGAACCCGGACGCCTGGCCGATACCATAGCCGGTCACCTGGCCCTGAGGGTCGCTCACAAGCAGGAGATCCTTGAGGCGGTGGATCTGACCCAGCGGCTTAATAAGCTGTATGAAAAACTAAGCGGTGAGGTTGATATACTCCGTCTCGAACACAGGTTGAGGACAAGGGTCAAGAAACAGATGGAAAAGACCCAGAAGGACTACTACCTCAACGAGCAGATACGGGCCATCCAGAAGGAGATGGGGACCAAGGATGATTTTAAGGCCGAGTTAGACGACCTGCAGAAAAAGATCAAGCGCAAAAGGCTGACCAAGGAGGCCCATCAGAGGGTAAAGCAGGAATTCAAGAAGCTTAAGATGATGTCCCCCATGTCGGCGGAGGCCGCTGTGGTGCGTAACTACATCGACTGGATCCTTGATCTCCCCTGGTTTGACAAGACAAAGTCCAAATTAGAGATTGAGGAGGCAGAGGCTATCCTTGAGGAAGACCACTACGGCCTTGAAAAACCCAAAGAGAGGATCGTGGAGTACCTGGCGGTACAGCGGCTGACCAGGAAGATAAGGGGTCCTATCCTCTGCCTGGTGGGCCCCCCCGGCGTCGGGAAGACCTCCCTGGCCAAGTCCGTGGCAAGGGCCACGGACAGAAAATTTATCCGCCTCTCCCTCGGGGGGGTCAGGGATGAAGCCGAGATAAGGGGTCATAGAAGGACCTATATAGGGGCCATGCCGGGGAAGATTATTCAGTATCTGAAGAAGGCAAGGTCTAACAATCCCGTATTCTGCCTGGACGAGGTAGACAAGATGAGCACCGATTTCCGGGGGGATCCCTCTGCAGCCCTCTTAGAGGTGCTTGATCCAGAGCAGAACGTGGCCTTCAGCGATCATTACCTGGATCTTGACTACGACCTCTCCGATGTTTTCTTTATTACAACGGCAAACAACCTGCACAATATCCCGGTGCCGCTCCAGGACAGGATGGAGGTTATCAGGCTTCCCGGTTATACGGAGTATGAGAAGCTCAACATTGCCAGGTATTTTCTTGTGAAAAAGCAGATAGAGCAAAACGGTCTTGGGCCTGAAGATATCTCCTTTACCGATAAGGCGATCCAGACCATCATTCGAACGTACACAAGTGAGGCGGGGGTCAGAAATCTGGAGCGGGAGATCTCTTCAATCTGCAGAAAAGTGGCCAAGGAGGTCGTGAAAAAGGGTGAGAGGGGGATGATTTCTGTTAAGGCCAGGTCCATAGCAAAGTATCTCGGGGTCCCCAAGTACCGCTACGGGCGGACCGAGGAGAAAGATTGTGTGGGTGTGACCACCGGGTTGGCATGGACAGACGTGGGCGGTGAGCTTCTCCAGACAGAGGCCGCCATAATGCCTGGAAAGGGAAATCTGGTCCTGACAGGTAAGTTAGGCGAGGTCATGCAGGAGTCGGCCCAGGCCGCCCTCAGTTATATACGGTCAAGGGCAAGGAGCCTGAATCTGCCTGATAATTTCTATGAAAAGGTTGATATCCATATCCACGTCCCTGAGGGGGCCATTCCAAAAGACGGGCCTTCTGCTGGCATTACCATTGCCACGTCCATTGCTTCCGCCCTCACGAGCTTACCGGTAAACCGTGATATTGCCATGACGGGCGAGATAACACTGAGGGGGAGGGTTCTTCCCATAGGAGGGCTGAAAGAAAAGATACTCGCTGCCCACAGGGGTGGTGTGACCAAGGTCCTGATACCCTCGGAAAACAAAAAGGATGTGGCTGAGATTCCAAAGAAAATCCTCAGAAAGGTGGAACTGGATTTTGTGGAACATATGGATGATGTCCTCAAAGAGGCCCTTATCCTCGGTGAGGACTGTCACCTGTTCGATCCTGAAGAGAAATGCGAACCCTTTAGTTTTGCGGATATTGTTCAGAGGGAGGAACGGGCTCTGGCAAGCGTGACCGCACACTGAACAACCAAAAAACGTTCGAAATATCTTGACAAAGGAAAGAGAAACTGGTACCAACTCCTGTTCCGGTTTCAGTTCAGGCGGGTAGCTCAGTGGGAGAGCATCGGCCTTACAAGCCGGGGGTCACGGGTTCAAACCCCGTTCCGCCTACCACCAAAATACGGGGGCGTAGTTCAGTTCTGGTTAGAACGCCGGCCTGTCACGCCGGAGGTCGCGAGTTCGAGTCTCGTCGTCCCCGCCAGAAATTACCCAAACCTGTTACGAGCGGTTACCGGCGTGACAGGTTTTTTTGTGTATGGGCTGCTACTACGTGTACATAATCCAGTCAGAAATTGAGGGAAGTTTCTACGTTGGGTCAACGCAGGATTTCGTTTTTGGGGACGCCCTTAAGTTAAAAAGTTAAGGGCGTCCCTTCGTCCCGTTCTAGGCATGCCCGCAAGATACCAGCAAAAGCAGTCGATGTTAAGTTATTTTATTATTTAAGGACGTCCCCCTGGTCGCACCGTTTCTCAGCACTGTTGGCCATGACGGGTGTCTCTCGAAAAATGAATGCCATTCCTTAGGGAACCCAACTATTGAACCGTTCAAGTCAACAGACATATGTATGCCTCAAAATGGTATAATCGCGGCGCTGACCCGCGAGCACGGTGGATGGTAGCAGGCTTTTTTTGCCTGCTACC